>CENJ01172643.1_pt1 | contig 33351 bp, 29 predicted proteins | sample 356161 | NCBI WGS metagenome assembly CENJ01 (sample SAMEA2619531, study PRJEB7988) | marine metagenome | biome: marine biome (ENVO:00000447); feature: surface water layer (ENVO:00002042); material: "saline water (ENVO:00002010), including plankton (ENVO:xxxxxxxx)" | depth 5 m | reverse complement strand
TCATAACCTGAAGGTCGCAGGTTCAAATCCTGCCCCCGCAACCAACTTTACTTTTCCATTTCTACATAAACTTGTTCAAAATAATTAAAAATAAAAATTACCTTTTATTTTAATAAAAGAGCCTTTGTTTTTTTTTTATAACTCAATACTATGATCTATGCTTACTTAAATAAGGGTAAAGTTATAATGTGTGGAATTTCAGGTTTTATTAATTTTTCAAAAACTTTTTCGAAAGAAGAATTAAGTTTATATGCTTCAGCGATGTCTGATTCAATGTTCCACAGAGGGCCAAACTCTAATGGAATTTGGGTTGACGAAAAAGAGGGTATTTCTTTTTCTCACAGAAGGTTATCAATTCTTGATTTATCCAAGAATGGTTATCAACCAATGGAAAGTTCCTGTGGAAGATACCTAATAGTTTACAATGGAGAAATTTATAATTTTAAAGAATTAAGGGAAATAATTGAAAAAAGCAAAGTAAAATTTAAATCTTCAACGGACACTGAAGTAATCATTGAACTAATTTCAAAGTTTGGTGTAGTAGAGACAACAAAACTTTTAAACGGTATTTTTTGTTTTGCTGTTTGGGACAAAAAAAAAACCAAATTATTTATTGTAAGGGATAGAGTTGGTGTCAAGCCAGTTTATATATATAAAGATCCTCAAACTGTAGCCTTTGCTTCAGAAATCAAGGCGCTAAAAAAACTGCCGTTTATAAAATTAAAGATTGATTATCAATCAGTTTCTTCATATGTAAGGTTTAATTATATTCCCTCTCCTAATTCAATTTTTAAAAACGTGACTAAGCTTTCTCCAGGTACTATTTTTGAGATCGGTTCAAATAGAAAAATTAAAAATACTAAATATTGGCAAATATCAAATTTTGGAACTGGAAAAGTTCATACATCTGATAAAGATAGTTTTAGTATAATAGAAGAAGCTGTAAAGAGTCAGATGGTTTCCGATGTTCCTCTAGGTGTTTTTCTTTCGGGTGGAATAGATAGCTCACTGATAGCTTCAATGGCCCAAAAAAATTCTGTTAAACCTATTAACTCATTTACAATTGGCTTTGAAGATAATCAATTTAATGAGGCTGAGTATGCAAAAAAAATAGCTAAAATTATTGGTACAAATCATAATGAAGTTTATTTTAGTTATAATAATTTAGAGGACCTATTGAATGTTTTACCATCAGTTTATGACGAACCTTTTGCAGATTCCTCTCAGTTACCAACATTATTATTAAGCCAAATTACTAAAAAAAAAGTTACAGTCGCTTTATCGGGAGATGGAGGAGATGAACTTTTTGCTGGTTACTACCGATACTTTTTATCAGAGAGTTATCAGAAATATATTTTTAGGCAACCCTTACTTTTGAAAATTCTTTTAAAAAAAATAATTAACTTTATTCCAAAAATTATGTGGGATTCATTGGGGAGTTTTTTGCCAAATAATTATGGTGGAAATCAGTTTGGTGATAAACTATTAAAGCTTTCAAACTTATTGGCAAATCCTCAGGAAACATCATTCCAAAGAAGAATTATTAGTAACTGCGATCAGCTATCATTACTTGTGAAAGATGGTTCTGAACAAAAGGTTAGTTATTTTGATGATGAGTACGAAAAATTATTTCCAGATATCACAGAAAGAATGCAAGTGCTTGATTTTTTAACTTATCTTCCAGATGATATATTAACCAAGGTTGATAGAGCATCTATGAATCACTCCCTCGAGGTAAGGGTACCTTTTCTGGACAATAATGTAATTGATCACGCATTCGGTCTTGAAAAAAAATATAAAATAAAAAATAATGAAGGAAAATTAATTTTAAAAAAATTATTAAAAAACTTTTTACCTAGTTCACTTGTAAACAGGCCAAAAATGGGTTTTGGTGTACCTTTAGGAAAACTTCTTAAAAAGAACTTTTCAGAAAAAATTGAACATTATATTTATTCGAAAAATATAGAAAACCAAAATATATATGAAATTAATTATATTAGAAAGTTATGGAAGGAACATAAAAGTGACATAAGAAATTGGCAATTCGTACTTTGGAATTTTTTTGTTTTTCAAATGTGGTATGAATACTGGGAAAAAAAAAATTAAAATATCTTGACTATATAAAGTTATATAATTTATGTTCATTGAGTGAACATAAAAAAAGATAAAAATATAAAACTACAACTTAAATTAATTAATGAGATTGAAAAAAGAAAATCAATATCACAAAGAATAATTTCTAAAGAGCTTGGAGTTGCTCTTGGATTAGCTAATGCCTTGATAAAAAGTTTCATAAAAAAAGGTTTCTTAAAATTATCTCAAGCACCAATAAAAAGATACGCTTATTACTTAACTCCAAAAGGGTTAACTGAAAAATCAAGATTAACTGCACAATACCTCAAAAATTCATTAGAATTTTTTAAAACATCGAGAAGTGAATTTGAACAGGAGTTTTTAAAAATCAAGGAATTGGGTTACAGTAATTTAATATTAGTTGGAATTGGGGAATTAGCAGAAATAGCAATAATGGCTTCTCACTCCATAAATTTACAAATTGATGCCATATTAGACTCAAAAACTAGAGTAAAACAGTTTTATGGTATTAAAGTTTATAAAAAAATAAAATCTCTAGAATCTAAAGGTGCAAAAAATGTTTTTGTAATAACTGATATGATTGACCATCAAAAGTGTTTTGATTTTCTCAAAAAAGAAAAAGTCTTTAAAATAATCTCACCAAAAATGTTGATGATTTCTGAAAAATGAATGTACGATTATGCCATGGATTGTTGTTAAAACTAAAAAAAATAATGAAGATAAGGCAGCCAAAAACTTATTTAATCAGGGTTTTAAAACTTTCTTTCCTAAATATAAATTTCACAAGAAAATTTTTAATAAATCTAGGTTATTGCTAAGACCATTATTTCCAGGATATGTCTTTGTTTATATAAATGATGACCAACCTTGGAATAAAATTAATAATACATTTGGGGTAAGTTATGTTTTGACCAACGGAGGAAAGTTATCAGTTTTACCTGATAATATATATTTAGCAATTAAAAAAAAATGTGATCAATTCGATGTTTTCTTTTATCAAAATAAAATGAAAAAAGGAGACAAAATTAGATTTAAAGAGGAAAAAATGATGAGTTTTGAAGCTATATTTTACGAATATATTGATACCAATAGAGTAATTATTTTGATGAACTTGTTAAATAATAAAATAAAAACTGTCACAAATATTAACAAAATTGAAAATTTTATTTAAGAACTGAAAATGAATAAATTTAAACCAAAAAAAATTATTCATATTGTAGGTGGTGCTAGGCCTAATTTTATAAAAATTGCTCCATTACTAAAAATTCTTGATGAACATAAAGATTTTATTGTCAGATTTATACATACTGGACAACATTATGACTTTAATCTATCAACTATCATTTTTAAAGATTTAGACTTGCGAAATCCTGACTTTTTTCTAAATATCAATTCTGAATCTGATTCTAAACAAATAGCAAAAATAATGTTGAGATATGAGAAAGTAATTTTAAAAAAATTACCTGATTTGGTTATTGTTTTTGGAGATGTTAATTCAACAATTGCTTCTGCTCTTACAGCAAAAAAATATGGACTTAAAATTATGCATGTAGAGTCAGGACTAAGAAGTTTTGATGAATCAATGCCAGAGGAAATTAATAGAAAAGTAACCGATTCAATATCTGATATTCTTCTAACACCTTCACGGGATGCTGATCAAAATTTAATTAAAGAAAATATATGTAAAAAGAAAATTTTCAATGTTGGCAATATTATGATTGATAGCTTGGTTATGTGTAAAAGAAAAAATAAAAAGGCATTCAATTTGAAAAGAAAAGAGAGATCAATAATCTTGACTCTTCATAGACCTGAAAATGTTGATGACCAAAAACAATTCAGTTCTATTATTGATTTAATTCAAGATTTGCAAAGTGATTATAAAATCATATTTCCAGTACATCCGAGGGCTAAAAAAAATCTTGAAAAGTTTAATCTTTTTAAAAGACTCAAAAATCTCAGAAATGTAGATTTGTTGAAACCACTTGGATACACGGATTTTTTGGTTACATTAAATTCTAGTACCTTTGTAATTACTGATTCAGGAGGTGTGCAGGAGGAATCTACTTTCTTAAGAGTACCCTGTTTCACTTTAAGAAAAAATACGGAAAGACCAATTACGATTAAAGAGGGTACTAATTGTCTTGTAAATTTAGATAATGTAAGAAATAAAATTAAAAATTCTAATATAAGAAAGCTTGACAAACCAAGAGTTCATAGATGGGATGGAAAAACATCTCAAAGAATTGTGAAAATAATTAAAAATTTTTTATAAATAAATTGACGTTCATAAAATGAACAATATAATTTAAGACTATTTTCTCTGAACTTAATTTTATTTTTGGTTCAGTGCGGTAGCTATTAGATAATTCATTTTCTTTAAATAAACATTTTCAAAACACTACTTATATAGTATTAATAGAAACTATGGATCATACTAAAAAAACAGATAATACAGTTTGTTCCGATACAAATGAAGTAAAAGAATACTCTACAGATGGAAAGGTTAGACATTTTTCAACTGAAGAGGATATCAATCAAAAACTTATAAAAATAATCGGGAAAAAATTTGAAGAATATAGAAAAACTTGGGATAAGGCTAATAGATTTGAGCTAGTTACTGATTTTCCACTTTTTCTTCATCTAGATATGAATCAAGAGTGTAATTATCAATGTCCACATTGTATTATTGGAGATATTTATGAGACTAAAAAATATTATGAAGGAAGTTATTTATCATTTGAGGGATTTAAAAAAATCGTTGATGAAGGCGCAGAATATGGTTGCCCATCATTATCACCTCAAGGTAACAACGAACCTTTTCTCATAAAGGATCTGCATAAGTACATAAACTACGCTCATAAAAAAAATTTTATTGATATAATGCTTAACAATAACGGATCTGCATTAACTGAGAAAAGAGCGCAACAGGTACTAGATTCTGGCTTAACCAGAATAAGATTTAGTTTAGATGCCTTTACCGCAGAAACCTATTCGAAAGTAAGAGTGGGTAGCATACCCCTAGATAAAGTTAAAAAAAATATCGAAACTTTTTTAAATTTAAAAGAAAAAGGTAATTATAAACTACCTGTTACAGGAGTTAGTTTTTGTAAAGTAAGGCAAAACGAGCATGAAGTTGAAGATTTCATTAACTATTGGCAACCTAAAGTTGATATTATTTCTATTCAATCTTTTGTTCCACCGACTACTAATAAAGAAAAATATGAGAAGTTTTATTCAACTGATCAATATGAAGAAGTGGAGTCTAAAGATTTTAAATGTGTTCAACCTTTCCAAAGACTTGTTATAAGAAACCAATATATATATCCGTGTTGTGTGAGTTTTAATAAAGATTTAAGACTTGGTTCAATTGATAATACTTCTATCCATGATGCTTGGCATTCACCAAAAATGAATGAAATTAGAAATCTTCATAAAAAAGGTCTATATTATAAAAATAAAACCTGTAAAGATTGTGTAAATCTAATTTATCCTACAAAGGAAGCTTCGTTAGACAGAATTCTACAAAATTAGGTTTTTAAATTTCACTATGTTTGAAAATGTATTAGCGATAATCCCTGCAAGAGGTGGATCTAAAGCTATAAAAGGTAAAAATCTAATTAAATTTAAGAATAAGCCTCTGGTCTGTCACTCGATTGAATTAGCTAAAGAATCAAAATTTATTAATAAAATAATAGTTTCATCGGATTCAGCAGAGATAATAAGAATATCAAAAAAATTTGGAGCGGAAGTTCCATTTATAAGACCTAAGGAACTTGCTACAGATGATGCAAATGATTACGTAGTTTTTAGACATTGTTTAGAATGGCTTAAAGAAAACGAAGGATATAATCCAAATCTTATAGTTCATTTGAGACCAACTTATCCACTAAGAGACCCAAATTTCGTAGATAATGTTATATTACAAGCATTTGAAAATCAGAACTTTGATTCTATGAGATCAGTATGTGAGCCTTTTCAAAACCCATATAAAATGTGGACTTTGGAAGATGAGAAATTATCACCTCTCATATTAGACCAACAATCTAAAGAAAAATACAATTTGCCAAGACAAAAATTAAAAAAAGTTTTTTGGCAAAATGGTTGTTTAGATATAATCAAACCTCAAACAATCTTACAATTGAATTCTATCTCTGGGAATAAAATTTTACCAATTTTTATGAACTCTGATGCTATATTTGATATCGATGATTTATTTAGCCTTCACCTGGTTGAAAGTCATATTAAATATAAAAATAATGTTTAAAAAAACTTAACAATGTATAGTAAGAGTTTTAAATATTATAACAATGGATACCTGAATGAAACTTTTTAAAAAACCTACTGTAATATTGGAGATGGCTAACAATCATATGGGCAGCGTAGCTCACGCTAAAAAAATAATTGATGAATTCAAGTTGATAACCCTAAAATTTGAAAAAGAAATTAGTTTTATTTTGAAGTTTCAGAAAAGAGATAATGAAAGCTTTATTCATAAAAAATTTATAAATTCTGATGATACTCAGGTTCAAAGATTCAAAGATACCTTTTTGTCCTCAGAAGATTGGGATGAATTGATTAATTATTCTTCTAAGGTATACGATTTGGCATGTACCCCCTTTGATGAAAGTTCAATAGATTTTGTTTACAAGAAAAAGTTTAAAATTGTAAAAGTTGCTAGTTGTTCTGCTAATGACTGGCCGTTGATCGAATATTTAAATAAGAGAAACAAAAAAAAAAGAAAAAAAATTTTAATCAGCTTAGGAGGATTAGATATTCAAGTCATTGAGGATATTTTTTCTTTTTTTGATAATAGGAATGTTGATTTCAGTTTTTTGTATTGTGTTGCAAAATATCCCAGCCTGACAACAGATATAAACTTATCTTATTTTTCTTATTTAAAGGAAAAATTTAATTCTAGAATGATTGGTTTTTCATCTCACGAGACACCTGATTGTATTTCTACGCCATTAGTAGCTTTTGGTGCTGGTGTAAGGGTTTTTGAAAAACATATTGGATTCAAAACTGAAAAAATATCTTTGAATAAATATTCCTTGTCACCTAAAAAACTTGAAAAATGGCTTTATCAATTGCAAGATGCAGTTTTTATTTATGGAAACCCACAAAATAGAAATAAAGAAATCGTTAACGAACAAAAACAATTATCAAAATTTAAAAGAGGAGTTTACTTAAAAAAAGACATAGTTAAAAATACAAAATTGAATGTCAGCAATTTTTATTTTGCTTTTCCTTGTCAAAAAAATCAGATGTCTGCGAATGATATTTCAAAGGATTTTGAAATGCATGTAAAAAAAAATTATATTAAAGACTCTCCTTTATTCAGAAAGGATGTTGTAAAAATAAATGTAAGGATAAGTATAAGAAGAATAAAAGATAAAATAAAAAATCTTATAAAACAGGCTAATGTAGTACTACCAAAAAATCCAAGACTTGAAATATCACATCATTACGGATTAGAAAATTTTAATAAGTATGGGTTATGCATGATTAATATAGTAAATGACAAATACTGCAAAAAATTACTTTTTTTACTACCCGGACAAACACACCCTGCACAATTTCACAAATTAAAAACAGAAAGTTTTTTTATTCTTCATGGACAGTTGGATTTAATTCTTAACAAAAAAAATATTACAATGCGTGTGGGAGATTTCAGGACAATAAATGTAAATGAGGTTCACCAATTTTATTCAAAAAATGGAGTAATTATTGAGGAGTTATCGACAAAAAGTAATAGCAAAGATTCATACTATATTGACAAAAAAATTATGCTAAACAAAAATAGAAAATCCGTCATTGGCTTATAAATATTATTTTTTATGCGTTATCTTAAAAAATGAAACAAATACTTTTTTCTCACGATACAAGAGAATTTTTGGAAGTATCTAAAAAACTTGGTATTAAAAAAAACCAAATTTTGACAATAACTTTTTTTTCGTTTGGGATAGCGTTAACTGAAAGTATTGGGTTAGCTACATTAATCCCAATATTTGAAAAAATAAGTTTAAACTCTTTAAATTCGTTAACTGAGGAAGAAATAGTTTTTGAAAAAATTAATTTTTCAATTGGTTTAATAGATTTTTTTTTAGTTACACTATTTTTAATATTTTCAAGACAAATATTAAACTATTTGCAAGATATAAAAATTGTTCATATCAGAGAAAATATTGACAGAAATTTAAGAAAAAAAATGCTTGATTCATCATTAAAAACTAACCTTTCAGTTTTTGTAACCAAAAGTAATGGAGATTTTGTTAACTTTATTCTCAATGAACCTCATAACGTAAGTGAATTATGTTCTAATATTTTTAAAATGATTTTTTGTGTTGTGATGAGCACAATATACTTACTTTTTATGTTTTATATTAGTCTTTCTCTGAGTTTAATTTTTATCATTTTGATTTCAGTTATCTGGTTTTTAATAAATAAATTCACTTTTCTATCCTACAGTGCTGGCAATATTGTGAAAAGAAAAAATAATGAGCTTTATAAGAGGATTGGTGAGATTTTTCGAGGGATTAAATTTATAAAAATTCATTCCTCAGAAAAAAAAGTATTTAATTTAACTAATAGAGATATAGATGGACTCTACCAAGGAAACATAAAATATGGGCAGGTTAAAAGTTTAGTTAATGCTGTAAATCCTTTGTTGTTTTTAATTGCTTTACTGGTCATTATAATTTCAAATTTTCTTCTTGTTATCGAGATTACATTATTAGGGGTATTTCTAGGTGTTATTTATAGGATGTACTCAATGTTTTCAAATTTTAATTCTGAAAGGATAGCATTTTCAAGAAGATTAGCAAATTATGAAAATTTTTTAAATTTTTTCAATTTTGTCTATTCCTCAAAAGAGGTTAATAACGGTTTAAAAAAATTTAAATTTAGTAAAAAAATTATCTTTGAAGATGTGTATTTTAAATATCCAAATAGTAAAAATTTTGTTTTAAGAAAATTGAATTTTGTAATAAGAAAAAATAAAACAACAGCAATTGTCGGAAATTCTGGTTCGGGTAAGTCTACAATAATTGATATGTTATCAGGATTTTATCCACCAACAAAAGGTAAGATATTTCTAGATCATGAAAATTATAAGAATATTGACCTTTCAGATTTAAGAAATAATTTTGGTATTGTCAGTCAAAATACTTTTTTATTTAGAAATACACTCAAGTATAATCTATTATATCAAACTAAAGGTGTGGGGGATTCAAAAATTTGGAAAGTTTTAGAAGAATCAGGGCTAAAAGAATTTGTCAACGGACTAGATAAAAAACTTTTGACCATTGTTGGAGAAGACGGTGCTAGATTATCTGGCGGACAAAGACAAAGGGTATCATTTGCAAGATGTATTCTACAAAATAAAAAATTTATTATTTTAGATGAACCAACTAGCTCTGTCGATACTGAAAATGCAAGAATTATGATGGATACAATAAATAATCTGAAGGGGTCTCATACAATAATAATTATTTCTCACAACTATGATGCTATTAAAAATGTGGATTACATTTTTAACCTACAGGAGGGAAAATTTATCAATAATACCCCTAAAAGAAAAATCCAATGATTATATCAAAGACACCTTTTAGAATTTCATTTTTTGGTGGCGGGACGGATTTACCCGAATGGTATAAAGAAAACTCTGGAGCTGTATTATCATCAACAATAGATAAATATGTCTATATAAGCTCCAGATATTTACCAGAATTTTTTGAATATAAACATAGGGTGGTCTGGACTAAGGTAGAGAAGGTAATGCATTTTGATGAAATTGAACACCCTGTTGTAAAAGAAGGTTTGAAATTTTTAGAATTTTCAAACGATATTGGTCTTGATATTCAGTATCAAGCCGATCTTCCGGCTAGAAGTGGAATGGGTTCAAGTTCAGCTTTCACAGTTGGTTTTATAAATTCTTTAATGGCATTGAAAAAAAAAATATTGTCAAAAAAAGAATTAGCTGAAAAAGCAATTTATTTAGAGCAATCTGTTTTAAATGAGATAGGAGGATGTCAAGACCAGTACGCATGTGCAACGGGGGGGTTTAACAAATTTAGATTTTGCGAGAACGGTTCAATTATTACGGAAGACATAAAAATTAAAGATGAAACAATAAAGAAACTTGAAGAAAATTTATTATTGGTTTACTTAGGGTTAGGAAGGTTCGGTTCAGAAATTCAAAAAAAAGTTGTTGCTAATTTATCTAAAAAGAAAAAGCATTTAATAAGAATGTATAATATGGTCGATGAGGGTATAAAAATTTTAAATAAAGGAGACAGTCTCGATGACTTTGGTTTACTATTGGATGAAGCCTGGCAAAATAAAAAAGAATTAGACCCTATAATAAGCAATGAAAAAGTCGATAATGTTTATTCTCAAGCAAAGCTTAATGGAGTTCTTGGGGGAAAGCTTTTAGGTGCAGGTCAAACTGGATTTATGATTTTATATGTCCCGAAGGAAAAAAGGACAAAAGTTTTAAAAAACCTATCAAAGCTTTTAGTTGTTCCGTTTAGTTTTTCTTTTGAAGGTAGTAAAATAATGTATAATTCTGCAAAAAAAATAAATGATTAAACATATTGTAAAGCAATCAATAATATTTTTTATTGATTTATTGAAGACAAGTCGCGTGAGTTTAAAAAAGCCAATATTTATTTGGGGATTATATAGAGGAGGCACTACTTTACTGATGGACATAATTTCATTACATCCTGATTTATGTTTTGCAACTACTAAAAAAAGAGAAAAAAAAGGATTATGGGGAAGTTTGCATTATGGGGACAATAGTTCTACGAATTTAAAAAAGTATGAAATTCCAGTAGAAGGTTTAGTAAGGAATTGGTTCAATACGGGTTTTGACTTTAAGAACTCAATGGGTGAAATAAAAAGAGATGCTTTAAATGATACTCAAAAATTAATAGTTAAAAAAAATTATTTAGCGTTAAAAAAAAAATTTTTTTTTTTGAAGAATAAAAAAGAGTACAGAATAATGGATAAAGCTGGATATATAACAATGATTGATTTAATTGAAGAAATATTTCCAGATGCAATACATGTTTTTTCAATAAGGGACCCTAGAAATGTTATTAATTCTTTTATGAGATTAATAAGATTTACATCCCCTGATATAGTTGGCAAACAAATGAAGGATGGGATAGAAGCATATAAATTTGAGGGGTGGGAAAAAATTAAACATAAGCCTACGCATCAAATAATTGCTTGGCAAATTTGTAAAGCAGTGGAGATAGGTATGAAGTGGAAGAGTAAATTAGGTGATAGATGTGTATTATGGCGACATGAATATTTGTATAATCAACCTAATAAAAATCTAACTAAATTATTTAAAAAATTAGAATTAAGTTTGAATAAAAATATTTTGAATGTTCTTCCAAAAGAATACAATGATTATTCAACTAAGTGGCCTTTAAAAAATATGAGTTTTAGTCCTAATTTCGATTTTTGTTTTAGTAGTCAAGAGTTTTTAGATTTAGATAATATTCAAAAAAAAGCTATAGAACTTGGATATCATAAAAGAATTCCTGGTAAGCTTGTAAAAGATATTTATTATGGGTAAAGGTAAATGAGAAAAAATAAAAATGTCTTGATCACAGGAATGACTGGGATGGTCGGCTCTCATCTTGCTGACTTTTTGCTGGAAAATACTAATTTTAATATTCATGGTTTGTGTAGATGGAGGAGTCCTTTTGATAATATTGAACACCTTATTCCACAAATTAATAATGAAGAAAGAGTTTTTCTTCATTATGGAGATATCTGTGATATTATTTCCCTAAAAAAAGTAATTAAAGACTCATCACCAGATTTTGTATTTCATTTAGCTGCACAAAGCTATCCTTTGACAAGTTTTACTTCACCTATTAATACTTTTGATACAAATATTCAAGGAACTGAAAATTTATTAGAAGCATTAAGAGATTATAAAGAAAAAGATCCATTTATACATGTATGTTCTTCTTCGGAAGTTTTTGGCCGAGTACCAAAGAATAATATACCAATAAATGAGGAATGCAGATTTCATCCAGCTTCACCTTATGCAATATCAAAGGTTGGAACGGATTTAATTGGAAAATTTCATGCTGAAGCTTATAATCAAAAAGTTTTAATTACTCGTATGTTTACTCACACAGGACCTAGAAGAGGTGACGTCTTTGTAGAGTCATCTTTTGCAAAACAAATTGCTATGATTGAAGATGGATTAATAGATCCTGTGATTAAAGTTGGTAATTTAAAATCACTTAGAACTTTTGCAGATGTAAGAGATGCGGTGAGAGCATATTATATGTTGTTAACAGTAGACCCAAAACCTGGCGAATGTTATAACATAGGTGGTAATTTTTCGTGTACAATTGGTGAAATGTTAAATTATTTAATAAGCTTATCTAATGTTAAAGATATTAAAATTGTAGTAGATGAAAAAAGATTAAGACCTATTGATGCTGATCTTCAAGTCCCAGATACTTCAAAATTTTTCAAACATACCGGTTGGAGGCCAGAAATTGATTTCAAACAAACTATGACAGATTTACTTAATTTTTGGAGAATAAGAGTTAAAAATAACAATTTTCTAACAAGATAGTTTTGTGGGTGTAAAATGAAAATTATAATTCCTAAAAAATTAATAAAGAAAAAAGATAAAATAAAATTTCAATCTAAGGATTTACTAAATTTTGAAAATAGAGTTATTGAGACTTATGAAAAAGGTAAAATTAAGGCTCCAGTTCATTTATCAAGAGGAAACGAAAAAGAATTGATAGAGATTTTCAAATATATAAGTAACACAGATTGGGTTTTTTCCTCTTGGCGAAATCATTATCATGCTTTACTTCATGGTATTGATCCCGAAGCTTTATATAATGACATTTGTTCGGGAAGAAGTATGACAATTAATAGTACTAACCCGAACTTTTATTCTTCGTCTATAGTAGGCGGAATCATTCCAATTAGTTTGGGAGTGGCGAAAGCTTTAAAATTGAAGAAATCTGCAAAGAAAGTTTGGTGCTTCATTGGAGATATGACATTTGAAAGCGGAACTTTTTATGAGGTTCACAAATATGCTAGAAACTTTAATTTACCTCTACAATTTGTTGTAGAGGACAATAACATGAGTACAAATACTCCTACAGATAAAACTTGGTTAAAAAAAAGATCAATACCTGATGATGTGATTTACTATAAATATAAAAGAAAGTTACCTCATCATGGAACTGGTAAATGGGTCCTTTTTTAGTGATGAAAAGTTATAAAAATGAACTTATTAAGTCAATGAACTGGTTAGCTAAAAAACACGACACCATATTTCTTGGACAATCGGTCAATTATAGTGGGAATGCTATATATAACACATTAGAACAAATTCCGTCAGATAAAAAAATAGAATTACCTGTTTTTGAGGATGTACAGTTAGGTATGTCAACTGGATTGTCTCTTGAAGGCTATGTAACAATAAGTTGTTTTCCACGATTTGATTTTCTAATATTAGCTGTGAATCAGTTAGTAAATCATTTAGATAAAATAAAATTTATGTCCAAGGGTAAAATGATACCAAAGGTTATAGTGAGAACCTCAATTGGATCCAAAAAACCTCTTGACGGAGGAGTTCAACACACTCAAAACCATAGTTCAGCATTCAAACTTTTATTAAAAAATATGAATGTTATTATTTTGAAAGATAAAAATATGATTTTTCAGAGTTTTAAAAATGCATATGGGAGAAAAGATGGTAAGTCATCCTTGATCATTGAGTATGGTGATAGATATAACGATTAAGAAAATTTAAGAAAATTGGTAAAAGATACTTATTATTCAATTTTTGGTTCATCTGGATTAGTGGGTTGTCACTTATTAAACCTTTTAAAAGATAAAAAAAATGTAAGGATAAAAGCTTTTTATAATAAAAGAAAACCTCAAATTAAATCTAAAAATATATCTTTTATAAAGTTAAATATTTTAAACGCAAAATCCCTAGTAACATACTTGCAAGATCAAGATTACGTTATTAATGTCTCTGGTATTGTGTGTCCGTCTAGGAAATTAATATCCGATCCAATAAACCCAGTCTTTGAAAATCTTAATATATTTTCTAAAATCATTAAATCTGCATATCAAGCAAAGGTAAAAAAATTTTTATGGCTTAGTTCTACGACCGGTTACCCTTCCCGAAGGAATGAATTACGAGAAGAATTGATGTTTACAGGAAATCCTCCAGATTTTTGGTATGGTTTAGGTTGGATGATCAGATATTGTGAAAGTTTATGTAAATATCTTAATAATTTATCTCAAAACAAAATGAAAATAATAGTACTCAGACCAACAATGATTTACGGAGATTATTATGATTTTAAAAAAAAACATCAACATTTTTTTGGAGATTTTATAAAACAAATCGTAGAAAGAAAAAAATTAATAACAGTTTATGGTAACGGAGCAGATAAGAGAAATTTAATATATGCTGGTGATGTTGCAGCATTGATTTTAGAGTCTCTAAGAAAAATAAATACTTATGAAACCGTCAATATTAGAAATACGAGATCATTTTCTATTCTTCAATATTTAGAAATAATTATGAAGATTGAAAATTACTTTCCTAAAGTTATCTGTAAAAATTTAAACAAAGAAAAAATTGATGAAAAGAAAATTTCTATAAGAAAAGCTAATAAATATTTCAATATGAAAAATTTAGTGAATATTACTGATGGCACTCAAAAAACAATTAATTGGTTTAAATCAACACGATAGATTAATATTTAATAAATAGTTAAAAAAAGTTTAGATTATGAAAAAAAATGAATATAGATTTGATATTCAAAGCCTAAGGGGCTTGGCAGTCCTTTTAGTAATAATGTTTCACCTTAATCTAGGTATTATTACGGGTGGTTATATCGGAGTTGATATTTTTTTTGTAATTAGTGGTTTTCTTATAACTAAATTTTGTTTAGAAGATCTCAAATTAAAAAAATTTAAATTAGTCAATTTTTACAACAGAAGAATTAAGAAATTAATCCCTCCATTCTTTATTGTTTTAATTCTTACATATATATCTTCGTTTCTTATTTTGGAATACGACCATTTTAAAGAATTTGCAACATCAATGTTTTATTCACTTCTCTCACTATCTAATATTTATTTTTGGTTAGACTCTGGTTATTTCTCATCAAGTTCTATGTTCAAACCTCTACTGCATACATGGTCTCTATCTGTTGAAGGTCAGTTTTATTTAATATGGCCTTTAGTGCTGATACTTTTGCATAAAAATTACAAATTATTAATAACAGCTTTTCTACTAATAATAATAATCAGTTTCTCACTTAACAAATTTTATATTGAAAATAATACAGCTTTCTATAATGCTCCAACCAGATCTTTTCAGTTTATATTGGGAGCTTTAATTTTATTTTTTGATTCTAGAAAGATTAATTTAATGATTAATAATTTACTTTTCATTGTGGGATACACGATGATCATATATTCATCATTGTTTTTTGATAAAAATACCATCTATCCATATATTAATTCTTTAATTCCAACATTTGGTTCGTTTTTAGTAATATTAACAGCTCCCAATGTAAAAATGAGGTTACTATTCCTTTTTAAGAATAGTTTATTAAATTTTTTTGGTAAAATAAGCTATCCTTTGTACCTTGTACACTGGCCTTTAATTGTATTAGTTTATTATTTAAACCCAAATATTATCATATTTCACAAGGTAGGTCTTTTTCTATCTTCAATAATAATCTCATACTTAATAGATAAATTTGTTAGCAAGTCTTTTTCCTTAAATTTTTTGAAAGAAATTTTTAGTTTTTCAATTTTAAAATCTTTTACAGCATTCAGTTTTCTGATACTTATTTCTGTTATGAGTTTTAACGGAGAAATTAAAAATATAAAAGATGATCTTAACGAAAAATTAAGATTAAGTATTTTAAGTGCTAAAGAAACTAATGATCATAAATACGCAACAAAAAAAACCTTTAATAATATAAATTATTATGTCCTTGACGAATCGAAAAAAGTTAGAAATTTAATTATAGGAGATAGTCATGCGGCACATCTAATCCCATCATTTAGAGTTATGGAAAAAAATCAGGATTCACATTTTTTCTTTAGTGGAGGATGCATACCATTGGTTGGAAATGGTCACTATTCGATAAATATTAAACCTTGCAAAAAATTCACAAAAACAGTTTTTGATTATTACAAGCAAAATAAAGACAGTATTCAAAATATTATTTTTTCTGGAAGATGGGCTGTTTATTATACAACAGTTCTATTTAACGATCTCGAAGTTTTTAATGATATTAATGGTAATCAAGTCAAAAATGTTAAACGTTTATATTATACAGAAGATGGTGAATCCTCAGTATTAAATGAGTATGAAAGCAGAAATAATTTTTTAAATGCATTAAAAAACACTATTAATTTTTTTAATGGTGAGGATAAAAATGTTATCATATTTGGACAAATTCCTCCGTTTGGTTTTCCAAGTTCATACATAGGCACAAAAAAAATAAAAAATAATGCATCAGAAAAAAGAGAGAGGATAGAGGGATTTAATAGTTGGGCAGAGGGTTATTGTAATGAGAAGATGATTAAAAAAAAGAAAAACGATTCAGTAGGAGGTATTTCTAAATCAAATTGTTCTTTTATAGATCTAGCAAAATATTTTGAAAAAAAAGGAAAGCTTACTAATCACATTAGTAATTTTTTTGCTTTTTATGACTACACTCACCTCAACACAAAAGCTTCAATTATCCTAGGAATGCTTATTAAACAAGTATTGAATGCTAGTTTAAAATAAATTAAAATGAATAAAAAAATAGTATTTAATTGTGAGATCAACGATCTCAAAATCAATAGTAAAAACCTATTAGGTGTTGCAGATCCTGACTCGACTGAATTGGTACTGAGATATTTTCTTGAAAAAAATTGCAAAGTTTATCTTCTTATTACAGAAAAAAAACATAAAAAAAAAAATATTCCGAGTCGAAGTAAAATAGTACAATACTACAATTCTCTTGGTATAAAAACTATTTACTTCTTATCAATTGATAATCCCTTTCATACCAGCAAAGTAGTTAGTCATTTTTTATTAGGAAAAATCTATAATTTTTTCATAAATAATTTTATACTGCTAAAAAATTTTTATTTTTTTTCAAAAAAATTTTCAAATTTTGTGAAAAAGATAGAACCTTTCTTTGTTTTTAGTTTTTACGAAGCATCACCACCCTTTTCCTTTTTTAAAACTAAATATGTTGTGTGGGCCAGTGAAGATGGAGTTGTAAGGAAACAATTTGCCTTTGATCACAATATATGGAACCCATTAGGATTTAAAAACTCTAAATTTTTTTTTAAGGTATGGTTATTTTTAAATGGCTTTTTTTATAAAGTCCTATCAAAAAAATTTGACTTAGATATTTCTCCATCTCTATACTATGGAAAAAGAAATAGAAAGTATTTTGGAAAAAAACCATTAGTTCATTATTTTCCTCATCCTTGTAATGATTTATTGTTAAATAAAAATAAGAAGTTTAACTTAAATAAAGGTAAATTATATAGAATTCTTCTTGTTGGGCATTTAAGTACTACCTATGGAAGAGCAAATATAAATTTCTTTATTAGCGAAATTTTTCCAAATTTAATAAAGACCAATTATTTGAAATATTTCCGGATTGATATAATAGGTAAATATGACTTTGTTGATGAAAGATTAGAATTGATTCTTAAGGAAAATAAAAATATTAATTTAAAAGGATATGTTAATGATTTGGGTTCGTATGTAAGAGACTCTAATTTAGTTTTACATGCAATAAAATACCCTCCTACTTCAGGCGCGAAAATAGGATCGCTATGTAGTGCTTATGCAGGATTACTTGTTCATGAGAAAACAAAACTAGGTTTTCCAGAAATTTTTAGATCTAAGGCCTGCGAATCAGCAAAAAACGGATCTGAATTTGTTACCAAGATGATGGAAATATGTAATAATAACAAATTAAATATTAAGATGAAAATTAATGCGAGAAAAGTGTACGAAAAATATTATCATTATAAATATTTAAATAAACATCTTGACGATTCGCTTAGTTTAATAAATTCAAATTTTAACCAATAAGATTTTGCCTGACTTAAGACAATAGTTAATAAAGGTTGTAACAAAAATTAAAAGAAAGTTATGCACAAAATTGTATTTTAGGATATAAATATTATATACATAAATGCTTTAATATATTTTTTAAATGGATACTGCTAATAGTGAAATAATTTTAAATCCTTTAGAGGTGCCAAGATACGTAAGTTTAAACAAAACCCTTACAATTGGATTTGTACAGATTAACAACTCTTTTTCAGGAGCTTCATATCTTCCGTATTCAATTGGATTGCTTCAATCTTACATAAAGAAATACGCAAAGCACCCAGAGCTATTTAAGTTTTTGGAGCCAGTTTATTGCAGGATTGATGTAGATCAGGCTGTTCAACGTTTCAAAACAGCTGATATCGTTGGTTTTAGTGTTTACGTATGGAATTTTCAATTATCACTAGAAATTGCAAAACAACTTAAGAAAGTCAACAAAGATATTAAAATAATTTTTGGAGGACCTCATGTTCCCGATAAAGCTGAGGAATTTCTAAGAAAAAATAAATTTATTGATATAGCAGTTCACGGAGAAGGAGAAGCAGTATACTTAGCTTTATTAGAAAACTTTGAAAAACGTTATTGGCAGAATATTCCTTCTTTATCATACTTATACGATGATGTTTTTAGATCCACCCCTAAAGCTTATAGACTTAAGGATATAGAAGTTATACCTTCACCTTACTTAGATGGAACCTTTAATGATATAATAAAAAAAAATCCTGGAAAATCCTGGCTTGCCTTATGGGAAACTAATAGAGGCTGCCCTTTTAAATGTACCTTTTGTGATTGGGGGTCGGCAACAGCCGCAAAAGTTACTAAATTTGATATGTCCAGAATAGAAAAAGAGGTAAAGTGGTTTGCACAAAATAAAATTGAGTTTATTTTCTGTTGCGATGCAAACTTTGGCATGCTTAAAAGAGATTATGAGATTGTTGAAATAGTCGCTGAATCTAAGAAAAAAACTGGTTATCCACACGCTCTCTCAGTTCAATCAACAAAAAACGGTTTAGAAAAAAATTATAAAATATTAAAATTTTTGTCTGATAATGGCCTTAACAAAGGGGTATCCTTGTCAATGCAATCGCTTGATGTACATACTTTAGAAGCAATTAAAAGGGATAACATTTCAAACGATGTTTATCATGAGTTACAAAAAAGATTTACCAAAGATGGAATTGAAACTTATTCAGATTTAATCATTGCTTTACCAAATGAAACATATAATTCATTTTCAGAAGGAATTTTTCAGTTAATTGAAAATGGACAACATAATAGAATTCAGTTTGGTAATTTATCAATTCTTCCAAATGCAGAAATGGGTGATGTTGAATATCAAAAGAAATATAAAATGGAGATTGTTAAAACAAAGATTATAAATATTCATGGAGAAAAACTCAAATCAGGTGATGACGTAGCTGAATATCAAGAGCTAGTTGTATCGACTAGTACTATGAGTAGAAATGATTGGATTAAGACAAGAGCTTTTGCTTGGTGGATTGCTTTCTTACATTTCAATAAAATTTTTCAAATACCTATTTTATTTTTAAGGCACTATTTTAGATTTTCTTACAAAGAAATTTTCACCAGTTTTAGTAACCCAGATAAAAAATTTTGTACAATCGTAAATTGTAATACTTTTTTTGAAAATCAAGCTTCTTTTATCCAAAAAGGTGGTGAAGAATACAAGTACTCAAAAGAATATCTTGGTATTTATTGGCCACAAGATGAGTATTTGTTCATAGAGTTAGTTTTAAATAAAAAAATAAATAAATTTTATGAGGAGTGCTTTGTTCTATTTCGTCAAAAGTTAGAAAAGAAAGGATTCTCAAAAGAAGACATAAATATTTTTAAAGAATCAATAAAGCTCAACTCTAGTTTAATAAAAAAGCCTTTTGTTAAAAAAGATTTAGAAATAAGTTTAAGTTCTGACTTGTATCCGTTTGTGAAGTCAATACTAGTTGGTGAAAATAAAACCTTAGAGAAAAAAAAAGTTAAATATTCTATCAATAGATCTGAAAAATCTTACGATAATTTGGATGATTGGTTGAAAGAGGTAGTATGGTATGGAAATAAGAAAGGAGCCTATTTATACGGCAATATTTCATCTTCAAAAGAGTATGACGGACATTTTTAATGATTTATAGAAGATTAGGTGAAACCTCACTTAATCTTTCATTACTTGGTTATGGATGTTGGGGAGTAGGAGGTGGTTCAAAAAAATATCCAGCCTATGGGAAAGTCGATCCCAACAGTGTAACTTCAGCCATTGAAAAGGCCATTGATCTAGGAATAAATTTTTTTGATACCTCTGCTTTATACGGCGGAGGGCAAAGTGAAATTTTTTTATCAAAAGTTCTCACTAAATACAGAAAAAAAATTTACATTTCAACCAAAGCAGGTCTGCTAGATGTTAATAAAAAATGTTTTTCTGTTAAGCATATAAGAAAAAGTTTAGAACTATCTCTTAAAAGATTAAACACGGACTACGTGGATTTATTTCAATTACATAATTTTGACAAAGGTGATTTAGTAAACTATCCAGATATACAAAATTTATTGTTAAATCTAAAAAGAGAAGGTAAGATTGTTGAGTGGGGAATATCTTCAAAAACTCCAGATAAAGCACTAGATTTATTAAAAAAAATTAAATTTCCTTCGATTCAATGTAACTTTAATATTCTTGATAAAAGGTGTATTGACAACAAGTTATTTGAATTTTGTAAAGAAAATAAAATTGGTGTGATTGCAAGAACTCCATTGGCGTTTGGTTTTTTATCTCTAAAAATAGATCCTAAAAAATCATTTCCTGACAACGACCATCGAAGTAAGTGGTCAATATTAGCAAGAAAAAACTGGGTGGAGGACTCAAAAAAACTTAAGCATTTGCTAGCCATTAATGAACCGTCAAGTATGGCAAGATTATGTTTAAAATTTTGCATAACACCAGATGTTGTTTCTACATGTATTCCTGGAATGCACTCAGTCGAAGAAGTTTTAGAAAATTATGAAGCTGTTAAGTCTGGACCACTATCAGATGATATTTATTCAAAAATATGTGAATTTGATTGATATTTAAAAAATTATAAAAAGATTAAAAAATGAATCAAAGTATTTTTTTATAAAATCTAATTAACAAACTTAAATTCAAAAGTTGTAATTACTTTTCAAATTAATTTATTTAATAGTTGTTAAGCCAAAATTTTCATTTTTGATAAATGACAAACCTTTCAAGTTAGAAAGTTTAAGAAAATCGAACCAAGCCTTGTTTTTTCCGTTTTCTCCTAATAACAAGTCATCGGTTAATATTAAGCTATCTTTTTTCATAATCATCCAAGAATTTACATATTCAAATAGCATATGTTTATATTCATGGAGACTATCATGAATAAAAATTTCAGGTTTACTCTTAAATAACAATTGACCTAAAAGTTTCTTTGAATCACCATTTTTAAATATCCATTGTTTTTTAAAATTCTCTGGAACTAAGATCCCAACATCTTTATCTAGGGTTTTGAATTCTTTCATACCAAGCCTTGGTGGAAGATCAATAGAAGTTAAGGTGCCAGCATTATTTTTTTTTAGAGCTGCTAGAATTAGAGACGATGATATTCCCGCAGCAACACCAGTTTCCAAAATATTACTAGGTTTTTTAAGTCTAATTAAAGTGTAGCAAAAGAAAGTTCTATATTTTAGAAAACTCAAAAGTATTGCTTTAAAATTTCTATTTCTTTTGTTTACTTTTCTGTGAAATATTTTGTGTTTATCTATTTTGGAGTTCCAATGTTTTTCAAGCACTTTATTATGTATTAACTCATTTAAATAAAATTGATGTTTTTTTTCTAAGTCTTTAACTTTAATTATTTTTCCAAAGGTATCAAAAAAGGACTTATCAGTAAGCCACCGGTGGTTCCTAGTTTGAGATCTAAAAATTATATTGTTATAAAAAAAGGATTTTAGAAAAAGGTTGTTGAAAAGATATCTGAACATTAAAGAACATTACAATAAAATTTTTTGTTACGCTACTTTTAAAAAGTAACAATTATTTAAAAAATTAATGACATCAGTTAAAAATATGAGTATCAAATACTTAAATGTTAAGGCACTCAATTAAAAATTTCCCCAAAAAAAATATAAGCTTAAGAAATGATAAAAATTTTTTGTATAGCATAAGCATGGTCATAGATTTTAGAGAAATTAAATTAAGGAAGAAGGTTCTTTTATCAGCTAACAGAATGACTGATAAAAAAGATGAACATACAACTTATAAATTTTAGGTTAAAGTGAAAGAAAAAATTAAAAATTTTTTTAAGTCTAAAAGTGTTCTTGTAACAGGGGGAACAGGTTTTGTTGGCCAGAATTTAATCAAAAGGCTTAGATCTTATGGTGCGAAAGTTAGGTGTACGTATCACACCAGTAATGATTTATCTGATAAAGGTGTTGAAGCAGTTCAAGCTGATTTGAGATCTCCTAGAGATTGTAATTTTGTTTGTAAAGATATAGATTTTGTGTATATGTGTGCAGCCAATAGTTCCGGAGCTAAAATTATTGAAGAAAAACCTTTGGAGCATTTAACACCAAATATAATAATGAATTTAAATATGCTTGAGGCCGCTCATCAAAATAATATTAAAAAATTTCTGTTTATAAGTAGTCATATTGTTTATCCGTTAACAAATTATGCAGTAAAAGAAGATGATGTAAATAACCAATTTTTTGAGAAATATCATATTGCTGGGTGGATGAAAAGATTTTCTGAGATAACGTGTGAAATGTATTCAAAGTCTATAAAAAAAACTATGCCAACTATAATAATTAGGTCAGGTAATTTATATGGACCTCATGATAAATTCGATTGGGAAAAATCTAAAGTAATACCAGCGTTAATTCGGCGAGTGGTTGAAAAACACGATCCTCTTGAGGTCTGGGGTGATGGAAAAGATTTGAAAGATTTCTTGTATATCGATGATTTTGTGGACGGCCTAATAATGGCGATGTTCATTATTGACAAGCACATAATAATGAACCTTGCTTCAGGTATTCCAATTACAATTCAAGAGGTATTGGATATAATTTTAAAAATAGAGAATTATAATATTAAAGTAAATTTCGACACAACAAAACCAACAATGATACCTAAAAGACTGATTGATACATCATTCGCTAAGAAAATAATAAAATGGAATCCTAAGATTAAGCATTTTGAAGGTTTATCAAAGACCATCGAGTGGTATAAAAAATCAATAGGTAATATTTGATGATTTTATGAAGATAACTCCGATTATTCTTGCTGGTGGTCAAGGCTCTAGGCTAAGAAAGTTAATAGGTCACCATCAAAAAACCATGATTTTGATAGAGAAAAGACCTTTTTTATGTAAAATACTAGATCAGATCATTTCTTTAGGATTTAAAGAAGTAATAATCTGTACTGGTTACAAGTCAAATCAAGTTAAAAGTTTTTTTCAAGCAAATTATAAGGGATTAAATATAAAATACTCTGAAGAAAAAAAACCTTTGGGAACTGGGGGGGCAATAAAAAATGCTTCTTTAAATTATAAAATTGTTAATATGTTAATTTTTAATGGTGATTCATATTGTAAAATTAATAATGAGAAATTTTTAAATTTCTTATCAAATGATGTTCCTTTTATTACTCTTGTTAAATCAAAAGAGAAAAAAAGATTTGGTTCAGTTTTTATAGATAATAAAAATAAAATAACAGATTTTAAAGAAAAAAAAGAAGGAACAAAAACTAAATGGATTAACGCGGGTATATACTTTTTTTCTACGAAATATATAACATCTTTTTTTAATTCTGATATCTTATCCCTTGAATATGATATTATCCCTAATATGATTAAGAAAGGTTTATATGCATGGCCTTATGGGGAAGATTTAATAGACATAGGAACTGAGAGAAGCCTAAATAATTTAATAACTTAAGTCTTTATGAATATTAAAAAAAGTAAAATTCTTAAACTTTCTCTCATTACACCAAATACTATCTTTGAAGATCACCGAGGAGTATATATAGAGTCCTATAACGAAGAAATATATAATAAATTGTGTATTTCGGTTAATTTTGTTCAAGATGATTTCTCAATTTCACATAAAGGTGTTCTGAGAGGCATCCACGGTGACGCCAAGACTTGGAAACTTGTGTCTTGTATTCATGGAGCATTTTTTTTAGCTGTTATAAATAATGATAAAAGATCAAAAAATTATAGAAAATTTGAAACTTTTATTTTATCAGAAAAAAATAAGACACAGGTTTTGATACCACCAAATTATGGTAACGGACATCAAGTAATTACCAAAAAAGCAATATTCCACTATAAACAAAGTACTTTTTATGATAGAAGCAGTCAATTTACAATAAAATGGAATGATCCAAAAATAAATATTCAATGGCCAATAAAAAAACCAACCCTATCAAAAAGAGACCAGTAAGATAAAGTATTTAGTGAAAAAAAATACTGATTTAGCCAACAGGAAAAAAAATTCACTGATTTCAAAACAGTTTTCTTCAAGTATAAATTTCTTCAAAATAAAATTTAATTAGTGTTTAATTAATTATGTATATTTTTATAAAAAAAAAATTAATGTTTTTGTTAAGAATCTTTAAATTATTGAGATTAACGTATATATTATTCGACGTAATAAAATTAACTTTCAATAAAAATTACAAAATATTCTCTGCTAATGTTAAAAACTTAGAATTTATTAAAAACAAAAAGTTAAATAAAAATAATATAAATTTAAACGTTTTGATGCTTGGATTTTCCGACTTCAATACAATACTTCTCCAAACAACACAAATTATTGCACTAAAACAACTTGGTTATAAAATAATCATTATTCTGTCATCTCCAAGTATAATAATTGAAAAATTATATAGAAAACTTGGCGTTGACTCTTTTGTATATTATTTTGATTTTATAAATAGGGAACCTCATAGAAATCTTTCAACCATTTTTAATAAAAAAATTTCTCAATCTTCTTTTCTGAATTTAAAATATAAAGGAGTTGAGGTTGGGAAAATTTCAATGTCTACACTCATGAGAAAAAAATTAGTTTCAAGATTTGATATTGAAAATATTGATTACGATCTTGTGTCAGAAGCACTTTCTCAGTCAATGTTCTTTTCAGATTTTTCAGAAATGATTATAAATAGATTCGAACCAAAGATGATATTGTTTATGGATAGAGGTTATTCACCTGAAGGAGAGATATTTAATTTGGCTATAAAAAAGAAAATCCCAGCAATTGAGCTGCATGTTGGTCATAAAAGTGGATTATTAATATTTAAGAAATATTTTTTAAAAAATAAAAATATGCATTATGCTTCTTTATCAAAAAAAACTTGGAATGAAGTAAAAAAAAAACCAATTAAAAACAAAAAAAAACTTGTACTTGATGAATTGAATAGTTGTTATAAAAATGAGACATGGTACGACGAGGTTGGAACACAATTTAACAAAAAAAATTTTTCGAAAAATGAATTTTTTAAAAAATTTAATTTAAACCCTAAATATAAGACTGTTGTTATCTTTTCTCATATTTTTTGGGATGCAACTTTTTTTTTTGGAAATGATATTTTTTTTGACTATCAAGAATGGCTTATCCAAACCATAAAACAATTAAGTTTGAACAAAAATATCAACTGTTTAATAAAACTCCATCCTGCTCATTCAGTAAAAAATAAAAGAAATAAAAGAATTGGCTCTTTTGAAAAAAATGCAATCTTTGAAGAAATAAAGACTCTACCAAATCATATAAAAATTATTGATTATGATAATGAAATAACTACTCTTTCATTATTAAGATATATAGATTATTGTATTACAGTTAGAGGCACTGTTGGAATTGAGGCTGCATGTTTGGGTGTGCCAGTCTTACTAGCCGGCACAGGTAGATATGATAACTTAGGTTTTACTATAGATCATAAAAATAAAAGAGAATATTTTAAATCATTATCAAAAATCCAAAAGATAAAAAAAAATTCAAAAAAACAAAATGAATTAGCTATAAAGTACGCTCATACATTACTATTTGAAAGAAATATTGCTTCAGAAATTCTGAACTTTAAGTATAAAAAAGACTCTAATGCGACACTTGTTGTAAATATTAACAAAAGTTTTCAGAATACCAATGATTCACAAGAAATAATTGATTTAATGAATTGGTTTCAAAATAAAAATGAAGACTTTTTAAATTAAACTTAAGGATATTAATGAATAAGAAAATTCTAATAACAGGCGGAGCTGGGTATGTTGGAAGTCATGTATGTAAAAATCTTTCTAAAAAAGGTTTCGAACCAATTGTTTTTGATAATTTATCTCGAGGAAATAAATGGTCCGTTAAGTGGGGAGATTTAATAATTGGAGATTTGTCTGATAAAATAAAAGTAGATTCTACTTTAGAAAAAATTTGTCCTATTGCAATTATTCATTTGGCAGCATTTGCCGATATTGGAGAATCTAATCTTTATCCAGAGAAATATTATAGAAATAATGTTGATTGTACGTTAAATTTAATCGAATCAATGATTAAAAATAAATTAAAAAATTTAGTTTTTTCTTCAAGTTGTTCTATTTATGGAAATATGAGCAGAGATTGCATTGATGAATCAACACCCCAGAATCCATTAAGTCCTTATGCATTTTCAAAATATATTTGTGAAAGATTAATTGTTGATATTGATAAAAAATATGATCTTAAATATTTCATTTTACGATATTTTAATGCAGCCGGAGCAGATATAGAAAACGAAATTGGAGAAAAAAATTTGTTTCATAAAAGAATTATACCTGAAATTGTAAAAACTTTTTTAGGTAAGAGAGAAAAATTAAAAATTTTTGGTAAAGATTATGATACTAAAGACGGCACTTGTGTTAGAGATTATGTGCATGTTGAAGATCTTTCTGATGCTCATTTTAGATCAATAAATTATTTGTTAAATCAAGAAAAAAGTGAAAATGTGAATATAGGTTCAGGTCAGGGATATACTATTCTTGAAATAGTTAGAAGGATCAAAGAAATATTGCAAAAAGACATAAATATAGAATTTTGCAAAAAAAGATCTGGAGATGCAGATTATCTTGTAGCCTCAATTGAAAAGGCACAAAAAGTTCTCAACTGGTTTCCGAAATATTCTGATTTAGATAATATTATTAATACAACTTTAAATTGGGAAAAAAAAAATTAAAATTTTTTTTACGATTATTGATAAAAATTATATCTTAAGAGGATATAGTTTGTACAAAAGTATCGAACCATATTTAAAATCTAACAATAGATTTATAATAGTTTGTGTCGATATCGAATCTTTCGAGTTTTTAAAAAAAATAAAAAACAAAAAATTGGAAATAATTTTTTCACGAGAATTTGAAAATTTAAAAATATTGAAAATTAAAAAGGAAAGAAAAATAGATGAATATTGTTGGACGCTCAAACCCGTAGCTACTGAATTTATATTAAAATATATTAAGGATTGTAAATGGGTAGCATACATGGATTCAGATATAATGGTATTCAATTCAATTGATAATTATTTAGATGATTCGTTTGATGTCATACTTACACCACATAGACCTAGCAATGATTATTTTTTACAGGAAATACAAAAAGCAGGCATTTTTAATGCTGGTTTTGTAGCATTTAAAAAATCGGCTAATGGTTTTAAGGCATTAAAATGGTGGAAAAAGAAATGTTTGGATAAATGTTGTAATATTGCGTCCGATGATGATTATGCTGATCAAAAATACTTAAATCAATTATCCTTAATATTTAAAAATATAAATACTGATCCAGATGAAGGTTTAAATGTTGCACCATGGAATATCGCAAATAATTCAGAATATTTAAATTTAAAAAAAAAAAAAATAATTTTTTTTCATATGCAAGCTTTTAGAATTTTTAATATAAATTTTTTTGATGCATATTCTGGAAACTTCAAAATATCGAAAAATACATTACAAAATATTTATTATCCATATATTAAGATTTTGAAAAAATCATATGAAGAGTTAAAATTAATAGATAGTAAATTTGAACAAAAAAAGGAATTTAAAATTAGTTTGATCCATATTTTAAAAAGATTTTTAAAGAAAAAAAATAATTACTTATTGGTAAAGTGAAGAAAAAAATTTCATTTATTATTAATTCATTGAATATTGGAGGAACTGAGACTCACTTATTGGAATTATCAAATCATTTAAAAAAAGATTATGATATTAATGTTTTTTGCTTTGAGGATGGAAGATTACGTGAAAATTTTGAAAAAAATAACATAAACGTTTATTACCCAAAATTCAAAAAATTATATTTTTTTTCATTTATTCTTTTTTTATTTAAAAATAATACTGATATTTATCATTTTTTTTTACCAAAAAGCTATATTATAGGTGCTATTTTTACTTTTTTTAGTAAGAAAAAAAAAATAATGAGTCGACGCTCTTTAAATTATTATCATAAAAAGTATCTTAACATTTCTTTATTTGTTGAAAAATTCTTGCATAAACAAATGGATTTAATACTTACAAATTCAGAGTTAATAGAAGAACAATTAATTCATCAAGAAAATGTGCCAAAAGATAGAATTGTTATAATAAAAAATTTTTTAAGGATTAATAGAAATAAAGTATCCATTAGGAATATTTTGAAAATACACAAAAAGAATGTAGTATTTGCAATTGTAGCAAATCTTATTCCATACAAAGGTCATACAGATTTAATAAAAGCATGCTTAGGGATTAAGTCAAAAAATTGGAAATTATTAATTATTGGAGAGGATAGAAACAATTTTAAAAAATATCTTTCAAAAGAGATTTCAAATTATTCAATTGTTAATAATATTATTTTTACTGGTTTATTAAATGGAGTTCCAAAATATTTAAACGATATAGACTTTATTGTTAATACTTCCTATGAGGAAGGATCGTCAAATTCTCTCCTTGAAGCAATTTCAATGGGATTACCAATTATTGCGTATAATATAAAGCCTAATAAAGAATTTATTGATCATAAAAAAAATGGTTTTTTGGTAAAATCAGGTAGTATAAGTGAATTAAGTTACTTTATTAATAAATTGATAAATTCTACATCAAGGAAAAAGATGGGTAATCATTCAAAAAAAATATTTAATGAAAAATTTAATTTAAATAAGTCTATAAAACAATACAAAAGTATATATAAATCACTTGTGTAAAAAAAATGAAGAAACAGAGAAAAATTTATCCTAAAGTCTTGATAATAAGTGAATTTTATTTTAATGAAAATACAGGTGGCGGGATTCTTTTAAAAAATTTATTTCAAAATTACCCAAAAAACAAAATTTTCATATTACATGAGGATTTAAATGTAAATACCGGTAACTCAATTAAGTCGTATCTTTTAAAGAAACCAAATAAAACCAATAATTTTTTAAAAAAGATTTTGGACCCTTTCCTAATTAAACTGTTAATTAATTTGAAAAATTTTCACGTAGCAAATAAAAAAAAAAAGGTTAGTTCTGACTTACTTTTTAATCTTAGACAATTTAAACCAGATATTATTTATACTATTTTTGGAAATTACGGCTTAATGTGTTTGATTAAGGAGTTGAAGTTGAAGTTAGAAATACCATTAGTAACTCATATAATGGATAATATTTTAGCAACTTATAGTAATAAAAAAAAAGACTACAGAATTTTCAGGTATTTAATTGATTCATCAGTAACAAGAATAGCTATCAATTCAAAAATGTCCTTAGAGTATAAGAAGATTTTTGGATATGATTTTGAAGTTTTACATAATGGTATTAATCCAAAAAAAATAAGAAAAGTTAATTTGAAAAATAAATCAAAGGTAATTACATATATTGGCTCGATTTTTAAAAATGCTCAGTTAAATTCATTAGTTGAAATTACAAAAGCAACAAAAAAGTTAATAGAGAAGAATTATGATATTAAATGTTTTATTTATTTACCCAAAAATCAAAAATTAATTTATGAATCGTACTTTCCTAAAGACAAAAAAATTTATATCAAAAACCACAATTTAAAAGATAATGAATATTTTAAAAAAATTAGTGAAAGTAGTTTATTGTTATTAGCATCAAATTTTGATAATGATTCTATTGATTATTATAAATATTCTTGGCCTGCAAAATTAGGTTCATACTTAATGTCAAAGGTTCCAATTTTTATTTATGGACCAGATAAAATTTACTTTGTAGATGATGCAAAAAAAAAAAAATGGGCTTATGTTGAAAATGAAAATTCTGCTTTAAAGTTAGAAAAGTCATTAAAAAAAATTTTATATGATTCAAATCTAAGAAAACAAACCTTAAAATGTGCTATTAAAAAATCAAAAGATTTTGAACTTAATAAAATTCAAAATAAATTTGTAAAATTTTTAGGAAGTATTGAAACATGAAACAAATATTTTTATCTAGAAAAGGAATTGAACTTAAAGATGTGCCGGAACCCTTAATTGAAAATGGAAAAGTTTTGGTAAAAAATTTTTATTCATGTGTTTCTCCAGGTACTGAAATCGCATCCCTAAGTTCTCAAAAAAAAAATACATTTAGAAAAATTGTTGAAAAGCCTGAGGTTTTAAAAAGTTTAATAAATGTATTAAAAAAAAAAGGTATTAAAAATACAAGTGGAATAATCTCAAGAAAACTAGGCGAATTTTATGAACTTGGCTATTCAAGCGCGGGTATCGTTGAAAAAGTTGGTGAAGGTGTTAAAAATTTTTCAAAAGGAGATTTAGTTGCATGTACTGGAGGTGGATTTGCATCTCATGCGGAAAAAATACTAGTTCCAGAAAACTTAGTTGTAAGGGTAAAAAAAAAAGAAAATTTATCATTTTATTCAACAGTTGCCCTTGGATCAATTGCTATGCACGCTGTAAGAAGATCAAAAACAAATATAGGTGAAACTAGTTTGGTAGTTGGTATGGGATTCATAGGTCAAATCGCTATGCAAATATTACGGGCTGCGGGTAGTGAAGTTTACGGTATAGATCCAAACGAAAATTTTATTAATAAATCAAAAAACAATGGGTTTATAAATGTTTATAAGTCGTTTGAAGAATTATCAAAAGAAATACCTCAAGATGTTATTGGTCTAGGTTTTGATTCCGCAATAATAACTGCATCAAACAAAGCGGAGGATATAATAAATAAAACATTTAGACTATGCAGAAAAAAATCTCGAGTAATTTTAGTTGGCGATGTTGATATAAAAATCAATAGAGAAGAAATTTATTTTAAGGAGATTGAATTTTCTGTTTCAGCTTCATACGGACCTGGAAGGTATGACTTATCCTATGAAATAGAGGGAAGAGATTATCCATTGGAATATGTAAGGTGGACACTTAATAGGAATATGAAAAGTTATGTTAATCTTATTGATAATAAAAAAATTAATCTAAAAAATTTAATTGACAAGGTTGAGTCAATCGAACTTGCTAAGCAGGCTTACTCTGCTTTTGAAAAGAGAAATAGACCAATTTCAACACTTTTTAAATATAACCCAAAAAATGATAAAGTTATAAAAACTAAATTTATTTTTACAAAAAAAAATCGAGGCTCTGTAAGTACTGCTGTAATTGGTGTTGGAGGGTTTTCAAATGAAATTATCATTCCTAATCTTTTGAGACTTAAAAAGTATAACTCACTTGACTATTTATGTGTAAAAAAACCTTTATCCTACTTAAACACATCTAGTTTTTATAAAAATATAAAAGTTGTCAATGATTACGATACCTTGCTCAAGAAAAAGTTATTAGATGTAGTTTTTATTTCAACTAGACATAATTCTCACTGGCAACTTACGAAAAAGGCATTACTAAAAAAAAAACATGTGTTTTGTGAAAAACCTTTTTGTATATCAGTAAATGAGCTTAAAGAAATTAAAAGTTTTTTTACTAAAAAAAAATCTTCACCAATTCTTGTCTCTGGCTTTAATAGAAGGTTCTCTAAATCTGCACAAATTTTAAAAGATTTTGTTGAAAAAAGTGATCATCCTATTTTTCTAAATTACACCGTTAATGCAGATAAGTTACCACCTAATTCCTGGATTTATTCAAATGAAGGGGGTGGTAGAAATATTGGAGAAGCTTGTCATTTTTATGATTTAATTCTATTTTTAATTGACTGTGATTATACTAAAATTGATGTTAACTCAATAAACTCCGACGTAAAAAATTTTCATAAGACTGACAATTTTTTTGTAACAATAAAGTTTAATAATGGCAGTATCGCTCAGCTTAATTATAATTCTTTAGGTTCTGATAATGGCATAAAAGAAATTATAGAAATCAAAAATTATAATCGGACAATAATTATGGAAAATTTTCAGAAAATTATAGAAACCTCAAATTTCCAAAAAAAAGTTATATATTCATCAAAATTTCCTGACAAAGGTTATCAAAATCAATACGAAAGTTTTTTTAAAAATATAAAAGTTAATAAATCTTCTATTTCTATCGAAGAACAGATAAAGGTAATGAAAATTTGTTTTGAGGTCGAGGAACTAATTTAATGTGTGGTATTTCAGGTATTTTTTTTTTCAAAGAGGGAAAAAAAGTAAAAAAAAACTTTTTAAAAAAAATGAATAATATACTCAATCATAGAGGGCCAGATGGAAATGGAACTTGGATTTCATCTACTAAGAATGTTGGTTTTGGACATACAAGATTGTCTATTTTAGATTTAACCCTAACAGCAAATCAACCATTATTTGATAAAACAAAAAACTATGTAGTTTCTTTTAATGGTGAAATTTATAACTTCAAAGAGATAAAAAAAATACTTTTAAATAAAGGTTATAGTTTTAAGACAAAAAACTCTGATACCGAAGTCTTACTTTTATCATATATTGAATGGGGATTGAAATGTGTGGATAAATTTAGAGGTATGTTTGCTTTTGCAATCTGGGATAACATAAAAAAAAAGGTTTTTTTAGTTAGAGATAGAGTTGGTGTTAAACCTTTATATTACAAAGTTGATTCAGAAAAATTAATTTTTTCCTCTGAAATAAAAGCTATTTTACTTGATCGAGATTATATTCCTGAAATTGATGAAGAAAGTATGTATCATTACTTAA
>CENJ01081223.1_pt1 | contig 33362 bp, 25 predicted proteins | sample 356161 | NCBI WGS metagenome assembly CENJ01 (sample SAMEA2619531, study PRJEB7988) | marine metagenome | biome: marine biome (ENVO:00000447); feature: surface water layer (ENVO:00002042); material: "saline water (ENVO:00002010), including plankton (ENVO:xxxxxxxx)" | depth 5 m | reverse complement strand
GGCAGTCCATCACCATCAAAATCTTTGCTTGCTGAGGGGTCAAATGGAAACGAATCACCGCCGAACTGGTTACTGAGCCCATCTCCATCTGGGTCAAGCATCAACGCCGGTACATTGGTCTGGCCATTATAATTCCCACCCCAACAGACCACCCCAGTATCATCAAGATTGCAGGTGTGTCCATCGCCAAGCGATACCTGCTTAGGATTACTCAGAGCTGGCACGTCAGTCTCGCCATATAAGTTGTCGCCCCAACAGACCACCCCAGAATCATCGAGAGCACACGTGTGAGAATTGCCAAGTGCTACCTGAGTGGGATTACTTAACGTAGGAACATCGGTCTGACCACTATTGTTGTAACCCCAGCAGACAACTCCAGTGTCATCAAGAGCGCAGGTGTGTGATTCGCCAAGCGATACCTGCGTGGGATTACTCAGAGCAGGCACATCAGTCTGGCCATAAAAGTTGTAACCCCAACAGACCACCCCAGAATCATCAAGGGCGCAGGTATGGTTAACACTAAGTGATACCTGAGTGGGATTACTCAGAGCTGGCACATCAGTCTGGAAATTACTGTTACTACCCCAGCAGACCACCCCAGTATCATCAAGGGCGCAGGTGTGTGATCCGCCAAGCGATACCTGCGTTGGGTTACTCAGAGCTGGCACATCAGTTTGGCCGGTAGCGTTATAACCCCAGCAGACCACCCCAGAATCATCAAGGGCGCAGGTGTGTGATCCGCCAAGCGATACCTGCGTGGGATTACTCAGAGCTGGCACATCAGTCGGGCCATAGATATTCCGACCCCAGCAGACCACTCCCGTGTCATCAAGGGCGCAGGTGTGGCCTCCACCAAGCGATACCTGATAATCAGCGACCGATGGATCTCGTCCATTTTTCACCTCCCAGCCATCAGCCAAGGTATCAGAGTCGCTATCTTTTTTTGAAGGAGACGTGCCATACCCAAACTCTTGAAGCGCTGTGAGACCATCTTCATCTCTATCTGATGCTGAATCATTAGCGAGATATTTGTTTAAGCCATTAACATCCTCATAGGCGTTAGGCATACCATCCGAGTCTGTATCTTGTGAGTAACGAGCATCGAGCGGAAAATCATCTTCGGTATCCAAAATACCATCGTTATCGTCATCTGCATCTGTGTTGTTGCCGATTAAGTCGCCATCAGTATCGGAGGTTTCATCGGCATTTAATGGTAAAATATCAAGGTTGTCATTTACGCCGTCACCGTCTGAATCGGCCACCAGGGGGTTGGTACCAATCAATACCTCATCCCCATCTGACAACGTATCGCCATCATCGTCTGGATCAGCGTTGTTTCCAATCCCGTCACTATCCGTATCAATAGTCTCGTAGGGATCTATCGGAAATAAATCGATATTGTCATTTACGCCGTCACCATCCGTGTCCGCTAAAAGGGAATCGGTACCGTTTTCGACCTCGTCCAAATCGGAAATAGTGTCACCATCATCATCATCATCTGCGTAATCCAGAGTGCCATCTGAGTCAGTGTCCGAATCAAATATCGCGTTTATCGTTACCGCCTTTGGGCTATTTGATCCATTGTGAATTAGTGATTCAACAGTTGAAAAACTCCCTTTACTGTAATAGCTACTGTCAACTGAAAGCGATCCACAAACCTGCTGACCATCGAGGATCACCTGATTCTGTGCACTCCAGGAAATTGCGTCGTTTGCTGCGGCGAACAAACCCAATTCAATGGGGAAGTGGCCAGAGTTTTCCGCACATAACTCGGCAGACGCGACCGTGCCGGAGACAACATCACCGAAATCTAAAGAATTACTCGATAAAGCTAGAGTCGGAACACGATTTGTGGTCGCGCCTGGAATTGCCATCGGCTGAAATACATCATAGTCGTTGATTATGCTGTAGGTTCCATCTCGTGAGTAATTCTGGATGCCTGCTCTCCAGAGAGTGGAACCAGTATCTGTTCGCCAAGTAAAAACAACGCCAGAGTCATCGCTAGTAAATGATGGTGTCCCAAAATATCCCAACGCACCGGAGGTATCATCTGTGTCCCCAATGTATCTTGGAGCACCACCATCATAAACATCATAAAGATAAACACCTGAATCAAATCCGGATGCAGTATCCGCCGCATAGTTTATAATGTCGAAAACTATGTAGCGGTCTGTCGTATTGCTAAAAGCAGGGTACCCAACATCAAGGGTAGATGACTGACTGGGAAATGGATAAGAAAAGTTACCAGATTGCACATCCATGAATCCAATTGTCCAGAATGATGAAGTATTCGATGAATCACAAACTGAGCTGGTGACACCACAGGAGAGATAATCAAAAACGACATACCGTTGTGTCGGATCATATCGAATACTATCAACATAAGCGGCCGTCTGTCCGGCAGATCCAGCCCTCGAAGTTGAGGGCCCGCGGACAATGTGTGTAGTTAAGTCCATCGATGTAAGATCTAGCACAAATATGGTAGGAGACTCGACTACTGTAAAAACCAATGTTGAGAAATCATTGGATAATGCTAAGTTTGAAATTGTGTAGTCGCCAATTTTCACCTCTTCAGTTAATGCAGTTGCAGATGAATAGGAATACAGTTTTCCATCGCTTTTTCCCTCGTATACGTAACGAAAATTTCCGTCATCAGTAAAGATAAGCGATGGCCGCTTCAAACTAGCATACTGACCAGGCAATGGGCCAAAATCGGTCGACGAGTCATAAGATGTAGCACTGTTTACGAAATATTGCACATACACCGAATATTCGTTACTACCCGCCCCTTCAGGACCAAAGTTCCGAGGTGTATATCTCGGGTACAAATATACAGTTGCTGTCGAGGTAGGACTTATTATCCCTGAGGTACTTATGGTGGTGTAAGTATCCTCTGGCAAGCCCACACTTTTCATCGCCAAAGTCGTCGCAATGACTTCATTTGATGAAGCACCATACTCCGACTGTGCTGTGGCTATCATTGCCGTTGCAGCTTGGTCAAAAGAGGAGTTTGGAGATAAAGACCGCATTGTCTTAAATGCAATATCGGCAGCCTTTCTGCGACCTACGCTTGAACCCAATCCCTCTGCGGTCAGGCCCTCAGCGAGAAGATATAACCCTCGATTGAAGATTCCGCTATTACTGTGAACACCTCTTGCACTATTAAATTGTGACATATGTGCCGGCTGAGGTGGATCAGCATTCTGGTCTTGAGGGTTCGACATGCTCCTTAAAAACTTACCCTCTTGGATATATATATCCTCACCAATTAGCCAATCATCAGAATCTGCCATCGCACCAAAAAAATCTGCGAATGATTCATTTAAAGCTCCGGACTCATACCGATATACTAGCCGGGAGGTACTGTTAATAACTCCATGTGTTATCTCATGAGCCATAACATCTAGACCCAGAGCCCAATTATTGTTAGTTACTCCGTTACCCGCGCCAAAAATAAAAAGGTTGTTGCCGAGCGCTAGCGCATTATCCTTTAATCCATTATTGTTGGCCGCAAGATTTACGCCGATAGTGATATCTTGCTCACCGCGACTGGGGGCGTCAAAAGAATGATTACTTTTAAAGTAATCAACGAGGGTCTTAGCATTTTTAACTGCGCTAACCCCGGCAGGATCCCAGCCAGAGTTTGGTGAACTGGAGGATATGTAATAAACGTCATTAGTGTAATTTTCCTCATATCCGGTCTTATCCTCAGCAGAATAAACATGAGTACTTCCATTTAACGGAAACCGAGAGTCCTTCATATCATAAACACCAGAGCGACTTTCGGCCTGAAATGAGACACTATTACCCGCGAGGTCGACCCCCCTAGCAGACACCTGAGCATGTTGCACAAGCGGTATCACCTTTGGAACACGTTTACTTTGAACATCTACATAAACTTCAAATCGTTTGTATTTGCCTAATCCGACCTCGATCTTGTAAGCAAGAAAATCTCTTCCGTTATCCAGGGTGATCCCTAATTCAGAGGATTGGAATTCGAGTTGTTCCACCTCTCTCTTAAAATGCTCTGCTACCACACTCTGCAGGGTCTCTTCGGACAGCCTCTCGTTTGTATACCTTCCGATATCTGGGGTATTAAATTCTCCCTGAATTGAATATAGTTTTTCTTTGTTTGTTGTAAATATGAGTTCATGATCCCATGCGGGCAAACCACCAAAGGATTTTTTAATAACAATACGACAAACATCCTCAATACAATCAGCATCAGAAGCTGAAACAACACCCTCCTTCGCCACTCCAAACAAATCCCGATGATCCTCGACAATCTCGGAAAAATGGTCACCTAGATCTTTTTTGGTCTTATTAGTGAGACCGGCGATTTCAAAGTCCGGAAATATTGCGGTAACGCGATTTGATTTGCTGGATAAAATTTTTGATGGTCGTCCCTTGCCCAGTAGGGTCTCCAGACTGAGCAACTGATTCAACTGTTCCTTTGAGAGCCCATGATCTTTAAATTTTAATTTATCCTGTGGCCTTGCTAATGCAGCGATTTGTTCTAAATCACCTTTTACTCGCTCAGTCAACTCGTCTGACGATAATTTGCCCGCGCCCTCTGGCACAACTCGCCTCGATTTTTGCTGATCAGGCACTGATTTTATGGAACTATCACCATGAAGAAGTGAATCGGTCGTCTGTTTTAGCGCCGCAGGTAGAGGCACTTGATGTGATACAGGTGTCGTTCTTTTCCCTTGCGCCTCACGCGTCCCGCTACCCATCATTATAGAGGAGACCACAACAGAAAAAAGCAAACAAACTATGAGTCTATTTAATGGCAAAATAGGACTCCAGACATAAATAAGTTTAACTAATCTTTTATTGGAAGAGCTAAAAAGTCAACAAGATCGCGCCGATGTAAATTAAACTAACCTGTAAGAGCCAATTCATTTTGCGAAAAAACTAGTCATGCGATTCGCCGAAAGATAACAAATGGTGGGCCGTGCAGGGTTCGAACCTGCGACCAATTGGTTAAAAGCCAACTGCTCTACCAGCTGAGCTAACGGCCCACACGTTTAACTATTTTCTTTTAATACGTTTATTAGAACTAATATTTTGACCAAGTAAAAAAGTTGTCACATATTTTACGATTTTTCCCATGTTTTAGGCTTAAATGGTATCACAACCTCAGTGTCAGAAGAAGTATAAAAACCGTCCGACACAGAGCTCTAAATCACTGATATAATATCAAAATGCTTCAGTTACAAGAGCATTTTATCTAGAAAAAATTAATTGTAAGCAACTGATTAATGAGTTTTTTGACATGTTATTAAACGGTTTAAAGCCGGCTGGTCTCCCGACTGAGCCAACAACCCAAGAATATCAGTGCAAGATTTAAAAAGGCGACATTTTATCAAGGCATTTTTCGATGGTATTCAATTTACATCCAATCTACGATTCAGCATGCAGTGTCCACTATTTTTAATACGCAAAGTATGATTTCAACCGCTCAAAAATTCGGCCGATCCTACTTGTTGTCCAAGCCCGCCAGTCAGTGATCTAAAAATTTGCCTCGAGATATTTTTTAGCTTTAACAGCAACGGGGGCCTCACTGTTTGCGACAGACTCCATCAAATCTCTGGACCGGGCTCGCTCACCCAGCTGAAAATAAATCTTTCCAAGTTTAAACTTGGCATCAATCTCTTTCGGATGTCCTACATAGTCGTCAACAATTCTAGTGAATTCGAGCTTAGCCTGCTCATCTTCACCCTGCAGCAAAAAAATCTCGCCCAGCCAATAGCTTGCATTCGCCACAAAAGGACTAGTGGGGTACTTAACGATATGATTTCTAAAAGCTAACGTCGCCCCAATTATATCACGTTCTCTAAGAAGCAAGGCTGATGCCAAATCATAATCTTGTTTTACCTCAAGATTTTGACCCATCTCGGGAGGCGACAGACTGGAACCAGGACCATAATTACGTATTTTTTCTGGGGACGACATAACCCCATTAACTGCCGCAGGATCCTTATTTGAGGCAATATTTGATCCTGGAGCCGCCAGTCGTCGATCCAAATCAAGATAATCATCTAACTGTTGTTGCTTAACTTGCTGCAAGCGAAACTCCAGCGTTTCGACAGTACCGCGCAATAGGCGCACCTCCTCTCTAAGTGATTGTAGAGCCACAAACATGTCGTTTCCTGAAGGCTCGGCAACAAAATCAATTGTGGCCTGAGCTTTGGAGTCAACATCAGCGTCTTGAGCGGTGATGTCAGAAACTGGCGCTGCTACTTGGCACATAGGAACGCTCGGCAATAAAAAAAAGGCAAAAACACATCCCGCTATAACCCTGCCTAAGATCTGCAGCGAACTTCCTCCAAGCAGTCGCGTATGCCTATTAAAATTAGCCTTTCTATGCATTCAATAAATAATCAAAGTCTTTACTTGAGTTCTACTCGACGATTCATTGCCCACGACTCATCATTACTTCCATACGCTGCGGCCCTCTCCTCGCCATAGCTCACAACCTCTATGAGTACGGACGACACCCCTTCTAGTATCAAGAACTCCTTGACTGAATTAGCCCTTCTTTCTCCTAAAGCCATGTTATATTCTCTGGTGCCTCGCTCGTCAGCATGCCCCTCTAATCTTATACTTCTTGGCGAATCTTTGAGTGATCTCGCATGCTGCATAAGCGCCACTCTAGATTCATCCCTTAATACTGCCTTATCAAAATCGAAGTAAAATACTGTATCTGCTAAAACCTCTGATTCCATTACTTCCTCTTGCACTGGCGCCTCGACAACTGCAGTCGTAACCTCACTTTCTTGAATAGTGGTAGTATCAGAAGTCTCTTCTTCCACAGGAGTAGAGCTACAAGCAGTGAACAGCAATGCAATCAGTAGGACAGTTAGAGAGTTAGCGGTAAATGTTTTATTCATCATGTGCTCCATACTTTAAAATTTAAATTGATATCCCTAACAACATTTTGAAACATAATAACAGATTATCCTCGCTAGCGTATAAAAGGAGACCAAGCAGGCTCGCGAACATCTCCAGATCGAGCCGGTAAAATATATCTAACACCTGCATCAAGTGAAACTGCCGCCAGCATCCCCCGCTCCTCTTGCTTCATCGCATACATCAGCATCGCTCCATTTGGTGCTACGCTTGGCGATTCGTCAAGCGAAGTGGTAGTCAACTCCCTAATCCGCCGCGTCTGTAAATCAAATGCAGCTATATGGAATGCTCCTGTTTTACGATGAACCATTGCTAACGTCCTACCATCTGGAGCTAAGCTGCCTCGAGCATTGTAATTACCCTCAAATGTTAGGCGCTCAATGGCCTTCGTTGCAATATTTAATTTATATATTTGCGGTTCGCCTCCTCTGTCCGAAGTAAACAATAAATTTTTTCCATCAGGCATCCATGTCGGTTCAGTATCTATTGAAAAATGTTGAGTGAGCCTGTTCAGTTGCTTGCTCTGCAAATCCATTAAATAAATCTCTGGATTTCCATCTTTGGAAAGCACTAAAGCTAATGTAGTCCCGTCTGGAGACCAAGCTGGAGCTCCATTTAAACCTGCAAAATTAGTAATTTGTTCCCTGGCTGCGGTCGCGAGATTCTGAGTATATATTGCTGGTCTGCCAGTCTCAAATGAGACGTAAGCTAGCTTCTGGGCGTCAGGAGACCACGATGGCGACATGATGGGTTCATGTGACCTGAGCATTAATTTTTCTCTTGCACCGTCTACATCTGATACATGCAGACGGTAAATCATCCCATCCACTTCACGAATCGCAGTAATATAAGCGACGCGAGTAGAAAAAATTCCTCGAATACCGGTGATGGCATTATAGACCTTGTCACTGATTAGGTGGCCAAGATCTCTCAATTGTGCAGCGCTACCAGATACTTTGTGTCTAAATATTACTTTCTGTGAAGCAACACTCAAAAGACTAAACTCAATTTCGATCTTATTAGGTCCTTTGCTTGACATTTTTCCGATGACTAGATAATCGGTTCCCAATAATCGCCAATCACGAAAATAAACATCTTTTAACATCGACGGAAAACTGAGCATATCTTCTCGTGGCGTCGCCACAAAAAGACCACTCCGTTGCAGATCATTCTCTACAAGCCGACTAATATCAAAACGCGGCAAGTTTCCGACATTTACAATCGGAGAAATTGCTATTTTGGTTGGCGAATCATTTCCCTTGGTCACCCTTATAACGAGTTCACTCCAAGCTATTCCGCTAAAAGAAATCAGGAAAACAATTATGCTACGACATACCAAAGCGCGTATATCCATATTTATAACCTCAAATCCTCAGGGCTAAATAAAACAGTAACCTGTCGGAATCTTAACTCAAATAATCGATCGTCCATACCCTGAAGTTCAACAAATTGGTTCACTTTTCTGATAGCTTGCTCTACTGAACGGTCGAAAGCTAAATCACCACTTGAACTCTCGATTACAACCCCAACGACCCGCCCAGTGGGCACGAGTATGATTCGAACTTTGGCCGTCATGCCCAACCGAGCACTCGGTGGCCTACTCCAGTTATCTGAGAGACGTTGTCGAATAATCTGATAATAGCTTTTTGCAACTTCCTCATCTTCCCGCGCTTCAAGTTCTTGTGCCTCGCGATCCAACAAAGATTCCCACTCAGCTAGTTTTTTCCTTTGAGCTTCCTCAGAATCTCGTTCTTTTTTTCTTAATTCAGCAAGTTTTTTCTTTTGCAGCTCACTCTCTGGTGCAACTTTTTTATCCTTATTTTCTGCATTTTGCCGCTCTTCAATATTGCGGTTTTGCCGTTCGCGATCTTGTTGCTTTTCTTCGGATATTAATTGATCATATTGTTGTCTCTGCACCGACTTGGCAGGCAATTTTGGTGAAAGCGTTACCAATTCAGCTTTAATATATTTCGGTTGAAAATATATTATTTTCGACGGAGCTTGCCAGTTAAGGAGCAAAAAGCTAATCAAAAGTAAATGAATTAGTCCACTCACCGTAACGCCAGCTGAATAGTACATTTTCTACTTATATCCTCCGCTTCGGGGCTCCGTTACAAGACCCACACTGGCTGCACCTGCTTCTTGCAGCTCTGTCATCAAATCAACTACAAATGAATAATCCACGTTTCCGTCCGCCCATACCAAGACGGGTATGGTCGGTGACTGTCGTAAAACTTTACTAACACGGATCTTTATATTTTCGAGCGTATCAGGGACGTTGGAGCCTTTCTCATCGATCCAATAACTTCCATCTGCCTTAATAGACACAATTAGGGTCTCATCACTGGACAACTTTAGCGGCGAAGAGTTGGCAGCAGGCAAATCTACTTTGACGCCTTGAATAAGTAGTGGGGCAGCAATCATGAATACCACAAGCAGCACTAACATGACGTCTACATATGGGACAACATTAATCTCGGCGACTAGCTTCTTTTTCGCTTTCTTAATTTTTACAGACATAGCTTTGAGATGACGATTCTAACGAGCATGAACTTGCCGATACAAGATACTAGAAAATTCATCAGCAAAAGTTTCATAGTTACTGTTGATTCGCTCAGCAACAGCAGCATATCGGTTGTATGCAATGACCGCGGGTATTGCGGCAAATAGTCCCATCGCCGTAGCGATCAACGCCTCCGAAATACCGGGAGCAACCGTTGCTAGCGTGGCTTGCTGTACCATAGCTAGCCCGCGAAACGAATTCATAATCCCCCATACTGTCCCAAAGAGACCTATATATGGGCTGACCGAGGCTACGCTTGCCAAAAAAGGTAGATGGGTACTTAAATTTTCCTCCTCCTTTGAGAGTGCTATGCGCATCGCTCGGTCCGTACTTTCCATAATAGTATCTGCATCGGAACCTTCAACACGAACCAAACGACTAAACTCACTAAAGCCGGCTCGGAATATATTTTCAATCCCACTCGTTTTCCCGACACGATAATTCTCCGAAAGTTCACTATACAGGGTTGTAAGGTCAATACCAGACCAAAATGTCTCCTCAAAAACTCTAAAATTTCGAGAGGCGGTACTCAAATACAGCCACCTCTGCACAATCATAATCCAAGAAATTAATGATGAAAGAAAAAGAATACCCATAACACACTGGACTAAAAGACTCGCGTTTATTACCAACGAAAGTATCGATAAATTTTGTTCTATCACTTGCGGTACTCCGCTACTTGTGTATCCGTGATTTTAATTCCTCAAAAATTGTTTGGGGAAATTTTGATAAGGTTTTTGTTAAAGGATCGATGCAAGCAAGCTTGAGTCGGGCTTTTGCAATCACTGATTCATCCCGTGAAATATTCTGACTCATTTCAAGAGAGAAGGAAGATACTTTTTTTATCGACCCCGACACAAAAAGTTGGTCGTCTAAGTATGCAGGCTTTATATAACGCAACGAAACATCTCTTACGACAAGTTGCGATCCTCTCAAGAGAGCGAACTTATTGTAGCCTAGTGTCCTGAAATACTCAGTACGAGCCCTCTCCAAAAACTTTAAATAATTAGCATAATATACTATGCCACCCACATCAGTATCCTCGATATAAACCCTCACAGAATGCGCAAAATTATCCATCATTTATATTAAGTTTTTGTTGCCCGCTGTGCTGGCCCGATGCAGGGTTAGGCAATCCAAAATGTTCATATGACTGTCTTGTAGCAATTCTACCCCGAGAGGTCCTGGTCAAGTAGCCTTGCTGTATAAGGTAAGGCTCTATAACATCCTCGATAGTGCCGCGCTCCTCACTCAGAGCCGCTGAAATACTATCAACACCAACAGGACCGCCGTCAAACTTTTCAATCAGCGTCAACAGTAGTCTGCGATCAAGATGGTCAAACCCTCTTCTATCCACACTCAGCATATTTAAAGCAGAATCTGAGATCATCTCATCAACAAATCCATCTCCCTTAACCTCTGCATAATCACGTACTCTCCTTAAAAGGCGATTAGCAATCCTTGGGGTCCCTCTAGCCCGTCGCGCCACCTCTCGCGCGCCGCTAGTGTTTACTTTCACACCGAGAATAGTTGCAGCACGCATCACTATCGAGGTTAGGTCTTCTACGGAATAAAACTCTAAACGCTGCACAATCCCAAAACGATCACGTAGCGGAGAGGTTAATAAACCTGCCCTGGTGGTGGCACCCACTAACGTGAAAGGTGGAAGATCAATTTTCATTGAGCGCGCCGCAGGACCCTCACCGATAATAAAATCTAAGTTGAAATCCTCCATAGCCGGATAGAGAATCTCTTCAACGACTGAGCTTAATCTATGAATTTCGTCAATGAACAAGACATCGCCTGGATCAAGGTTAGTCATCAACGCAGCTATGTCTCCAGGCTTTTCAAGTACAGGCCCTGATGTTGTCTTTAAATTCACACCCATCTCATTCGCAATGATATGCGCAAGGGTCGTTTTCCCTAACCCGGGTGGACCAAAAACCAGGCAATGATCTAATGGCTCAGAGCGACGCCGAGCCGCCTCAATAAATATTTCTAGTTGCTCTTTTACCGCCGCTTGCCCCACATAATCCTCAAGAGAGAGAGGCCGGAGGGCCCTGTCATACTTTTCCTCATTTCCCTCTACAAAAGCTGATATGAGTCTGTCTGTTTCAATCATAACTTATCCAAGCTTTTCATAGTCTAAATGATATCATCTCAAGCCAGACTCCGCCTAAAATTCTATTTTAATAATACATCCAGCTAATTTATCGAGTCGTGTCTCATATTGATTTACCCGATATTGACCGTTTGAGAGCACCCTTTATTAAGTCCTCGGTAGTTGTAAAACCGCTGTGCGCAATGCCACTGACCATCTTGCTCGCCTCTTGCGGTCTATATCCTAGGGCAATCAAAGCAGTCTCAGCCTCTCTGAATATAGCGGAACTGCTTACACTTTCAGAAGATGATTTCTCAACGACTTCATTATTTGTTAATGATAATAACTTATCCTTAATCTCGATTATAAGACGCTCTGCTGTTTTTTTTCCGACCCCCGGAAGAGAAACAAGACTTTTCAAATCATTCTTTTGAACACATTGGGCAAACTCAGCCGCCGTCATTCCAGATAAAATAGCTAATCCTAGCTTTGGTCCGATGCCATTTACTTTAATTAAGTGACGAAATAAATTTCTCTCGTCATGTGTCGTGAAGCCATATAATAATTGTGCGTCCTCGCGAACAATAAAGTGGGTAAGAAGTTTTATTTGAGCCCCGATCTCTGGCGTATCAAAAAAGCTTGTCAATGAAATCATGACCTCATAACCAACTCCACTCACATCAATCAAAAGACTATCAGACTGCTTCTCCACGATGATGCCAGTTAGCTGTGCAATCATATCTTATCTCTGCTCAATGCGACTCTTGAAATACTTCCAAAAATACCTGAATAAAAACTTTAGTAATCATGTTCACGAATCTTATTTGTTTAATTGTTTCGACCACGCGCATAGCTATTATCTATTGATCCTTTTACATTAAGATTGGTGGTCATACTGTGAGCGTGGCATATTGCGGCCGCCAATGCATCGGCTGCGTCCTCAGGCGGCGGCGAAGATAGTTTTAAAAGAGTTGCAACCATTAATTGCACTTGACTTTTATCCGCAGATCCCGAACCCACCACCGAAAGTTTTATACTTTTTGCCGAGTATTCACCAATATCCATACCAAATTTTACTCCTGCTAACAAGGCGACTCCTCTGACCTGACCAAGCTTAAGCGCTGCTCGAGGATCGCGTGCAAAAAACACCTCCTCCACGCTCATTTGCTCCGGTTTATAATGGTCCATAACCTCACTCAGATCATCAAAAATGACTCTCAACCGATCAAAGAAAATTTTTTGTTTTAAATGAATAATTCCGCTAGCAACGTAGGTCAATTTCGTTTTACACACATCAATAATGCCAAAACCTGTTCGACGTGAACCTGGATCAATTCCAATTACTCTTATCATAAATTTTTTGCTAACTCAAAAACCACTTAATATCCGAAATAATTATTTCCATACCTTGTCAAATTTACCTTAACTCAGAAAAAAATTTGTTTTATAACACGCTTCGCTGAGTTGACGTCAAATTAATCAACTACCCAGAAATTGACTTCGAAGTAAATTTACCAGTGCTATATATTAACAATCTCTGATCAGAAATCCGTTCAACTAATTTTTTCAGAAAAACATACATATCAGACTTGGTAAGAGACTGAACTTCTGCTGCTATACGTTGCTGACTGTCGAACTTATAGTTTTCATTTTCTAAATCTGCCCAATACCGTCGGCTTCTCTCCTCTAAATTTTTGTCCTTCTGGGTTAAACGATTCATAAGGCCAATTTTTTGTTCTAAAAATTTTTCTTGGGAAAGTTTAGGCCACTCAGCCAGATACGTTCTCAGAAACTCTTGTGAGGCCGCCTCTAAACCACTTACACTCATCACCGGAGACTGTATTAAAAAAATATTACCGGTTCGGTCACGAAATCTCCTAGTACTTGTGTGAACAACATATCCAAGTTGTTGTTGAGTTCTGAGCTCAGAAAAATATGGTGAGCGTAAAAGCTGTGCGGCTAGCGCACTCATGGCTCGGGTTCTATATGTATCATCAGGATTTTGCACGTATATCAATACTGCAGCATCATCGTGGTCAACATTAATATCCAAATTCTCATTTTCGGTAATTGTTTTTAGTTCCGAGCGACGAATTTCAACCTTTGTTAAATTAAGGTTTTCACGTAAAATCTTACGAAGGTGGATGACATCATCCTGTGCTACATTTCCATGCATTGCCGCCATAACGGTGACCCGTCTAAATCGCTCCTTGCGCCATGCCTCAAGATCATTAAATTCAACATGATTGATCTCTTCCAAAAGCTCATCGGGGGGCCAGCTTGCTGATAGTAATTCGTCTTGAAGCGCTCTTAGGGTCTGCAAATATGGGCGATCTTTCGATAAATTATGCAGGGAGGTGGTCAAACTTCTTCTTATAGTCAAAAATCGTTTTGCATTTAAAGGTTTGTCTGCAACAGATTGGAGAACATTTCCCAACAAACCAACTAATTTATCGTTATAACCTGTGGCCGTAATTACAAAACCTTTGTCAGATTCAGTAAGGCTGTAACTCAAACCTGCAAGAAGTGCAGGATATGTTTCAGTTATTAACGAATCATTTACCATTTCTGAAAGTAACCTTGCCCTTGCATTATCCTCAAGAGTTTGGAGGCCACTGTCGAAAAATAAATTTAAAATAACGTTGGCTCTTGGGGCCCCGAATTCAATATCTGTATCAAGCCAAATTTGGACAGATTCATCTTCTGTTCTCTTAGACATCGAAAGATTGTCTCCTGCCAATAATACGATATTTTCAGGAATAAATATGTTAGGAGAAGGCAGATACATATGGGCCTTGCTTGAGTTCCCCCTGGGAATTGGTCCAAGAACAAGTGAATAGGGAACATCAAAATATTTTTCTCTCGAGGACACTGCAACATCGGGATCTACATGCTCGACTAGAACATTTTCCCTGGTTAAATATCCTAGATACTCTTTGATTAAGGAAGAATCAAAATTTTCCATGACATAAGGGAATACCAACAAATCTTCTGGCGGGTATTTATCAATCATAGGAGCAATTGAGGATACGAAATCAATGGGAGTACCTTTTTCTTGGAAACGGAATTTGAGCGATGCTAACGAAGACTGCTCCTGAAAACGCCATAACTTTGGGCCTTCCATACTCAAAATGTCAATGTACTCAAACACCATGTCAGAGATTTGGGGGATGTGAGATCTTCCGTCGCTTGTAAGTTTTATATTTATAGACATCACGCTGTTATTTCGGTCAAAATCCTGACTTCCGGCGCTCAAACTTTCGATCCAACCATTTTTAAGTAAGGCTTGGTGGAGGCTCCCCTCGCCCTCATGGCCAATTAGATTCGAAATATAGTCCAATGGCTTTTCTTTAAAATGAGACCTTGGATTAGGTATTGGAAAGTTGTAGCTCACGGTATATATGTCCTTCAAAGGTCTCGAGGACAAAATTGCTGGCACCTGTTTGTCTGTTAGAGGAGCAACTGATATATACTTAGGCCCAATATGTCGATTTTGGATTGCTCCAAATACACTACTCACAATTCGCTGCATATCATCCAAAGATTTGTTGGACAAAATCACTAATGCCATTTGATCTGAGGAATAGTTCATCCGAAAAAAACGCTTTAAATCCTCCTCGACATCACCAGCGAGCGTTTCTAGCGACCCAATTGAAAAACGTCGAGCAGGATGTTCAGGATTAAGAGCCTCCTTTGCTGCCATGTACCCACGACGCGAATCATCCTTGTACTGCATTTTGTACTCTGAGTGAACAGCCTTTTTTTCGCGCTCAACGTATTCGGGCGACAACAAAGGTGTAATAAAGAATTGCGCGAATCGATCTAGAGACTCTTCAAAAGCACTCGGCTGAATATCGTAAAAGTAATTCGTATGATCGGTGGCCGTATATGCGTTTGAGTAACCCCCATTACCTGTTATAAATTTCTGAAAAGAATCGATTGCTGGATATTTTTCGGTACCAATAAAGAGCATGTGCTCTAAAAAATGGGCGAGTCCCGGCCGCGTTTCTGGGTTATGGTAACTACCCCGATAAACGGTCAATGCCGCGGCGGATTTATCACTAGAAGGGTCCGATGCAATCAGGACCCGCATTTTATTCGGTAACTCGAGGTACCGATACATTCGGTTATCATTAGGACTCTGTTTTATAAAAACATCTTCTCCCTGTTGGTCACAGGCGATTAAGAGACCGCACAAAAAAGGAATAAAAACTGTCTGCAAAATTCGAAAAGTTAAGCTAAAGAAGTCTTTTTTTAAAACAATAGACAGTTTTTTCATTGCCAAGGCCTCATACTCAGAATGGGAGTAAATTTAAACACTCTAGGGCCCAAAACTTCTCATGCAAAGTGAGCACACATGCTCACCCTCTCTTAAGAAAAATTTCTTCCACTCACGGTCCCCGAGGGAATTTTATATCGAGATGTAACACCAATAGTCAATAGTGGATATCCAATCCTACTTATTGCCGCGTTTATCCCAAAAATCGGGAGGGATTGTAGCATTTGAGTAAACATTTTGAACATCATCAAGATCCTCTAAGTCATCAACGAGAGCAAGTAATTTTTCTGTGGCCGCTTGATCTAATTGTACTTGCTGAGTAGCTGACATGATAATATCGGAATCCTTGGGCATAAATCCTTGGTCTAAAAGGCGATCCTTGACTGCAAGAAATTCTTCGAAATCTATCTCCAGATCCACTGTACCCTCTTCAGAAAATATGACATCATTTGCGCCCGCCTCCAACGCTGCATCAAAAATTGCCTCCTCATCAATGTCTGCGGAGTAACTAATTATGCCGATACGTCTAAAGAGATACGATACCGAGCCATCGGTGCCTAAATTGCCACCTCTCTTGTTGAAAACATGTCGAACCTCTCCTGCGGTTCGGTTCCGATTATCTGTCATACACTCAATTAGAATTGCAACTCCACCTGGCGCATAACCCTCGTAAGTTAGTTCATCATAATTATTACTATCCCCAGCTCCCACTCCTCTAGAAATCGCTTTGTCAACCGTATCTCTTCTCATATTTGCCCCGAGCGCCTTTTCAACCGCCGCACGAAGACGAGGATTATCGTCAGGATTGGGGCCACCGGCTTTAGCAGCTACGACTAACTCACGTATTAACTTAGTAAATATTTTGCCCCGCCTCGAGTCCTGCGCAGCTTTGCGGTGTTTTATGTTGGCCCATTTGCTATGTCCAGCCATAGTAATCTCCCAATTACTACTAATCTAAGACTTTGCCGCCCACTTTGTGAGGTCTAACACCCAGCTCCCTAAGCTGCTTTGTCTCGACACTGCTAGGCGCATTAGTGAGGAGACATGAAGCTGTTTGAGTCTTGGGAAAAGCAATAACATCTCGGATACTCTCCGCCCCTAACATCAACATCAATAGCCTATCAAGACCGAAGGCTATACCTCCATGTGGAGGCGCTCCGAACTTCAGCGCATCTAATAGAAATCCAAATTTGTCCCGTTGTTCTTTGTAAGATATTCCCAAGACTTCAAAAACCGCTGCTTGCATCACTGGATCGTGGATCCTAATCGAACCTCCACCCAACTCAAAACCATTTAAAACGATATCATAGGCCCTCGACAAAGCGTCGTGTGGAGCATCTATGAGTTGGTCAACAGAGCAAACAGGCGCAGTGAACGGATGGTGCAGCGCACTAAGCCCACCCCCATCTGATTTTTCAAACATGGGGAAATCAACGACCCAAACTGGAGCCCAGCAGCAAGAATATAGATTATAATCTCTTCCAATTCGATTTCTGAGCGCTCCCAATGCCTCAGAAACTATAGCGGACTTATCTGCTCCAAAAAAAACTATGTCACCGTCTTCTACCGAAACTCGTTCCATTATAGCTAGAGTGACTTTTTCACCTAAAAACTTTATGATCGGAGATTGAAGTCCATTTATTCCATGATTAACCGAATTTATCTTGATCCAAGCCAAGCCTTTTGCTCCATAAATACCTACAAATTCAGTATATTCATCTATTTTTTTCCTCGACATATGTGCCCCTCTCGGCACTTTCAACGCAGCAATTCTACTCTCTGGATCATTCGCAGGTACTGAAAAAACCCTAAACTCAATGTCAATTAAAAGATCTTTTATCTCCACTAACTCCAATGGGATTCGCAAATCTGGCTTATCCGAGCCGAATCGTTCTATTGCCTCAGCATAAGAAATTTTTGGAAATACACCCAAATCAACTGCCATATGCTTAGAGAATATCTCCTTAATCATCTCCTCAGAAAACGACATCACATCTAACTCATCAACAAAAGACGCCTCTACATCAATTTGCGTAAATTCAGGCTGTCGGTCTGCTCGAAGATCCTCATCCCGGAAACATTTAGCAATCTGATAATATCGATCACACCCCGCTACCATTAACATTTGTTTGAAAAGCTGAGGAGATTGTGGCATCGCAAAAAATTGGCCCGGGTATGTTCTCGAGGGGATCAGGTAGTCCCTCGCACCCTCAGGTGTTGCTCTCGTCATAATAGGTGTTTCTATGTCAAGAAAATCATGATGACCTAAATAGTTTCGGATGCAATGGGTTACCTTTGACCTCAAAAAAAGGGCCTTCTGCATTTCGGGACGCCTGAGGTCCACATACCTGTATTTTAGGCGAATTTCTTCCCCAACAGTGACGTGCTCATCCAGCTGAAAGGGTGGAGTTTCAGAGCGATTTAGAATTTCCAAAGACACTCCATAAATCTCTACTTCACCAGTAGACATTTGGGGGTTAACCGTCTCTGGGGTTCGGGCACGAACTTTCCCGGTGACTTGAAGCACATATTCTGACCGAACACGGTCGGCGCGAACGAAATAATCTCCTGCATCACCATCGAACACAACCTGCACTATTCCCTTCCTATCTCTTAAGTCAATAAAAATGACTCCGCCATGATCACGTCTCCGATCGACCCATCCACATACCGTTACGTCTTCGTCGAGATTGTCGCGCGAGATGGCCCCGCAGTAAATTGATCGATGCATAGCAAACTATCCCCTAAATCGCCAAATTTTACTCAGTAGCGTCGTTACGAGTGGAGCTTTTGTTGGCCTTTTTTTCTGTAACTTCATAAGAGCCACCGTTTTTTGAACCTGCAACTTCTTTTGTATCATTGTCGCCGCTAATATTTCGCTGTCTTTTTGTCTTAAAATCTGTTTCATACCAACCGCTTCCACTAAGACGAAAAGCTGCTGCAGAAATTTGTTTCTTAAAAGTAGCCCTCTCACAAGCTGGGCATCTTGAAAGCTAGGAATCACTTAGCTTTTGCAGTATTTCTTCTTCAAAATTGCAAGAAGAACATCGATATTCATAGATAGGCATAAGTATCTCTTTGTTTAACTTGTCCACAAACATAGCGATGACAAAACAACTTCAGTATACAATAGGAATATGTATCCGAGAATGGCCGGTCAAAGATAATCAAAAGAATTTGAAAAGTGGACCTTTTTCGCGTAGAAGACTATCGGTTTCCCCTAAATCTTTTGAATAACAAGAACTAAAGAGTAACAGTGGTAATGCTTTACCAGACCGCACATGCAATTTAAACTAAATTAATTATTGTACACAGTGAGTAAAAGGGATGCGTGCGAGCAAGTATTTGCTAAATACACAAAGAGAAGCGCCGTCTGATGCAGAAATCATAAGCCATAACTTAATGCTCCGAGGGGGCTTAATTAGACAACATGCTTCTGGCCTCTATTCTTGGCTTCCACTTGGACTCCGGGTATTCAGGAAAATTGAGTCGATCATCCGTGAAGAGATGAATAATGCTGGCGCTATAGAACTCAGCATGCCGTTAGTGCAGCCGGCAGAACTATGGCAAGAGTCGCAACGCTGGAACAAATTCGGTCCTGAACTCCTCAGATTAAAAGATAGGCAAGAGAGGGATTTTTGCTTAGGCCCGACTCATGAAGAAATCATTACGGATATTGCCAGAAATGAGATTCAAAGTTATCGGCAGCTACCCATTAATTTATTCCAGATACAAACAAAATTCCGAGATGAAATAAGACCACGCTTTGGAATTATGCGAACCAGAGAATTTTGCATGAAAGATGCCTATTCCTTCCATTTGGATCAAACTTCGCTCCAGCAGACTTACGAAGTCATGTTCGAGACTTATGGGAAAATTTTATCTAGAATCGGACTAAATTTCCGATCGGTTATTGCAGATACTGGAAGTATCGGCGGAAATCACTCTCATGAATTTCATGTGATAGCAGATTCTGGAGAAGATGCAATCGCCTTTTCGGACGAGAGCGGATATTCCGCAAATGTTGAGAAAGCTGAAGCTTTGGCCCCAAAATCGGAAGTGATCACAAAACCTCCCCTTTTGGGCGAAATTAAGACGCCCGGAATCAAAACTATAGAGCAACTTTGTGAGTTTTTAAATATCTGTAAGACTAGGGTGGTAAAGACTCTGCTCATCTATTCAAAAAGAGGAAATGGTGATAAAAAGTTATCTGCCATAGTTCTCCGGGGAGATCATCAACTCAATATGTTAAAAGCCGAAAAAGTTCTTCAATCTCACGGTGAAATTGAACTAGCCACTCAGGCCCATATCAAAGAATTTACTGGCTGCACAACCGGATCTATCGGACCCGTTGATCTCAAAGTGGATCTATTTGTTGATTACAGTGCTGCAGCACTTGGATCTTTCGTATGTGGAGCCAACAAAGAGGACCTTCACTTCACTGGAGTTTGTTGGGGCAGAGACTGCCCCTCCTACAAAGTCGCAGATTTGAGAAACGTAATCAATGGTGATCCAAGTCCTGATGGGATCGGGAGATTAAAAATCGCTCGTGGTATCGAGGTAGGCCATATTTTTCAATTGGGCAAAAAATACAGTTCCTTAATGAAAGCAACGGTGTTGGACGAGGCTGGTCAAGATACACCAATGTATATGGGTTGCTATGGTATTGGAGTCGGAAGGTTGGCAGCAGCAGCCATAGAGCAGAATCATGATTGCAAAGGAATAATATGGCCCGAGCCAATCGCCCCTTTCCAGATTGCAATAATTCCAATAAATCTCCACAAGTCACAAATCGTCAAAGAGTATAGCGAAAATATGTACAAAAAATTGATGGCAGCTGGCTACGATGTATTACTTATGGACATGCAAAAGATGCGTTTGGGAAATATGCTTTACGATATTGAATTGATCGGTATACCTCATAGATTAGTGATTGGTGAAAAGGGATTGAGTAATGGTCAAGTTGAATATCGTCATCGCAGCCGAGGCGAGAATGAACCGCTGGCCGTCGAAGTCGTGCTAAACTTTATCAAACAACATGTACCCTTATATAGTCTTCCTTTAAACTGCTAAAAGGGGCATCTGCAAAATTTTTGGTTTGGATAATCCAAACTGGCGCAAAAAATTCCAAGGAGGTGGGGAGTATTCAGTGGCAAAAAAGCGTTTGCTGGCACCCTGACAGAGCGAATCGGCGCCTAACATTTGAACCCGCTCCGCAATCCCATAGGCACTGTCAATTAAATCAGCTCCATTAAAAATGTCTTTCAGGCTTGTTGCGATTAGTGGAAAGTGCGTACATCCAAGCACAATTGCGTCGTATCTCAAACTAGCGACATCTCCGACCACCTTGCGAACAAGCTCAGTACTCTCCCCTGTGTGTAATGAATCCTCGGCTACTCTCACCAAGTCTACGCTCCCAAAACGATGTACGCCCACCCCACTCGCATATATCTTTACCAAATTATCGATATAAGCCCCCTCAACCGTTGAGGGAGTCGCTAATAATAGTATTTCCCCTCCTGGGTAACGCTCACACGCTGGCTTTATCGCTGGAACAACACCAACTATGGGGATATCATACTCCTTTCTTAGGGCGGGCAAAGTGTGGGTGCTCGCTGTATTACAGGCAACAACAATCATTCCGTGATCAAGCTGATTTTGTGATACCGAAACCAAGTGTTTCACCCGGGAAACAATCTCCACCGCAGAAAGTCTCCCATAAGGATAACCCCCATAATCGGCAGTATATGTGAAAGATAAATCTGGCATTTTTGTCAAGATTGACTTTAATATAGTAAAGCCTCCGCTTCCAGAATCTATTATTAACAATGGTCTTGCCATGATTATTTCCGTTTTGAATTAACTCACGTGTGAAAATAGAACAAATTACCCAATCTGGAGATTTTTCAAATTTTGTTCAACTGCGTCCAAAAATCCGAATAAATTAACCACAGTTTCATTATCTGGATCCGTTGTCTTACCATTTAAATCTCCAGTTATGATCCCCTTGTCCACCGTGATTATGAGCGCTTCTTTGAGATTTTTTGAGTAACGAACTAGAGCTCTGTTGGATTCTTTTAAACCTAAATTCTCCAAGCTATTTGCCACGGCAAAGAGTAGGGCTGAAGAGTTAAATACCGCTTCCTTCCCACCCGATTGGACATAATTCTCGAATAAATCATGCGCAGTACCATGAGGAGCCTCGTAGAGCATGGTCCCATCTTTACTTTCAATAATTGAGCTCGCCGTCGCAAGGCTTCCTCCTAAGGCTGCGGCAATATCCGAGAATATGTCACCATCTAAATTTTGCGCGGGATACAAAGCGTTTCTGGGTGGATCAGTTATCATCTTTCTCAATTGACTAGATGGCCGCATAATCATATAGGAAGGAGGAGGTGTATCCCGGCGGGCAAGCTCATGCCTGACTTCAGATATAACTGAGCTAAAAACCTCATCATACTGCATGTACTCGCGCTTCAACCCAAAATACACCTCTTTATCGTTATTTGATGCTTCTCTGAAAACTTGACTTACCCAATCCTTAATAGCAAGTCGGTCATTTGACATAAAAAGTATTGGGTCACCTCTGCTTACTTTTCTGGCATGCTTTTCTTGCCCATCGACAATGACTTTGATGATCCCATCCTCAGCGATTGGCGCATTGAAACTTCCGTATTGATCTCCGCCTCCAGCGCTCATGCGAGATATCGATACATGAGCCCTCCTCTCAGGGATACCGTACCTTTTCAAATGCCTCACCAATTTATATAGTTTTCGTCCAGTAGTATTGTCAGGCACGCCCCAAAGAGCCCTTTCTGGAGGATTTGAAATTAATCTAGCCGCCTGAGCGTCGATAAGCTCATATCGGTACTGCAAGCCCCTCTTCTCAAGTTGCTGTCGATAGTGTGACTCGTAAATTTCTTCAATAGCCAACCGCATCACACCATCATAACCAGGTATCACGGTATCTTTTAAACCAAGATAAAGATCTCTATTTTCTTCCAGACCTCTTTTGAAAAATTTGTGCGCCCATGCCTTTACTTGCCGGACATCATTTGTGGCTAGCAACCAGGGATCTCCTTTCCCTATAAATCGTCTATGTAGTTCTTGAGGGTCTCCGCTCTCCCCAACAAAGACAAGTTTTGCAACGCCGGTGGCATTAGACAATTCATTATAACTATGCTTAATACCCCCATTTTCCATCGTATCAACCTCAATATCGCGACCAATCCAATTTGGTTTCCCTACCCGCAAATTTCTAAACTGGATGTCCTCACGAATAATATTTCCCCCGATGCCCTTGCGAATTGCACCATTTGGCGACTTAATCGCAAGTCTGTCTAAATTTTTCTCTTTAACCGCCGGATGTTTCTCAAGAAGCGCCTGAAGTTGGACGCGATTTACCGTCATTCCCGCGTTCTTTACTCCAACTCCATAATGCTTTAGAGCATCAATAGCATCACGCACGGCCTGGCCATTCGTCAGAAAACGATTTTCGGCGGTCAAATCAATTTCGATGAGTTCAATTACAAGCGGTTTCTTTACGAACTGCTCCAAGATGCGCTCGAAGGCTACCTGAGCCATCTCGTCTCCATGTAAGACAACTAGAGGATGCTTGACAACGATATTACTCATATATACATATTCCTAAATTTATTACTTTTGACCGGTCTGTCAGAAAAGTCAAAGAGGAGAATCAAATATATACCAGATGTGTAGTTTACAGATTGGGGTAAGTAGTAACCAGACAAAAGAGCGAAATAAACATGGAAACTTTACGTTTGAGACATACTTATTTATTGAAAAATCCCGTCAAGTGGTATAAAAGGAAAGGAGACGTGTTTTTTGTTAGATCAATGTAAAACAGTCAAATCAATTATGGATGATTACAAAATTAATATCCTCGAAAGGAGATTAGTTATTATTCTGGGAAGAGAAACTATCTTTATTTTGGGATCTTAATGGCTAGACCAACTAAAGCGCTTATCGACATCGGGGCTCTAAAGAGCAACTATGCTTTTTCACTTGAAAAAGCTGGCGGCAAATGTATGCCAATGGTCAAGGCCAATGGTTATGGTCATGGCATGGATAATATCTGTTATGCGCTTGAAAATGCTGATGCCTTTGGTGTTGCATCTATTGAAGAAGCAATAGAAATTCGATCCCTCGGAATAATGGTGCCTATCCTCTTGTTGGAGGGTACGTTCAGTGCCGATGAAATTTTAGTCGCAGAGAAATATGATTTTTGGTTATTGATTGAAAATCATCGCCAAAAACATGACCTAATAAAAGCTCCTATTAAAAAGCCCTTGAATCTATGGCTGGGGGTTGATACAGGATTACACCGCCTTGGATTCCACCCCAGTGAGATCTCGTCAGTATACAGAGATTTAATGTCGAGCAAAAAAATGAAAAGAACCTCTGTCCTCGCATCACATTTTGCCTCAGCAGATCAACCCAATAACGCAGCAATAACACAGCAGCTCAAGAAGTTTGATGATGCATATGCTAGAGTAGAGGTTCCTCCGAACCATCATATGGAACGGAGTATTGCCAATTCCGCAGCTATTTTGAGTTTGCCAACATCATACTTAGAGTGGCAAAGGCCTGGTTACATGCTGTATGGAAACAGCCCATTTCCTTATGAAAATTTGCATGAAGGGTTGCAACCCGTGATGCATTTTATGTCTGCAGTTACCTCGATCCGGAAAATTAATTCTGGAGAATCTGTTGGTTATTCAGCAACTTGGACAGCGAAACGAAAATCAATAATTGCTACGGTTGCGGTGGGCTATGGTGACGGATACCCGCGGCATGCACCCAATAATACTCCAGTATTGATCGGTGGAAAGCGTCAGTTCTTAGCGGGCCGTGTTTCTATGGATATGATAACCATAGACATTACCGATGAACCCAGCATTGAAATCGGCGACATGGTTACACTATGGGGACCGGACTTACCCGTCAATGAGATAGCACGGTTTTGCAATACAAACGGCTACGAATTACTTAGCGGAATCACCTCAAGGGTGCCAAGAATCCCGATCAACCAATGACTTGCAAAAGGGCATGACTTTGAGTACCTCACAATTAATTGTTACCCTTCCATCGAGCTAAGCCTGGAACATCAATGTCATATAGGTCAAGCAACCTCATTACCGTATGATCCACTATATCTTGAACCGAGTTAGGTTGATTATAAAACGCCGGAACAGGCGGACAAACTATCGCACCCAAGCGGCTAGCACGCAAGAGAAGCTCGCAATGACCCATGTGTAATGGGGTCTCACGGGGCACAAGAATAAGTTTTCTTCGCTCCTTTAGCACCACGTCGGCTGCGCGGATTAAAAGTGTCTCAGAAAAAGAGTTTACCACTCCCGACAGGGTTTTCATTGAGCATGGCGCGATGATCATTCCACTGGTCTTGAATGAACCACTGGAAATGGTAGCACCAATATTTTTGTTACTGTAGACTTTATCTGCAAGTGATTCAACATCATCAATCGACCAACTTGTCTCAATGGAAATATTCATCTTAGCACTGGGACTCATCACTAAATGGGTTTCAATATCATTTTTGCCCGCCAGTAATTGCAGGAGTCGGATACCATAAATGACCCCACTAGATCCTGACATCCCCACAATCAACTTCATAAGAACTCCGTGCTCACCATTTTTTAATTTTCTTCCAACCAAAACCACCATCACTAGAGTCAAAGCATTGACAGAACAACCTTTCCTCTGGCGCGCCGTTGAGAAATACACTCAAATGCGTCAGAAAATTTGTCCAGCGGATAAACCTCTGTAACCAGAGGCGAAAATTTTTCTTGATCAACCATCTCTACAAGCTCCGTGAAATTTTTTTTAGAGGCGGCTGGATCCCTACCTGCCCAAGAGCCCCAAAAAACACCAACCAATGAGGCACCCTTCAGCAAGGGAAGGTTAAGAGGCATCCGTGGTATTAAACCAGACGCAAATCCTATGACGAGAAACCTCCCATCCCAAGCAACCGCTCGGAGCGCCTGCTCAGCTAGATCTCCACCCACTGGGTCATAAATAATGTCAACCCCCTTACCCTCCGTAACCTCTTTAACGGTCTCTTTCAGATTTTCAGACGAATAATTGACTCTGAGATCTGCCCCTGCCTCACATGCAAAATCAAGTTTTTCTTCCGTGCTTGCTGCAGCAATAATCTTTGCGCCCATTGCCTTCGCAATCTGAATACAAGCGATACCCACACCTCCGGCAGCGCCCAGAACAAGCACTGATTCTCCCAGCTTTAATTCAGCTCTTTGTTTCAAGGCATAGTATGACGTACCGTATGTGATTGCGAAACCGGCAGCCTGTTCAAAAGACATACTACCTTTCAAAAACGTGGAATGCTCAGAGGTGACAACCTGTTCAGCAAAACCACCAATCTGCATCGTTGCAAAAACCTCATCTCCAACTTCTCTGGTGGTAACACCTTTACCAATCTTCGAAATGACGCCTGAAACCTCTCCACCAGGAATGAATGGAAGGGTTGGTTTAAACTGGTATTTTCCCTCAATGGTCAAAATATCAGGAAAGTTTACACCGGCGGCTCTGACATCAATTAGAACCTCGCCATAACCGGGCTCTAATTTCTCATGATTTTCGATCACAAGGTTAATAGTGGAACCAAATTTATTACAAATAAGAGCTCTCATAGTGCAATTCCTCATTTTTTTCTAAAAAGGCATCGTATCGGAGTACAAACACTAATTTTTCTTGGTGTCATTCCCCTTGGCCATCTCCAAAAATTTTTCTGCCTGCTGATATCCACCAACAAACAATTTTTCGTCTCGGGAATCATTAATTACATTCATTCTAGCCCTAACATTTTCTGGAGTTTGTGCGTTGCTCGGCAGATAGACTCCATTAGTTTCATATATGTGAGTACAAGCAAAGCCACCGCCACCAGCACATAGAATTGTTCTATTGGGGGCTTCATCATCGCATAATGTAAGCAACCCCGTAGTAACGGCTTCAGGGGTCATGAGCTTTGAATTTTCTTCACTCATTAAACCCTCCAACATACGTGTTCCAGCCGCTGGGGCAAGGCAGTTTACTTTGATGTTGTACTTTTCCCCCTCCATAACGAGTGTATTCATCAATCCAACCACTGCCATCTTCGCAGCGCCATAATTAGCCTGACCGAAATTACCATAGAGGCCACTTGATGAAGTGGTCATCACAATTCGACCATAGCCTTTCTCTCTCATACCATGCCAAACCGCTTTAGTGCAATAAACGGAACCCATCAGATGCACATCTACTACACGACGAAAATCATCCATTGTCATCTTTGCAAAAGTCTTATCTCGAAGAATACCTGCATTGTTTACAAGAATGTCAACTCCACCCCACTCCGCAGTCGCTTGAGCAACCATTTCTTTTACTTCATCAATTTTAGATACATCTGCCCCGTTTGCTATTGCTTGGCCTCCAGCTGCAGTTATCTCCTCAACCACCATTCTCGCTGCATCACTGACCCCAGTGCCGTCAACCGCTCCGCCCAGATCATTCACCAGGACCTTGGCCCCTCGAGACGATAATCCAAGTGCGTGAGACCTACCCAAGCCATTTCCGGCACCCGTTACTATAGCTACTCGTCCATCATACCTAATACTCATGTCACAAATCCTTATGTGTGGTTTAAGAAAATTAATCTGAGGCCATTCAGATCTTCAAGTTTTGACTTTTCTATTATTAAGACATCGAGGCAAAACGTTCTCCTTGATAAACTTGAATTTTAAAAAGCGCGGCACCAAAGCGAGCTATTTTGACGAAAAACCAAATATGGTATTCGTCCGGTATGCCAATACCGCTACTGGACCCCTTTTTGATCGAGCAGATCTCGTTTATTATCCAGCGTACTTGGAATTGTAACCGAACCGCTCTCACTTCTGCAGATAAAAGTTTCTTTAGATGCTATTATTTAACACGAGTTAAGTTAACGTAATCTTAAATCAATTTATTTTTATCTCTCGTTTTCGATAGAGATTCCATCTTCAGGCCAAACCATCAACGACTGATTAGGCAGTATGAGTATATGATCCTTAAAGAGAGTAGGAAAATATGGAAGACGTCTTTAGCCAATTTTTAGAAGTATTGAAGCTCGAAAAAATCGATGAATGTCTTTACCGCGGATCTAATCTAAAAACACATCACCCGAGGGTTTTTGGTGGTCAAGTTTTTGCCCAAGCAATGCGCGCCGCCCAAGACACCGTCAAAAAAAATAGGTTTATCCACTCACAGCATGCATATTTCCTAAGGCCTGGCGACAGCGCGCTCCCCATAGTATATACCGTAGATGAAATACGAGATGGAACATCATTTACGACCAGAAGGGTTATTGCATCCCAACGTGGGAAGGCCATATTTAACACCTCGATGTCATTTCAGATTCGTGAACAGGGTCTACACCATCAACATAAAATGCCAGACTGCGCTGGACCAGATGAGTTAGAGGACGACCAAGTGAGCTGGCTACGAGCAGCAAATTCCCTCGTCGTGGACAAGAAAATTACATTTAAACCGAGACCAATCGAACTGCGCTCTGTAGAACCCTTGGATTACCTAAATCCAAAAAAAAGTTCCCCACGTCAGCATATTTGGCTGAGAACACGCGGCAAGCTGGATGAGTCTGCTAATCAAAATCATGGTATCCACGAGGCCATACTATCGTACGCATCTGATTTTAATTTAATGAGCACAGCCCTACTACCGCATGAAAAAAGTATATTCGATCAAAATCTACAGCCTGCCTCTCTGGACCATGCTATTTGGTTTCATGATGAGTTCCGAGTGGATAATTGGCTTCTCTACTCGCTCGACAGCCCCTATTCAGGGAACTCGCGTGGCTTCAACCGAGGCACTTTTTTCACCCAAGAAGGAAAATTAGTCGCGAGTGCTGTCCAAGAAGGGCTGATGCGCATCCACCCTAAAAACTAAAAATATCCAGTGTCAGTTGCCCTATGATTTTTTTAGTCCGATTGCAGTAACTCTAAAGTTTCCCTCAGCCGTGGAGGAATTGAGGAAGACCTTCCGCTCGTTCGATTAACGAAAACATGTGTAAAAGTGCCCTTGGCACACGGAGCGTTTTCTCCTGATTTGTAAATCGCCACACCGTATCTCACTGAGCTACTGCCAATGTGTTCCACCCCCAACCCAGCCTCAAGTTCATCAGGGAAAGCTACAGGATTTATATACTCGCAGCTGGAGGCAACTACAAAACCCACAACCGCCGAATTGTGTATATCCAGTCCCCCACGATCTATCAAGAAATGGTTCACCACCGTATCGAAGTAGCTGTAATACACAACATTGTTCACATGTCCATAAGTATCATTATCCATCCACCTGGTGGTTATCGGTAAAAAATATTTATATTTTGTACGTGAATCAGTTTCGATTTTACTCATCTGGTGTCGCCTTTTTAAAAAGCTTGTTGGTAGATTTTTAAAGCATCTTTCTCGGATACAAAACGTGGATTATTGATAAGAAGACGAGTTTGAGTCATAGCCTCTTTGGCTAATCTCGGGAGGTCATATTTAGAAATATTCATTTGTTGAAGTGTCGTGGGGAGCCCCAACTCCTTGGCAAGCTTAGTAAAGTACTCCGCCAAAACTAAGGCAGATTCTTTTTTGTCAGCATAGGGTCTGTCAGCTCCCAGAATGACTGGGACAAGTTGATCGTATAGCTCACCCGCTTGAGGGGAATTATAACGGAGCACATGTGGAAGAACTAACGAGTTTGTAAGTCCATGCGGAATATGATAATTGCCACCCAAAGGATATGCTAATGCATGAACCGCCGCCACGGGCGCATTAGCAAAAGCCTCACCAGCGCACATGGCGCCAAATAGCATGGCCTGCCTAGCCTCCGCATTATCACTTTGATGCATGACCGTTCTTATATTGGTGCTCAATAATCTCAATGCTTTTAGTGCTAGAAAATCAGACATGGGATTTTTAAGTCTTACCGAAGTGAATGACTCGATTGCATGCACCATAGCATCAATACCGGTTGCGGCGGTAATGGAGGGCGGAAGCCCAAATGTCAATCGAGCATCTAATATCACCGCATCTGCCAACAATGTCCTACTGACTATACCAGCCTTAGTAGTCTTGCCAGTTGTTATAACAGCTACCATGGTGGCCTCAGAACCAGTGCCCGCAGTAGTGGGAATCTGAATCAACGGCATCCGAGCCCCGATCACCTTATCCACTCCATACATCGATCCTAAGTTTTGATCGCCAACCATTAAAACTGAGAGAACTTTTGCCACATCCATTGAACTTCCTCCACCAAAACCAATAACCCCGTCACATCCATTTTTCCTAGCGGTAGAGAGCGCTTCAAACAATATTGATTCTGGGGGATCGGCGACTACACCAGAAAAAACTGTGGGTCTTACACCAGTTGCAGTGAGAGAGGAAACGGAGGCATTTAATAACCCAAGATCTACAATTCCCTCGTCCGTAATTATAATAGGAGCTTGGACCCGCAACGCCTTGGCGACACCAGCCAGTTGACCTGTGCTCCCGAGCCCAACATGAACATCAGGAACCCTTGAAAATGAAAAATTGCTTGCCATGACTTAACTCCGTAACGGTGTTGGATACAGCAACGGAAACGTTAACACAATGCTCACTCCTAAAAAACAACCTTTCTTAACTTCTCCCATCTGATCCGATTTCTTTTAATACCTCGCTCAACCAAACCTTAATTTACTCTTCGAGCACTACCTATGTGTGTGACCCAGAACCGATAAAGGTCCAAATTTTATGTAAATGCGTATTTTGTCTACATATGGAGGATTAAATGAAAATATTTATTCAACTTGGTTTTGCCTTTGTTTTCGCCACAATATCTTTAGTCGCAGATGCATCGTGCGATTTCCAAATATCAGTCGGAGATAATCTAAAATTTAGTCAAGACAAGATAGTTGCGAGTAAGACCTGTGAGACCGTAACCATTACACTGAGACACAAGGGGAAGTTGTCCAAAAATATGATGGGTCACAATTGGGTGCTCACTTCGGCCGAAGACGTCTCCGCTGTTGCGACAGACGGAATGAGTGCTGGCTTAAACAATCAGTACGTAAAGCCAGGGGATTCTCGAGTGATTGCGTTCTCAGATATGATTGGAGGGGGAGAGGAAACGAGCATGTCATTCAGCATTGATAAGATTGCACTTGATACAGAGTACATTTTTTTCTGCTCTTTTCCAGGGCATTTTTACGCCATGCGTGGAGTATTTGAATTAGCCTAGGAACGAATTGGTTCGCGCGACCTCTGGGGCTCAACTTAGGATCAAAGTATTTACGGCCTTGAGATCCAGGTTTTTTAAAAAAGCGTCAACAAGTGTTCCTCAGGCCGTGGAAACCTTAATCTTTATTAAAGCACCCATGACCATTTATGTTAAAACGTTTGTCATGGCTTACTTCCAAACGATATGTCCTTTGAAACAAAGCAATTAGGCCACAGCTAATACTATATCGGTGCTATGAATCGTTCAGTTTTTGAATTGCTCATTTATCTGAGCTTTTTTGAGGTCTGAAACATTTCTGGGGTCGGTTGATTGGATAGTTTTTCTTGCAGCTAGCTTCTAAACACTAAAATTTTCTCAAAGTTTAATAAGAACCAAGGAGAAGTTACCATTTATTACCCTGACAGCTTAGAGAAAAATGCGTCTAATCATGATCGATAAGCTGTAAACTGGCGAGGCGTCGATACAAAGCGCTTTGCCGGAGTAGAGCTTCATGACGCCCTATCGAGAGGATTTGTCCTTTTTCAACAAGAATTATCCTATTGGCGTGCTTTACCGTTGCTAAACGATGAGCAATAATCACAGTTGTTCTGCCCGACATCAATGTATCAAGGGCAAGCTGGACTCCTCGTTCACTGTCAGAGTCTAGAGCCGAGGTTGCCTCATCCAGCAAGAGGATATTAGGGTTTTTTAACAAAACTCGTGCGATTGCGATCCTTTGACATTGCCCTCCAGACAGGCGAGCCCCTCTTTCACCAACAGTGCTATCATAGTCATCGCGCAACTGCATTATAAAGTCATGCGCCTGCGCTGCCTTAGCGGCTTGAATTATTTCAGCGTCACTCGCATCGGGACTACCATAAGTAATGTTATGTCTTATCGACCCGTTGAATAGCACTGGCTGCTGTTGAACGAGGCCGATATGACCACGAAGAACTGTTGGTTCATAGTTCACTATGTCAATGCCGTCAACCAAAATTCGTCCAGATTGTGGATCATAAAAACGTTGCATTAAATCAAAAAGAGTTGACTTACCAGCGCCCGAAGAACCTACTACTGCCACGACCTCACCTGGCTCAATAGTAACCGAAAAATCACTGACCACTGCTCTTGTTGGATTTGAATTATAAGCAAAGGTCACATTCTCAAACTTTATACTCTTGGATTTAGAATCTATATTAGGTATAATATGCATGTCTCTGGAAAATATGAGATTTTTTGCTTCAAGTAATTCTGTTAGCCGCTCAGTCGCGCCAGCTGCTTGCTGTAATTGTCCGTAAACCTCTGAAAGAGTGGCCACTGTCATAGCCATCAACAAAGCGTAAAATACGAACGCGCCTAGGTCCCCTCCACTCATCGAGCCTGTTACTACTGAATTCCCACCTACCCACAGCAAAACTGAGAGGGCAACAAAAAGTGTCAGGATCACCACCGCCGTGAGACTCGCACGATTTCGAATCCTCCTTCTGGCAATATCAAATGCCCGCTCCACACTTGTAGAAAAAGCTCTACACTCTTGTGCTTCGCAGGTGTAGCTCTGAACAGTTTTTATCTGTTGTATAATCTCGCCAGCGTAACTTCCTACATCTGCTACAGAGTCTTGACTTTTATTTGATAGACTACGAACTTTTCTTCCAAGAGCAACGACAGGAAGTACTGCCAAAGGAACGCCCACCAAAACGACCATAGCAAGGTACAGATCTGTCGCAATTAACATTATGAGCGCACCAAAGAAAGTAACACAACTCCTTAAAGCCAAGGAGAGACTACCGCCGATAATGGACTGAAGAAGCGTAGTGTCAGTCGTTATGCGCGACATAATATTGCCGCTCGGGTACGACTCAAAAAATCCAGGATGTAATCTGACTACATGCTCAAAAACCGCTTGCCTCATATCGGCACTAAACCGTTCACCAAGCCAAGAGATCATATAAAAGCGAGTATAAGTGGCGACAGCAAGAATTAGTGCTATCACAAACAAGAAAATAATCGAATCACCGAGATAAGACCTGGACTGATTAATGAGACCTTGGTCAATCACCATCTTCAATCCTTGGCCAACCAGTAATGTAGCCGCCGAAGTAACCAACAACGCTATCAAAAAGCAGATAACTCGCCAGCGATAGGGACGAAGATATCGCCATATAATGGGCCAGAGTGAATACAACGGCTTCGAGATATGGTTTGAAGATAGCTTCAAATTTTATTGT
>CENJ01172585.1_pt1 | contig 33422 bp, 39 predicted proteins | sample 356161 | NCBI WGS metagenome assembly CENJ01 (sample SAMEA2619531, study PRJEB7988) | marine metagenome | biome: marine biome (ENVO:00000447); feature: surface water layer (ENVO:00002042); material: "saline water (ENVO:00002010), including plankton (ENVO:xxxxxxxx)" | depth 5 m | reverse complement strand
TCATTTTGAGCGCCTCCGCCGCACCAACCGCTCAAAAAAGTTCGATGCGCTTTAGCCGCCGCGCCCGCCGCCGCCGCAGGGAAGAGCCGCATGCCCAAAACAAACTGCATGCCCAAAACAAACTGCATGCCCAAAACATACCGACTATGTATTAATTTCATTATAGAAACCTTTTCAAAATTGTAATATAATAATAATAATGAGGAGCTTTACTGTAAATTATGTTTTCAGTTATGAAAAAATAGTGTATACAATAAAGAAGAGAAAAGGGAGAATCTATGACAGCTACTACTTCAAGCCCCACACAAGGCGAACTTATGAGTGGAGATTCGATGTCCACCCGCTCAAGTGGTCTTTTTTCATCTGCTTCCATCCAAGCCATAAACGTGTTCCATGAATATTGTGGTAACATAGATATATTAACCATGTACGTTTGGTGGAACGTCGCCGCCACAAAAGAAGAACGTATGGACTGTGCAACACTTAGGTATGATTACAAAGTTACTGCCGTACGTTTAACTCGTTCGATAAAAAGTTTAGTAAATTTAAAATTGATTGATTGCACTATTGACAAGACAGATGCTCGACGCAAAATTGTATATTTAACACATAAAGGCAAAGCCTTAAAACACGATATTATTAAATCATTTACACCATGAGTATTAGAACAGTAGGAAATCAATACCAAGCAGACTTTATGAAAGCAGGCGTTCGACACCGCAAGGGGTTCGATACAGAAGTAGAGGCGGCGGCTTGGGAAGCAGAAATGAAACGCCGTATAGCCTTAAACTTATCTTTACATGATATTTTAGGAGGAGCTAAAAAAGATAAAACATTGTCAGATTTACTTGATGCTGTTTTCTCAAATGTTTGGCAAGGCATGGAGCAAGAGCAGAATTGTTTGTATGAGATAAAGAAGTTAAACGAATACTTCGGCGACGTCTCCGCGCGCGCTCTAAAAACAACGCACATGGATGATTACGTTACGCATCTAAAAAGATTAGGATACAAACCCGCCACATTAAATCGTAAGCTAGGCATGCTCAAACAGGCTTTGAAATACGGACACGACCGTGGATGGGTAGATGTTTTGCCAAAGATACCAAGGTTCACTACAAACAACGAGCGTTTAATTTTTTGGTCGGTTGAAGACGAACAAGAAATAGTTGACGCAATGGATGCTTTGGACGCCAAGATGCACAACACTCAGAAAAAGTTTTTATTCTTTAAACATTTTTTGTTTTGGTCAATCGATACAGGAATGCGTCCCTCAGAGTCGCGCCGTTTGACTGCTAATCAGATACGCTTTGACCCTAACCGCGAATGTTACATAGCTGACATCAAAGCCTCTCAATCTAAGACAGGCACGAAGGGCGCCCGTAGTATTCCGTTGACGAATCGTGCTTATGCCGCGTTTGAATACGCACAGAAGCATAACAAAACATCTCCTTGGGCGTTTTGGGATAAGGGACAATGCAGAAGACATTGGGACATACTGAAAGACTTCTTGAAAAATGAAGACCCAGAGTTTGTTTTTTATATTGCCAGACATACCTGCGCGAGTAGGATGGTTCAACGCGGAGTTCCGATTACAGTTGTTAAAGACTGGATGGGACACTCTAAAATTGAAACAACAATGATTTACGCCAAGCTTGCACCTGATGGATTGATGGTGGGCTTGGAAGCACTACAACAATAAACCCACGTATACTATGTTATATGAATCAACTGCGGAGCAGATAAGCTCCTTTATTACCTATGCTGAAAAACGCATTCTTAAAGAATACGAAGACAACGAGCGCTTCAAAGAGGAAAACGGAACTGATGATTATCTTTCTCAACCTTTCAGCCATATCACTATGGGAGCCGACGACACCGAACGTCGAGAACTTTGCGATGCTATAGATAAATTACGCCTTGAAGGAATGAATCAAAAGGACGCTTGCGCGGCTCACTTTGTATCGTCTTCGACTTACCATAAATGGAGGAGACACTTTAACTACCCTAATTTTTACGAACTCAGAAAGCAACTAAAACAAAAATAAATATATGTTTGATAAAACCTCAGAACAAGTATTATCGCGCGGCTTGAACGCAATGACAAAAATGTGCGATGTCCTAACTAAGCAAAATGAGACGCTCAACAATGATATCGAAAAGCTAAAGAAAAAGATTGCACGAATGAAGGAGCGACTTCTCGAAAACGGTATAGAAGTCGATTAATTTTTTGACAATCTTTTGACAAATTGTCATTCATTTAGACAAATTGACAATATTTTTGACAATGTGGTTTCACATATGAAACTAATTATTGTTGATTTTACTTAGTTTTGGTGGAGCCAAGGGGAATCGAACCCCTGACCTCTACCCTGCCAGTCTTGTGAATCGCTTTCATATATGAAAACACCTTATAAATAACATTTGTGAACAATATATTATTATTTTCACATATGAAACTATTCTTGACACGCTGACAAACTGTAGTCAATATCGCAACAATGGAGGAACTTACGCAACACATTCTAAACACCGATATGCAAAGCATGGGTGTTGGAAGATACAGGGGAAAAGTTGAATCCGCAAGAAAAAGAGATGCAGAAATAGAAACGAATTACGGTCAGCGCTTGATGCGCGCCGTGCTTCCTGACTTCACAAAAGGTATCAAAGATTGGCAACAGAAAGTCGCTTTCTATGACCGCAAGGCGCGGTATCAAATCGATACAGAAGATTTAGATGCAAAGGTAATCGGGTATATCAGCGTAAAGGCTATACTCGACAGTATAACAAAAAATCGTCCCTTGGCGCAGGTAGGTATCTATCTAGGCGCGCAGGTAGAAAATGAACTCAGATGTCGTTTCTTGTTAGATAACAACCAAGAAAAGGGTAAGGGTATTCTACTTGGCGCCAAGCGCCGCAAAGGACAAAAACAAAAGATTCGCCATGTGCGTGGCTCAATGGCTCACGAAGCAAAGAAGGGCTTGATGCCTGAGTGGGTAAAGTGGTCAATACGCGACAAGCTCAATATGGGTGTAAACATGGTAGAGATTCTTCGGTCTACTACGGGGATTATAGAATATATTTATATATTAAAAACTCGTGGGAAAAAGCCTGTGAGGTTCGTCTCCGCGACCCCAGAGCTTCTTAAATGGATTGAAGATTACAACGAAGACAGAGAACTGCTTGAACCGTTTTGGCTACCGACAATAGAACTACCAAAGCCTTGGCAGAACAATGTCTTTGAAGGGGGCTACGATACAGAAGGGTATCATTTACCTAAACTTCCATTTATTAAAACCACCGATATGCAATTCCTCCGAAGCATCCAAGGTGAGATTAAAGAACCAATGGAAGCTGTTAACCTAATCCAACAGACACCTTGGCGGGTTAACACCAAGGTATTGTATGCCATGAAATGGGCGTGGGACAACAACTTGTCTATCGGTGAACTCCCAAACCGTAAAGACGAATCGTTCCCGCCCGTTCCCTTAGATTTTAAAACTAACCGAATTGCTAACAGAGATTGGCGGCGTGAGGCGGCAAAGATTTATGAGCTAAATCTCTCTACTAGGTCTAGGCGCATGTTAGTTGCTAAGACATTGTTCTTGGCAGAAAAGTTTAAAGATGAGCGTTTCTTTATGCCCCATCAATGCGACTTCAGAGGTCGTGTTTATTCTATCCCATCATTCTTGAATGTTCAGTCAGCAGACTACGCGCGTGGGCTTCTACACTTCGGGCGCTCTGAAAAGATTAAAAATGAAGAGGATGCAAGGTGGTTAGCCATACATGGCGCCAACACTTGGGGGAATGACAAAGTAAGTTTAGATGACCGCGAAACGTGGGCATATGATTTTGAAAGCACCGCGCTCAAGATAGCAGACAATCCAACGCAATGTCGAGAATATGAACATGCGGATAAGCCGTGGCAGTTCTTAGCGTGGTGTTTCGAGTGGGCTGAGTATTGTCGTAATGGTAAGTTAAATACTTTTCTTCCTGTATCTATGGATGCCACAAACAACGGCTTACAAATACTATCATTGTTAATGCGGGATGAAAAAGGCGCCAAGTCTACCAATGTTCTACCTACAGAAATACCTGAAGATATTTACGGCGATATTGCAGACAAAGTAAAAGAATATTTACAAGAAGACAATACAGAGATGTCGCGCAAGTGGCTAGACTTTGGTATCGACCGTTCAACCCTGAAGCGCTCTGTTATGGTCATGCCATATGGTGGCACGTTTTATAGTTGTCGTGCATACATTGATGAATGGTATCAAGACAAACTTCGTAAGAAAAAATTAGTTAACCCATTCAGCGAAAACGACAGATACCGTTGCACGGGATACCTTGCGCAACTTTCTTGGAGAGCCATTCACGAGGTCTTGAAGAAACCAACAGAGTGTATGAACTGGTTGAAGGCGTGTGCGGCGGCGGTAGCTAGAGAAGGAGAAGCAATAAAGTGGGTAACACCCTCAGGCTTTCCCGTGAAGCAAAGTTATTTTGGTTTTAGTAATCAGGAAGTAAAAACAAACATAAGCGGGAAAGCAACTTATGTAAGTTTCCGTAAGGAGAATGACAAAGTTTCTGTTAAGAAAAACAAACAGGGCATCAGCCCAAATTTTGTCCATTCCGTTGATGCTACACTACTTACGAAAGCAGTCATTACCGCAAATTCTCAGGCTGACATCTGGGATTTCAGTATGATTCACGACTCAATGGGAACACACTCTCCAAAATGTGAAGCCTTCAATAAAATTATTAGAAATGAATGTTCAAAAATATTTAGTGTTGACCTCTTACAAAATTTCGCACATCAACTACAAGAACAACATCCACATATTCAATTACCGCACTTACCATTGTATGGAGAGCTAGACCCAAAGGTAGTTGAAGAAAGCACCTATTTCTTCTCGTGATGAGAGAAAACACAAAAGATAAACCCGAAAAGGAGAAAAAGTAATATGGCTCAAACGCTAACAACAGGTATAGGAACCGCAATCTATCCAAAATTGATTGTGCCTGACACAAAGTTCAACGCCGATGGCTTATATAGCTGTCGTATCACAGTTAGCGAGGATGACTTTAAAGCATTCCGCGCTCAACTAGAACCAATCATAGAAAAAGCATATAAAGCTACTTGCACCGCACAAGGTAAAGAATGCAAACGCGCAAGCGAGCCTGTGAAGATTAACGCCGACGGCGATTATGAAATCTACGCAAAGCAAGCGGCTAAAATTAATGTTACACCAACTGCCGACAATCCTGACGGCGTCGTTGAGTTTAAGATTGCTTTGTATGATGCAAAAGTAAAACCAATTACCAATGAACCAAAGATTGGTAGCGGCACAAAGCTCAAGATGAGCGTAACTCCCTACACTTGGTTTGTGCCGTCTCAGGGCTTTGGATACACCTTGCGTTTGAAGGCTGTTCAAATACTTGAACTAAAGGAGTATGAGACTACAGGTTTCACAGCTACTGATGGATTCACTACGACAGGTGAAACATTTGGTGATGTCTTAGAACAAGATGAGGTACAGCCGTCGGAAGCCGCGCCGTTCTAAGTATCGTTCTCGTTTCGAGGAGAGGTTGGCGGCGGCTCTTGAACAAGCCAAGGTCAACTTCTCCTACGAAACTTTACGACTACCTTACACCGTTGAGCGCGTCTACACACCTGACTTCATTCTACCGAATGGTGTCATAGTGGAAGCCAAGGGATATTGGGAGTCGGGCGACAGAACAAAACATCTTGCTGTGAGAGAAGCTCATCCCGATGTTGATATTCGTTTTTGTTTTTTGAATGCTAACAACAAATTATCAAAGAAGTCTAAAACAAGTTACGCCGACTGGTGTGATAAGAAAGGATTTCTTTGGTGCGAAAAAGTTATACCTGCTTCATGGATTTTGTAAAAACACATATGCCCTGCGATGAATGCGGTTCCTCTGATGCGCTCTCATTGAACGCTGACGGTTCTACCAAATGTTTTGCTTGCGGTAAATTCACACCATCAAACACACCAGTCACATTGAATAAACCATTAAACCCAAAGTTTCATTTTATCGAAGGGAATGTTTTACCTATACCACAACGCAAACTCCACGAGGATATATGCCGCCGTTATGATTATCGTATAGCTTCGGTTAACGAGAAGCCTTGCCACGTTGCAACATACCGCGACGCAAACAAAAATAGAGTTGGACAAAAGATACGTTTTGAAGACAAATCATTTAGATGTCTTGGAGAAGTTAATACTTTCTATGGGCAACATCTTTTTCCTAATGGTGGAAAGAAACTAACCATTGTAGAAGGAGAGATAGATTGCCTTACCGTTGCCCAAGTTCTTGGCGGCGGTAAAACTTTATACCCTGTTGTTTCGCTTCCGAATGGCGCACAGAATGCTAAGTCAATATTTCAACGCAACCTGAACTGGCTAGATAGCTTTGAGGAAGTTATTCTTATGTTCGATACCGACGAAGTAGGTCGTAAGGCGGCACAAGAAGCGGCTCCTGTATTACCTTTTGGTAAATGCAAGATAGCCTCGTTACCTCTCAAAGACCCAAGCGAGATGCTTGTTGAAAATCGCGCTAAGGAATTAGTATCGGTTTTTTGGGATGCACAAGTATGGACTCCTGACGGAATCATTGCAGGCACGGAACTGTACGACCGATTAACTAATCCAAAGATATTTGAAAGCATCCCGTATCCCTTCAGCGGTCTTAACGAAAAAACTAGAGGGTTACGCAAGGGGGAGATTGTAACTTTCTGCGCGGGTAGCGGTGTAGGTAAATCTCAGATTTGTAAAGAGATTGCTCACCACATCTTAACCTCGACAGACAAACGTATTGGATACATAGCTCTAGAAGAAAGCGTAGAGAGAACCGCCAACTCAATCATTGGTTTAGAGATGAATAGACTTTTACATCTCGACCCGATAGCCGTCGATGACGAATACAACGAAGCCTTCAACAGAACCGTAGGCTCAGGAAAGTTTTTTCTCTATGACCATTGGGGTTCTTTGGAATCAGAAAACCTCTTGGCAAAAGTTAGATACCTAGCCAAAGCATTGGAGTGTGACTACATATTCTTAGACCATATCAGCTTGGCTATATCAGGACTTGGCGCAGAACACGGCGATGAGCGCCGCATCTTAGACAACCTAATGACTCATCTTCGTTCATTAGTTGAAGAAACCAATATTGGAATGATTCTAGTTAGCCATCTCAAGCGTCCCGAAGGGCGCGGACATGAAGAGGGGCAAGCAACTTCACTAGCGCACCTAAGAGGCTCTGCAAGTATTGCACAGTTGTCGGACGGCGTTGTCGGTTGTGAAAGAAATTTACAGGACGAAGAAAATAGTAATGTAACTAAACTCAGAGTTCTCAAGAATAGATTTTCAGGAGAGACGGGAGTCGCTTGCGACCTTACCTTCAATCCTCACTCAGGACGCATACACGAAATTACATCCCTAACCACACAAAGTAACAATGACCGATTCTAAATTATGCAATATAACTCAAATTTTAAATATGACCTTGCGGTTGGTAAGATTGCCGAAGAAGCTCTTGGTGATATTTTTGAAAACAAGAAAGTCGAAGTTAAAACGGATTTCAAAGCTAAGACTACGGGCAACCTATTTATCGAATTTAAATCCAGAGGGAAAGACAGCGGTATCACTACAACTCAAGCGGATTATTGGTGCTTTAAAGTTGAAGATTTATTCTTGCTTATTGAAACGGAACGCCTCAGAGTTCTCGTTGAACCTCTCAAAGGAACAGATGCGGAACGAATGGGAGGAGACAACAACACATCAATAGGTGTTCTTCTCCCGTTGAACACTTTAATCACACACATACACCACAAAAACTAAAACACATGAAACAATATATTATTGACATCGAAACAAACGGAATAACTGACTGGGCAAAACTAAGTGACCTAAAAGAAGTTTTCGTTTTATCTATACTAGACCGTAACGAAGGCACTATGCACTCCTTCAATAATCAAGGCGAAGGGAATATACACGATGGTATTGAAATGCTTAATGGCGCTGATGAAATCATCGGACACAACATTATAAGTTTTGATATACCTGCATTATTCAAGTTGTATGGCTTTGGGCATCCAAATCTAACCGACACAGTTATTCTTTCTCGTTGTATTTATCCCGACTTACGCAACGACGATTTCAAAAGAGAGGACTTTCCTACAAAGTTGATTGGTTCTCATTCTTTGAAAGCTTGGGGACATCGCTTAAACTTACTTAAAGGTGAGTTCGGAGAGACTTCTGATTGGTCTGAGTGGTCACATAAAATGCAGGACTACTGCGAGCAGGATGTGCGTGTTACTAATGCACTCTACACTTGGCTAATGGCTTCAAAACCTAGCGCACGGATGGTAAAGCTAGAGCATGACTTTGCAACTATCATACGCCGACAAGAATATAATGGCTTTCCATTTGATGTAAAGAAGGCAGAACAATTAAACCAAAAACTTATGGAACGCCGCGCGGAGTTAGAAGCAGAGTTACAGGAAGTTTTTGAGGATTCCGTAGAAACACTCAAGAGTCGTTGGTGGGTGGACGCGGCAGGTAATAAGTTTCCAACTAAGAAAGCTATGATTGAGTCGGGCTACGAACCTTCCGACTGTTTAAAAGGAGACTACAAAACTAGAATTATTCCATTTAACCCTAACAGTCGTGACCAAATCGCTGACCGATTGATGAAGGCGGGATGGGAGCCTGAGTCCTACGAAGGTAAGCGCCCTGCAATAAACGAGGCTGTTCTCAAAGAAATTGGCACAGAGCAGTCTGATAAGCTTTTAGAATACTTATTAGTATCTAAGCGCTTAGGTTCTATATCAGAGGGTAAGCAGGCTTGGCTGTCATCGGCTCGTGGAGGACGCATCTACGGTTCTGTGAACACAAATGGGACTGTAAGCGGTCGTTGTTCTCACAGAAGTCCTAACATGGGTCAGATACCCTCTACTAATTCACCTTACGGTGCTGAGTGTCGCGAGTTGTTTACCGCTTCTGAAGGCTCAGTATTAGTCGGTGCGGATGCTTCAGGCTTAGAGCTTAGATGTCTTGCACACTATTTGTCGCGTTACGATAACGGAGCTTACGCTAAGATTGTGACTGAAGGAGATGTCCATACAGCCAATCAAAAAGCGGCAGGACTTCCTAAACGCGCTGACGCAAAGACATTCATTTACGCTTGGCTCTACGGAGCGGGCGATGCCAAAATAGGGTCTATTGTAAATGGTTCCGCCGATGACGGCGCTCGACTCAAAGAGAACTTTATGCAAAAGAACCCTGCTGTTCGTTATTTAACAGAGGCGGTGCGCCGTAAGGTTAAACAATATGGACAACTAAAAGGATTAGATGGCAGGAAACTACCATGCCGTTCGCCACACTCCGCTCTTAACTTACTTTTACAAAGCGCAGGTGCGGTAATTATGAAACAAGCTCTAGTTGAGTTTGTTAATACAGCGACTAAAAATTACGAGCTACACGCCAACGTACACGACGAAGTTCAATTTAGTTGTAAACCAGACGACGCTGACGAGCTAGGTCAGCAATTTGTAGATGCCATCAAAAAGGCGGGAGAAGTCTTATATTTTGATTGCCCCTTAGATGGTGAATATTCGAAAGGTCTTAATTGGAAGGAGACACACTAATGGATTATAACAAAGCTTTAAATAGAGCGTATCTAGAAGGATTAAATAATAGACTGGATAAGAAACAAATAAAATTAGGAGAAATAAAAAAGCAAATAACTGATTTATCAGTTGATGAGTCTATTCTTCTTTCTGAAATAAAAATAATTCAAGCAACTATAGAACATGCACAGAACAGCGATAATTGATGGAGATATGATGGCGTATCGCGCCTGCTTCGCTTCTGAAATAGAATGTAAATGGAGTGACGATATATGGACACTACATACGAATGAATCATCCTTAATAAAGGAAGTTTCGTTCTTTTTAGAACATATAAAAAAGGTAACAAAATCAGACGATGTTCATGTTTGTTTTTCTCCTTCTAAGACCTTCAGGAACAAAATATTCCCATTATACAAATCGAATCGTAAACATAAGCGCAAGCCTATGGGATTACATTGGATAAAAGAGTGGGTAACTGAAAATTACCCAACGACTCTAGCTGATAATATGGAAGCGGACGATTTGATTGGTATCATGTGTACTAAGCACCCACGCAAGCATATAGCTGTTAGTGGCGACAAGGACTTCAATACATTGCCTATTAAGTGGTATAACTCTTTGAAGAATGAGTTTATTAAAAATAGTAAAGAAGATGCGCGCCGTTTTCACCTTGTTCAAACTCTATCGGGCGACAGCGTTGATGGCTACGGTGGTTGCACAGGAGTAGGCGCGATAACAGCCAAGAAGCTCTTAGATAAGAATGGTTATACTTGGGACACAGTTGTGGCTCAGTATGAAAAGAGGGGGCAAACAGAAGCGGAAGCGCTTATGAATGCTCAGTTAGCATACATACTTCAGAAAGGAGATTATGATGCCAAAACTAAAACAATCCAACTATGGACACCTTATGGAAAAAATTGAACCCACATTACCTGATTCAGGAGCGCGCTCAGAGTTCGATACGGGTGCAGTTCGGGACTCTATGACTGGCAAAGGAATGCCATCCTTAATTCCTATCGAAGCTTTGCGAGCAGTCGCTAAGAGATTTGAAGACGGTGCTACAAAATATGGTCGAGATAATTGGCACAAGGGAATCCCTTTGTCCCGATATGTCGATAGCTTGTATCGTCATTTGTGGCAATTAATGGAAGACGATGACAAAGAAGACCACGGCGGCGCCATCGTATGGAATGCAATGTGCCTGCTTCAAACTAAGAAGTGGATTGAAGAAGGACATCTCCCTCAAGAACTTAACGACATAAAACACCCAAGAAAGTAGGCTTATATGAAAGATGACATGCAGTCCCCTTTTCCAATTGTCCCCGAAGACTTATTAAAATCACTTGAGGAAGTTTTTCCAATGAAAGATTTTGACCAAAGAGTAGACCAACGGGATATGGACTTTTACAGCGGACAACGCTCCGTTATTCGATTTCTAATCTCTAAGAGAGAAGAACAAACAAATAATATAATAAAAATGGAATAAATTATCATGTGTTTATCAACACCAAAAATGCCACCACCGCCTCCTCCTCCTGCACCTCCTCCTCCTCCAACAAAGAAGGTCAAGAAGTTAGACGACACGGCAAGAAGGACAACCCGTAAAATGTCTAAAACTAGGGGAGTCAAAGCATTAACCATAAGACGTCCATCTGTTAACACAGGTGTAGGCGGCGGAACAGGAGTAAATTACTAATATGAAAGGCGACGGAAAAATAATTGAAGCGTTAAATACCACATCTATTCAAGAGTTTGCTTGGAATGGTGGGGAAGGTGTATTTCTTGCTGAATCAGATGATTGGACTGATGGCTCTGGAAACCCTAAAACTATAAAACTTATGCAACTAATCGGCGATACTTTTGTAGACATTCAGGATGCAACTCTAGCGGCTAGCGGCGGATTTAAATTCGTAACTACAGCCCCAAAATTAGCGATTGCTCTATCTGGTACTTCTACATACCCTGTTTACGTTTCAGTTCAAGGATTATAAATGCTTGCTCATTCTAGCCAAGTAACTTCACTTGTAGAATCTCAAGTGCGGTCGTTAGTTGGTTTTGATAGCTCTCCTTCTTTTATTAAAAAGTTTGGCGCGCCCTCTGCCGCATACAGCCTACGTGACCTCAACGATGAGCGCGGTAATAACCGCGTTGTCCGTGCGCTCCGCACAAACGATGGCGTTGCAAGAGATTTTACAGCCAAGGAAATAACCAATGGCACGTTGACAAGTTGGGCAACTAATACTAATGCCTTTGTAACCACATGGTATGACCAAAGTGGGTTAGGGCGAGACGCTTCAACAACTAATCCATTATTTCCAATTATACAGGCTCCTCAGATAGCTGATAATGGAACGCTCTTCACGACAAACAATACGCCCTCCTTACTTTTTAATAATAGTAAGTTATCAGTATCTCAAGACATAACAGGAGAAGACTTTAGTGTCTTTGCGGTGGTTGAACCACACTTAGAAGACCCGTCAACAGATGGTTATATCTTTGATAATTTTACATCTTACGGAAGAGGTTTATTCCACGATGATTTTTATAGTGGTAGGTTTACATTAATTACGGATACTACATCAACAACTCCCAAAAGAAGCAGAATACAAATCACTTTAGAAACGCCTCAATCGGGGGGTGTAACTACTCCCGCGCTTCAACTCGTATCGGGTGTAATAGAAAATACCTCAGCTTCTGACCCCAATGGTTCGATGAGACTTAGGAATAGACCCCAACGAAGCAGTAGCGACCAGTTTTATTTTAATAACGAACTTCCCTATCAAGAAAATACATTCGTTCAGTATATTGGCGCAGGAGCGAACGCGGGAAGCAACCCATTTGATGGGTTTATTTCAGAATTAATAGTTTACACAGGTGCGGGACATTATAATCAATCTAAGCGCCTCGCTATAGAGGATAACATTGCAAATCATTATTCTCTTCAGAACTAAATATGAATTATCAAACAGCAGAGCAAATCTACCAAAAATGTGTAGGAGATAGAAGCTCTTACTTAGACAGAGCGCGCACAGCCTCCAAACTGACCCTCCCTTACATCATGCCCGAAGAAGGCTTTGGCGCTTCAAGTCGCCTAGATACACCTTTTGCGGGCGTGGGCGCGCGCGGAGTTAACAACCTTGCATCTAAATTACTATTAGCCCTGTTGCCGCCCAACGCCCCTTTCTTTCGACTAACCATAGATAAGTTTGTTATTAAAGAAGAAGGAGCGGATGACGAGCTTATATCTGAAATAGAAAAATCTTTACAGACTGTGGAAGAAACGGTGATGAACGAAATATCACAGCAGTCTTATCGTGTAGGAATACACGAAGCACTTAAACAACTCGTGGTCACGGGGAATGCTCTTATCTATCTTCCTGAAGAAGGTGGTATGCGAGTATTTCACTTAGACCGATATATTGTGAAGCGTGACCCTATGGGTAACGTCATAAAAATAGCTACCAAGGAAACCATATCTTATGAAATTTTATCTGATGAAGTTAAAGAAGCATCTCTTGCTTCAGGAAAATCGCCTAGTGAAAACTGTGACCTCTTTACGGCTTGCATTAGGGAAGGCGATAAATGGCACATGTATCAAGATATCAACGGAGTTCGCATCCCTGAAACGGAAGGCACGTTCGATAGCAACAAAGCTCCATTCATTGCTCTTAGATTTTCTAAAATAGATGGAGAAGATTATGGTAGAGGGTATGTAGAAGAATATCTTGGCGACCTACAATCTTTAGAGGCTTTAACACAAGCTATTGTCGAAGGTTCAGCGATTGCCGCTAAGACATTGTTCTTAGTTAATCCTAACGGAACGACCCGCGGCAAAGTGTTGGCAGAAGCTGACAACGGCGCTATCGTGCAGGGAAATGCCGCCGACGTCACAGTATTACAAACACAAAAACAAAATGACTTCAGAGTAGCTCAGGAAACAATCAATGTCATCAAAGACCGCTTAGGACAAGCCTTCCTGTTGACATCGGGTGTTGTGCGTAACGCAGAGCGCGTCACCGCAGAAGAGATTAGAATGTTATCTCAGGAGCTAGAGTCCGCTCTAGGCGGATTGTATTCGTTGTTGAGTAATGAATTACAACTACCTCTCGTAAATAGACTTTTAGCAGTCCTTAACAAGACTAAGAAATTACCGAAGCTTCCTAAAGATGTTGTCAATCCTGTTATCATCACAGGTGTTGAAGCACTAGGACGCGGTAACGATTTACAAAAACTAGACCTGTTCTTGGCAGGAGCCGCACAAATAGTTGGCGCTGAAGCTGTAGCACAGTTTGTTAATGTAAACGAATACTTTGCCCGTAGAGCAACCGCTCTAGGTATTAAAACTGACGGGCTAATTAAAGACGCAGAAGCTATGCAAGCCGAAGCAGAGCAAGCACAGCAAATGCAACTTTTACAAAAGGTGGCGCCCGCAGGGGTAAAGGCGTATACCGATACTATTAACAACCCCGTAAACGACCCGCAAGGTGAATAGTAATTATGTCAGAATCAGTACAAATAAACGATAATACTGCTACAGAGAATATCACTCTTGAGCAAGAAGCGGCGGAAATAGACGCCAAAAATAATGCAGAGACTCCAGAAACATCTGTTGAGGAGTCCACACCTGAAGTTTCAACAGAACGCCCTGAGTGGCTTCCTGAGAAATTTCAGTCCGCCGAAGATATGGCGAAGGCTTACTCTGAACTAGAATCAAAGCAATCTAATGGAGAAGAAGCAGAAACTTCGGAAAGCACCGAAGAAACCATAACCGAAGATGCTCAAACATTCGCAGTAAACGATGCGTCTGTTGAGTTTGAAGAAAAAGGTCAGTTATCTGATAGCACCTACGAAAAGCTCGCAGAAGTTGGGCTAGGTAAAGAGATGGTTGACCAATACATCGCGGGACAAGAAGCTCTAATGGAGTTACAGTCCGACGCCGTCTTTTCAGAAATAGGCGGTAAAGCGGAATATGAAGCGATGGCTGAGTGGGCGGGCGAAACCCTTCCCGAAGCTGAACTAGAAGCATACAACGAAACAGTTGAAAGCGGAACAGTAGACCAAGCAAAGTTTGCTGTTAAGGCGCTGTATGCTCAATACAAAGGCGGAGCCACGCCTGCGCCTCTTCAAGGCTCAACTAACGGTGCTTCTATAGCTCCATTCAATTCACGCGCTCAGGTAACTGAGGCAATGCGTTCTAAACAATATCAACAAGACCCTGCGTTCAGACAGCAAGTTGAACAAAGACTAGCAATCTCACAATTATAATATAATGGAATCTCTACTCCCCATGCTTGGCGGCGCCGTAAGTGGCTTTATATTTAAGCTTATCGGTACTATGGTTCAAGCACAACAAACTCAAGTCGAGCTTATGCTGAAGAAGCAAGAAGCCGCTGATGCAAGCGCAGATAAAGCCGCATCACGAGGTGGCGTTTGGGTGCGTAGAGGAATCGTAGCCACCGTTCTTTTTGCGATTGTTATCGTTCCTTTTATTATGGCGTTTTCAGACCAAGGAGTAACCGTAGAGGTATCTAAGGGTTGGTGGATATTCGCCAGAGATGTTTATGAAACTCAAGAAGGATTTTTACTCCATCCTAGCGTGGTACAAGCCCTCTATGCCATTATTGGTTTTTACTTTGGCTCGTCACAAATTAAATAGTGAAAAGAAAAGGCGTTTCTCTGACCAAAAAGCACAAGTCCAAAAAGGGCGGACTGACGGCGGCGGGAAGAAAATACTATAATTCTAAAACGGGAAGTAATCTCAAAGCTCCTGTAACCGAAAAGAATCCCAAAGGAAAACGCGCCGCTCGTCGGCGTTCTTTTTGTGCGCGTATGAAAGGCGTTAAGGGCGCCATGAAAGACTCTAAAGGTAGACCAACACGCAAAGCGTTGGCACTTAGAAGATGGAAATGTTAATTATGAAGAAATGTACCTGTGGTAAATCCAATACAAAACCAACTTGTGACGGCTCACACGCTAAAGATAAGTAGTCATGCACGGTTGCGGCTGTAAAAAATGTAAAACTAAAGCTATGAAGCGGAAAAAGTTAAAAATCAAAAAGAAGAAAAAATACTAATGGCTAAAATATGTCCTAAAGGTATTGCGTGGGCTAAACGCACTTTCGATAAATATCCCTCTGCTTATGCAAATATGGCGGCGTCTAAATATTGTAAAGACCCGAACTACGGCAAAGGTAAGAAGAAGCGGAAAAAATTAAGGATAAAGAAAAAGTAATGGCTAAAGGAGTACCACATTATTTTCGAGACGGAACAAAACATTCTGGAGGCATGCACAAAATGCCCGACGGTAGTGTTCATTCTGGAAAAACACACACAAAATCTTCTAAAAAATTATATCACTTTAAAGATTTATCTAAAACAGCAAAAGCTAAAACGAAGAGAAAAATTTTAAGAATTAAGAAAAAGTAATGGGAGAACTTGCTAAGTGGCGTAGACAGAAATGGGTACGCATTGGAACAGACGGTAGCATAAAGGGCGCTTGTGGCACTTCTAAAAACAAGAAAAATCCCGACCGTTGTCTCCCTATGGCAAAAGCCAAAAGCCTTTCTAAGTCCCAAAGAGCATCCACAGCGCGCAAGAAGAAACGCGCAGGCTCTAAAGGCAAACAATTTGTTTCTAATACGAAAGCCGCGAAAGTAAAACGTAGTGGTTTGCGTGTTAAGAAATAATAGTCAACAAACATAAAGTAAACAGATGCCCGTTGCGACGGATAACATCTTCGGAAATATGCTGAACGACAAAATCATAACTAACAATAACAACCCTAACTAAGGAGATATAAAACTATGGCAAATGGAGCCGTTAATACCGTATCTCGCGTAGGTCAAATCAATGGAACAGGAAATACTGATGCTTTGTTTCTCAAAGTATTCAGCAATGAAATCCTAACCACGTTTGAAGAAGCTAATGTTATGAAAGACCTTCATACCGTTCGCACTATTTCTTCAGGCAAGGAAGCTCAATTCCCAGTTATTGGTTCGGCTGAAGCGAAATACTTCTCAGTTGGCGAAGACGTTCTTGAATCAAGCGCGGGCTACGCACAACAAATCAAACACGGTGAGCGCACCATCTCTATCGATGATATGCTTATCGCCGCAACATTCGTTGCTAACATAGACGAACTAAAGTCCCACTTTGACGTTCGTAGCACATACTCAGCAGAACTAGGACGCGCGCTTGCAAAGCGTTTCGACCTTGCAACAATGAAGACTCTTGTTGCCGCCGCTGAGACTGCCGCAGACGTAGCCTTCACAGGCGCTAAGGGTGGTATCACAGTTGACCTAAGTGCCAACAGCATCTCAGGTTCTACTTCAGCATCTGACATCATCAAGATTATTGGTGTTGCCGCGCAGAAGATGGACGAGAATGATGTTCCTTCGGACGACCGTTTTGTTATCCTCGACCCATCTCGTTACTACGAGTTGGTAACTACTGACAACATCGCAATCAACACCGACACAGCCGCAGGCAATGGTTCTGTAGCTACTGGCAAGATTGCTGAGTTAGCAGGTATCACAATCGTCAAGTCTAACCACCTCTCAAGCATTGCAGGCGTAGACCTTAGCTCTGCTTCGGGTGCAGGTTCTGACTCCCACTCAGGCATTAATAATAATGTCCACGATACTACAGGAGGATACAACAAGGACTTCTCTGCTATCCTTCCAATTCTTGGAGGTCACAAAGCCGCTATCGGTACTGTGAAGCTTCTCGACTTGGCTGTTGAGCAAGAGTACATCATGACTAAGCAAGGCACAGCTATGCTTGCCAAGTATGCTGTCGGTCACGGCGTCCTTCGTCCTGAAACAGCGTTCTGCGTAAAAGCGTAACGTAATCAATCTAAGCCCCCTTGGACATTTATCCTTTCGTGTCCTTGGGGGCTTTTTTTTAATTTTAATTTATATGCCCACACTTACAAATCAATTAGAAGCAGTTAACTCAATGTTGGCACACATCGGCGAAAGTCCTGTGTCAACCATCAGCGATGCAGTCGCTTTACCCGTGTCGGCATCTACAGCCCTCGCTACATTAAATGAAGTATCTAAAGAAGTTCAAAGTGAAACTTGGCACTTTAACTCTATTCCAAAACTTACATTATCGCCTGCAAACGATGGGCGTATATCGGTTCCTGCTAACACACTTTGGTTAGACGCACTCGACAAATCTATAGATATTACCATGCGCGGTAATTTTCTATTTGATAGAAAAAATAATACAAACATCTTTTCAGAAAGCGTTGTTGTAAAAACAACTATTTATCTTGAATGGGATGAATTGTATGAACAAGCTCGTAGATATATAACACTACGCGCTTCCAGAATTTTTCAAGGACGTCTAGTTGGTAGTAAAGAACTAGAAGGTCTAATAGCTAGAGATGAATACCAAGCGCGTGCGCGCCTAGAAGACGCCGATGGCGGACACTCAAATAGAAGCATGTTTGACAACTACGAAGTTGCAAAGAGAATTGGTATCAATCGAAATACTGACATATCCTAATGCCCTTAATTAATACTTCGCTCCCAAATCTTATACAAGGAGTTTCCCAACAGCCCGACGCTGTTCGTTACGACGGACAATGCGAAGAGCAAGAAAACGCCTTGAGTAGTGTGGTAGATGGACTGCAAAAACGTCCTGCGGCTCAGTTTGTAGGCACAAGTAATTTAATTGATACGGCGTTATCAAACGAAACCTTTTTCCATCTATATAAGCGCTCTGACGATGAAAGATACGCCATTATCCAAGACAATAATACGTTAAGAATACACAACGCTGATACAGGAGTAAAATGTACAATTACGGAGCAGACGACGAGTGATTTTACTATAAGCAATAACGAAGTAGATACATCGGCTACTTATCTTGAAAGCGCTACAGCACGAAAAAATCTCAAACCCTTAACTATAGGCGACTCAACTTTCTTATTAAATACTGAAAAATTTACTGATAATAGCGCAACTCCAATCAGTAGCGACTTGAGTAATGACAGTTTGGTATTTATTAAACAGGGAGATTTCTCGAAAAGGTATGGCGTTAAAATAAATGATACAACAACTGAAATCACCTCTCGACCTACCACCCAGACCGAAAACCCTACAGCGGCTTCAGGCGAAAATTTTGATACGGCAACTAAGTCTTACATGACGGATTCAGTTACTATTTTATTCGCATTAAAACATAAATTAACAGGTTCGTCGAATGGTAATACTTTCACAAGAGATGGAATTAACTTTACTACACATTTACAAGGAAATTTGCTTCATTTATCTACCCCAAGCTCTGATACATACACTATAGCAGGTATTGATGGCTTGTCGGGAGAAGGATTAGGTGTTGTTCACCGCGAAGTATCCTCTTTAGCTGACCTACCTACAACCGCACCTCACAATTACAAAGTGAAGGTTATTGGAGATACTGAACTCAACCAAGATGATTTTTATTGTCAGTTTAAATTAGCTGATAACGATAATGCCAATGATGGAGATATAGGCGAAGGCTCTTGGGTAGAATGTGCGGGCGGGCTAATTGCTACAGAAATAGACTCCTCTAAAATGCCGCGTATTCTTGTTAGCACAGCGCTAAACGTGTTTGAAATACGGAGAATGAGTTTAGATGCACTAAATGCGGGCGATTTAGACAGTAACCCTTATCCGTCATTTGTGGGCAATCAAATTAGAAACATTTTTCAATATAAAAATAGACTTGGGTTTCTATCCCTTGATTCTGTAATTTTATCAGAAGCAGGGTTTGGTGGATATGATTCCGCTACTAATACACAGTCATACAACTTTTTTAGAACATCAGTAACAGACTTACTAGACAGCGACCCTATAGATGTAAGTGTATCGTCTAACGATGTTACTAATCTAAGAAGCGCTCAACCTTTCCAAGAAAACTTAATATTATTTTCTGAAAATTCTCAGTTTGTTTTGAAGGGCGGAGAACTGCTAACTCCAAAATCTGTTTCTGTAACTGCCGTTACTAACTTCGATTCAATTAATGATGTAGACCCTATTCCCTTAGGGTCATATTTATATTTTGCTTTTCAACGTGGAATCTTCAGCGGAGTTCGTGAATTTACTGTAAATGCTACAGCAGATATTTATGATGCCAATGAAATTACAGCGCATGTTCCGCAATACATCCCTAACAATTTAACTTCTTTGACGGGTTCTAACTCAGAGCAACTTATAGCTATGACAAGTAGAACGACGGCATCTTCGGGTGCGGAATCAGATATATTTATTTATAAATACTTTTTCAATAACCAACAAAAAGGATTAAGCAGTTGGAGTAAATTTTTAATATCAGGCGCAGTAAGAGGTATCAAATTTATTGAATCAGAGCTATACATATTACAAGCTAAAAACAATAAAACTAACTTACTAAAAATACCGCTAGAAGCAGGCAAGGTAGACCCAAGTGGACACAACACGCACTTAGATATGCGAGTGTATACAACAGCGGGTGGCGGAGTTTCTACTGTTACACTCCCTTACACCCCTGAGACTACGGATACGATACAGGTTTACACCACCGATGGACTACTGTTAGAGTCTTCTGTGAATGGTTCTACAGTAACACTTAGCGACCCTCCTAGCGCCACAACAAACATATATGTAGGACTAACGTATCCTATGAATTATGTGTTCTCTAGATTGGTTTTTAAAGCACCGACAGGCAATTCAAAGTCGCCTTCTAATGCTAATGACTTTTTAATAAGAAACGGAAGTGTATTCTTTAATAACTCAGCGTCATTCAAAGTTAAAGTTCAACCCGACGGTAGAGAAGAAAGAATCAATGAGTTTACTCCTACTGTTATTGGCACACAACTACCTGACGAGTTTAAACTAACTGATGGCGCTTTTCGTTTTCCTGTATTTACAAAAGCAAGCTCCGCTAAAATAACTTTACAAAACAATACTGCGTTACCTTGTAATTTACAGAGTGCTGAGTTTGAGTCGTTTGTTCATGCTAGGTCTAACCGATATGGTTGATTTACTAAATAAAGAATACGCGACAGGCGTAAGTGTTGTTCCCGCTTCTAAGGAACATGTAAAACACATTGCTGAAAATTTAAGAAGCGCGGATAAGACCGAAATTGATTTAATAGGAAGCGACTCTGACCAAGGAATGACAAGAGGACTAACTTATGATGACGAGTCTTATACTGTCTTGACTAAAGACAAAACACCGTGTGCAATGTTCGGTGTTGGTGCGCTAGATACAGATGAAGGATATATATGGATGCTAGGAACCGACGAAATATATGACTACAAGTCAGACTTCATACGCTTTTCTCGTCCTTGGATAGATAAAATTACAAATAAATATTCTGCATACTCTAACATAATACACAGTCAAAATCATTTTTCACTAAGATGGCTACTTTGGTGTGGCGCCACCTTAGTTCACTCCGTAGAAATAAACGGAGCAACTTTCTATAAATTTACAATCTATAATAATCATGTGTGAACCATTATCCGCCTCCGCGATAGCAAAGATTAGTTTAGCCTCAACGATAGCCTCTACAGGTATGTCTTTGATGGCGCAACGTCAGCAAGCGAAGGCACAAGCCGCATCTCAAAAAGCGGCGGCACAGAGAGAAAACGCTCGTTATCGACGAGAAGCAGGCGCGATGCGTCTTAGAGAAGCGCAAGAAGACTTAGCGCTTACTCGTGAGATTCAAGAGTCTACTAAAAAGGCAAGAGCCGCTCGTTCAACCGCTGTTGTAGCCGCAGGAGAAGCAGGAGTTTCAGGGCTTAGTGTTGATGCGCTATTAGACGACTACACACGCCAAGAAGCAGACTACCGTTTCTCTTTAACCGAACAAAATAGACTCGTAGGAATTAACAACCAATTAGAACTTGATGAGGCGGGCTTCAGAAGTATATCAAATCAACTTCGCATCAATCAGCCTATAAAGAAGCCCGACTACTTAGGGTCTATGGTAAACCTTGCAGGTTCAGCTATGAAAATAAATAGCAACTATAATCAGAATTTATTAGCAGAACAGCAATCAATGAAACTTAAAACACAAGGCTACCCTCCCAAATAATGGCTAAAAAACAAACCTTAAAAAGTCTCTTAGGAGGTAGCGATGGAAGAGTACAAGCCTCTTTAAATCTAGACCCTGTAAGCATTAGACCTACTATAGGTAGAGCGACGGGTTCAACACCTGCCACAGTTCAATCGATACAAAGTGCTAATTCTAGTCAATTAGGACAACTCGCTAACGCCCTACAAAGATTAAGTCCTGCTTTACAAGAATATCACAAAGGTGGAATAGCTCAGGCAGAGTTTCAGAAGGAAGAGTTCAGAGAACGCTTTGCGGGTCTAACTGACGATGAGCGCAAAGAACTTATAAACGCCCAACAAAAAGAGTTAGAGAATACAGAATCTGAAATCAACAAAAGATTTCGTGGAGAATATGGACTCAACCCTCTCGCTAAAGTTTATGCAGAAAAGTATTTAGGCGCTTCTAAAAATACAGAAGCAAGCACTTACATGGCGAGTGAAATAGAAGCTTACAAAAAGGAAATAGAAAAACTTCCTGCTAGCCAACAGCCTTCCTCAGATGAAATACAAGCGCGAGTAGAAGGCTTCGTAGACAAATACAACGAACAAGCGGGCGAAGATGGCGGACAACTATTTGAGAAAGGTTCGTTAAGATACAGAGGTTTGTTATCTGCTACCCGAAGTAAAGTAGAATATCTAAAAGGAACACTACCAAAAACTTTAGAAGACCACCACAAGGATGTGGTAGTTATGCCTGCCTTAGCGAATACAATAAGAAGTATAGCATTGGACTCAGCGCAAGATACTCCCGATGCAGAGGGTAATCCTTTAGTTGGTAATACAGATATCAATGCCGCACTAAAAGGCTTAGACGTTTTAGATATAAAAGATTCTCAAAAAGTTTTAAAAATGATTGTTGAGGGCTTTGCGCCTGAAGATGGTCAGTATGCTGAACTAGCTATGGCAAGAATAGCAGAAGTAGCTAAGATAGGTAATCAGCCTCTAATAAACGACATAGGCTTCTACAATGAACTCTTGGAAATAGCCGATGGTAAAGAAAGCGCTTACTACGAAAACAAACGTATCGAAGATAGCAGGGCGGTAACAGCATTTATATCTGAAAATAGAAATACTATAGAAGACGCATACTTCGGCACAACGGACGACGACGGAAATGTAATAGAAGGCTCCCAAGAAAAAGCTGAAACGCGTCTTGATAATCTGTTGGCTGATATTAATAGTTCAGAGGAACTCAATGACGATGTAAAAGCCGCGCTGACTGCTCACTATGAAGATGAAAAAGACTCCCTAGACAGTAAAGCTAATACGGCTATCGGACGTATGCGGGTTTACTATAGTGAATCAGATATGAGCGATGCAGTCATTATCGGACATAAGGCAGTTGACGAATATACAAGAGAAGCAATCTTCAATGTTAATAAAGAGTTTCCTTTAGTTACTGAAAGGTCTAATGATATTTTAGTAGCGCCATTCAACGAAAGCGCTCAACTAGAACAAGTCGTAAGCCCTGAGGCTATGAGCATAATAGTCGAAAATCGAAATTTCTTCAACGAAGGCATGCGAGAGTTGGAACGAGAGGCGCTACGACAAGGCTTGAGAGGCGATGCCGCTAGAGCAAAGTATGTTAAAGACAGAGTGCTAGGCAAAAATGGATTGAAAGAGCAATTCAAAAATAACTTAATAAAAGACTTAACTGCTTTCCAAATGAAAAAAGCAGGGATAGCCCAAGCGAAGCAAGCTGAAGATGATGCTAGAGACGCACAAGTAACAGAAGCCGCCGCTAACTTAGCACAAATAACAGAAGATAAATTGCGTACTACAGGCGGAACGCGGGGCGAGGAAAAGCGCCTTTTTGTTAATACCCGTACAGTAACAGATATACCTCAAAAAAGAGCTTCAGACCTTATAACACAATTTTATGCTACTGGAGATTATCTAGCACTTAATCCTAACGAAGATACTCAGAAACTTGTTCCAAAAGCTTACGATAGAATATTAGAATATACTTCTGAGAACTTACCGAAGATGTTGGAAGACGCCTTAGCTACAAAAGACTCATCTACAAGGAGATTTAAAAAGAAAGAAACGAGGCAAAAACACATCAAACGGTATCAAGATGCTAAAGCATTTGTTGGTTATACTACCAAAGAAATGATTGACATCATTGAGTCGGGCGACGTTCCTGACACAACGGTAGCTTACGATGCAAATGGAGTTCCATACGCCAAGGACTATTTTCAAAAAAGCTACAAAGAAATGAAAATAGTAGACCTCGACGACAACCCCGAAAACGTAACAAAACTGGCGGAACTGTTGGGTATCAAAGAGTCTGAACTCAAGACTTCACAAAATACTTATAGGAAGAAATATTTTATTAAATAAACTTTTATGATTAAAAAGATACAATATTTAATTTTTCCTACATTAACTTTGTTACTCGCTTTTTCTATTTATTTGTTACATAAAGATTTAAATAAATATTCTGAAATCATTGTAGAACAACAAACTAAAATTGATGCTGTTGAAAAACAACTTGGTTATCATAATATAAGACTAGGTGGTCAAATGGACATGCTCATGGTGCATCGTTCAAGGTTAGAGCAAATAAAAACTTTTTTAGAAAACATGGGTAAAAGGTATGTCTCCACTAAATTAATTAAATAATAATGGCTATAGACGAAATTACAAAAGCAATCACCACAGGTACTAGAACCGCGCAGGAGCCACAAGCTGACGAAGATGTTAGTGTTATCAAAGATATGGCTATGGGTATACCCCGTGGTCTGGAAGGCGCAATTCAAGGAACATATAACTTCTTTGACTACATCACAGGTGATGAACTACTACCTGACTACGACACAAGATACTTAGGACGCTCTAGCACAATCGCAGGCGGACTCGTAGAAGGCGTATCGCAATTCCTAACAGGGTTTATCCCCGCAGTTGGAGTTGCTAGTAAGGTTGGTAAGTTTGCTCAACTAAGTTCTAAGGTAGGCGCTAAGACAGCCCTCAAGGTTGCTAAGAATAATAAAAATTTAAAATACTCAGAACTGCGTAAGCTGAAAGGTTTCAAGAAGAAGAGTAAGAAACAAAGCATCTTGGAAGGTGTCGCCGCAGGCGCTACCGCAGATTTCATGGTGTTCGATGCGCAAGAAGAACGCCTGTCTAATTTGTTGTTGATGAACGAAAGTCTTCGTAATCCTGTTACAGAATACTTGGCGGCAGACGGAGAAGACGGCGAAATAGAAGGACGCTTTAAAAATGTTATTGAAGGTCTGTTTCTAGAAGCGGGCATCGGTGGTAGCGTAGCCGCATTTATAAAAACTGTTAAAGTAATCAAGGCTCGCAACGCGAAGCTCAAGGAAGGTAAAGACAAAGTAGAAGCGACACAAGAAGCTTTGAATGAGTCCGACCTCGACGCAGATGAGTTAGCCAACTCTCGTAAAGAAGCGGACGAAAAGTTAGATGCCGACGAAGCTGAGATAGACGACACAGGTTTCAATAGAGAACCCGTCGAAACTAACTTCGATGATTTAAGTTTTCAACAACTTAGAGCAGAAGCCAAGCGACAAGGACTTCCCGCAGGGGGAACTAAAGCTGACCTCAAAGCTCGTCTTGAAGAGAAGCAAGCTAAGATAAACGAAAAGGTAGATGACGATTACATTCCTACAGGTGGTTCAGGCGTAAAGAACCCTACAGACGAAGGCGCTCCGAAACCTGACGCAGGCAACGAAATTCCACAATCTTTTAAAGACGACCTGAAAAACGACGGCAGTAAGCAAAACAAAAATACCGTAAATGAAACAGTAAGTATTTTCAAAAACCTCAAGACAGGTGGTAGACAAGCTATTTTATCAGCCGCTCGCGCTGTAAAAACTTCTGATGCCGCCGCCGCACTCGCTCGTGCGCTTTCAGAAAAAAGACTAAGTGAAGTAACCGAACTTCCTAAAACAACTGCCGCAGAACTTACTCGCGACTCCTTGCGTATGGCGGAAATATTTGGTGGGGATAAGAATGGATGGACGGCTAGGATAAGTAAACTAGGAGACAGCGCTGAAGACTTGGCGCGCGTCCAAGCAGAACAAAAGTCTCTCTATGATTTATTAAATATCTACGCGGAAGAGATTAGTGCAATGGCTAAGAAGTTCGATGAAGCCGACAAAGGTAATGGTCTTTCTGTAGACTCAGCTAGAACAGATTTATTTTCAGCCTTAGACCAATACACCGAAATGCAACGCATATGGTCATTGTATGGGCGTAACCTTTCACTAGGACTATTACAAAGAAAATTCTTATACAAGAATGGGTTTCGTTCTCGTAAGTTTGGTTTCGATACTAAGAAATATAAATCAAAGAACGCGCAAGAACAATATCGAAATCATGCCCGCGGTTCTAGAAGCGAAAAGAAGATGGTCAAGCTATTGATGCTTGCTACTTCAAAAGACCAAATAGATGACCAACTCAAAGCGCTCACAAAGCTTTCTATCGGTGCAAGAGGACGAGCATTATTTGACATGAATCGTGAGTATTGGATTAACTCACTACTTTCAGCCCCCACCACTCAGTTAGTTAATATCATGGGTAACATGCTTACATACGCGATGAGAAGCGCAGAAGTGGCAGTAGGGGCTACGCTTACGGGTAATACACAATTATTAAAATCACAACTCAATCTAGCGTATCACGTTGAAAGTATTCGTGAGTCTTGGCATTTAATGAAGCTTGCCTTGAAGTCCGACGAAGCAATCACTCTTGCTAATCACAGAGCTTTCTCTGACGCCTCGCACGAGCTAGGCGCAATCACAGGCGATAACATGAATGCCGTATTTGGCGGACGCCTGTCGGAAGATGGCTTGTTATACAATGCTACAAACTGGATGGGTACAGTTGCACGTTTACCATCTAGAGGATTGTTGGGAATGGACGAGTTCTTCAAAGCGCTCAGTTATCGTCAATACATGAGAACTGAACTGGCAGTCGAGGGATTGAACAAGGGTATCAAACAACCCAAAGCTCTAGCTAAATATGTAGAAGAAGGCTTAGAACAGCACCTCACAACAACTGGTCGTGCCTTCTCAGAAGAAAATATTCTTCGGGATGCTAACAAGTTGGCGGACGAAAAGGGACTACGATTCAAAGACCGCGATGATTTCGTCGAAGAATACATGAATACCAACTACAGACCCGACGACCATTACCGTGTAGACGAAAACGGAACTTCTCATTATATAAGAGGAGGAGAGACAGCAGAAGAGTTGTCGATTCGGGGTCAGCAGTATGCTATGGTGAACACACATACTCAAGACTCTTCGTTAAAAAGTATGCGAACAATCTCTAAGCTTATCGCAGAGAACCCTGCGTTGACTTATGTTGTACCGTTCGTCAGAACTCCGACAAACATTCTTACATTTGGTGTATCTCGTTCTGCTCTCGCTATGGCTGATTTTAAAGGTATGGGCAAGGCTCTACAAGGTTTCAAGAAAGAATACAGGGAGATGATGAACCAAGCTGACCGCAGAACTCACGCAGAGTTAGTCGGACGCCTAAGCACAGCCGTCTCAGTATCTGTAGCTTTAATGTATTACATCAACGCAAACAAAAGTTTTATTACAGGATATGGGGCGAAGAACAAAGAGCGCCGTGACGCTGAAAAACTAGGCGGCTTCCAAGAGTATTCTTTCCGCATTCCTGCAAACAGCCTGTTAAACAGCGGAGACAAGGATAAGTATATTAGCTACCAACGTCTTGACCCTATGGCGACTATGGTTGGTATCATAGCGGATATAGCTGAATACAGTAAATACGATGAATCGGGAACCGACTCTACAGCTTCGCTGATGTTCTCTAACTTGGCTTCTACCGTTGTTAATAACATTACCAATAAGTCCTACGTCCAAGGTCTTGATAACCTCTTCAACGTCCTCCGTGACCCCACCAAGAACGGTGAGAAGTTCTTAGGAAACATTGCGGGTGGTTATGTGCCTAACATTTATAACCAAGCACAGAACTACCAAGAAGATAGGATGCTTCGTGAAACACGAGGAATAATGGATTATATGATAAAGAGAACGCACGGTGCAAAAAGTTTGATGCCGCGTCGTAATCTTTTAGGTGAGATTGAAACAGTTCCTCAAGATGGATTAACTGGCGTATTCAACCCATTGTATACCAAAGAGATACCTGACTCTATAGTTGACCAAGAGATTGGCTCTATGAACGTAGGTTTCTCAAAGCCCGCAACGCTTCTAGCTAACAATAAGAACCTAGATATGCGTGACTTTAGTAATGAGACTGACCAAACCGCCTATGACCGCTATGCGGAACTCGTCGGAACCGTCAGGATAAACAAGAAAACTCTGCGCGAGTCGCTTGAAGAATTGATGAGGTCATCTTTTTATGAAGGACTACCTGATGCTGAAGAAGCGGCTGACAAAGGTCTTAAAAGCCCGCGCATCAAAGAAATACAGAAGTACCTCAGAACTTTCCGAAGTGTTGCTAAGAGAGAAATGCTAAAGGAATATCCCGAACTTAACCAAGCTTTCCTAGCGGAACATCAAAATAAAATTAATTTAATGGAACAATAAAATGCCCAATACATACACAGACTATACTTCTACAGCTAATCAAACATCGTTTAGTTATAGTTTCCCCGTGCTACTAGAATCACATGTAGCTGTTGAAATAAATGGAGTTAAAAAAACATTCGACACCGATTATTTGGTGGATAAAACAACAAGCGTTGTAACACTACAACTTGGTGGTATTGTTGGCGCAGGAGCATCAGAGGGCGAAATTGTGCGTATTCGACGCCAATCTAACCCTTCAACAGACTTAGTAGACTTTGCTGATGGTTCACGCCTGTCAGCATCTCGTTTAGACTTAGCTTACCAACACAATAGATACCTCAATGAGGAGGCATCTGAGATTTCTGATGGTGCGATTGGAGAAGTAACAGCGGACGGTTCTACTTTTCTAGATGCTCAATTTCGAGAAATTAAAAACCTACCTGCTCCTACAGTTAACAGTAGCGCCGCTAACAAATTATATGTAGATAGCAGGATAGCAACAACCACTACCAATCTCACAGCGTTTGGTCAAGATGACTTCACGGGAGATGGTAACGCAACGGCATTTACGTTTGTAAACATCAGCCCGCAGGTAACAGACTCAAAAGCTTTTCTAGTTAATATTGATGGTATCACGCAAAACCCATCTAATTATACAATAAGCACGACGGATATAACTTTCGGAACTGCTCCTGTAAATCTTTCTTCTATAACTGTAGTTACTTTGGCGGGCGCCGCCTCTGTTAACTTTCCAGTATCCTTTAGTGGCGACGACGTAACATTCGATGATAAGGTTACGGCAACTACTTTTGAAGGGGATTTAACAGGTAACGTAACAGGTAACGTAACAGGGGATTTGACGGGGAACGTAACAGGTAGCGCAGATTCTTTAACAGGAAAAACATTCACTACGGATGACACACTAGCAAACGCTTCGGATACAGAAATTCCAACCGCGCTCGCAGTTAAAACACACGTTCAGAATAGTGTTCCTAGTTCCCTTATAACAACAACTTCAGGAACGGCGCCTTACTACGGTTGTAGAGCTTGGGCAAACTTTGATGGATTAGCAACAGCAAGTCCAGTTATTTTAGCAAGCGGTAATGTTGCTTCTGTAACACGAGTTTCGGAAGGATTGTATGATGTAATATTTACTACTAACATGCCAAGCGCCAATTACGCTATTTTAATAGGCGGTGCGGATAACTTTTCTACGACGAATCAAGCGGGTTATCTCCCTACTTTTATGGTTAGCGGCACTCCCACCGCTTCGGGATTTAGTATCGAAGTCGGCACTATTTTTGACGGCGTTCGTAGAGACCAAGAACACATGTCTTTCGCTATATTTGCATAGAAAATTTAACCCCCAAAATGATATATGAGTTTAACAAAAGCCAACACCCGAATGCTAGAGGGCAACTTGCCTAATAGCCAACTGGAGAACGATTCCATAACAATCAACGGTAGTGAGGTCGCCTTAGGTGGTAGCACTACGATAGCTACAGGCGCTAATAACAGCCCTGCATTTTATGCGGATACAAATGGAAATATAGATATTTCTAGCGGTTCGTTTTCAGATGTTGTGTTTAATAATACAAGATTTGATACCGACAGCGGTTTTGATACTTCGACAGGTGAGTACACAATTCCTACAGGAAAGGGCGGTACATATTTTTTCGGTGTTGGATTACAATGGACATCAGGAACAAATAAACTTCATATTCGTTTTGGAGTGAATGGTTCTAATCCTTATAGTGGTTATGATGGATATGCTGATTATGGGAGTGTCGGAGAACTAAAATATGGCTACAGGTCAATTATAGTACCCTTAACCCCTGCCGACGTCGTTAACATTAAAACATATCACGAATCGGGAGCTACAAGAACCCTATATACAACAAGGTGTAATTTCTTCGGATACCGCTTATTTTAAAAAATCATGCAATCAGAACACATGCCGTCCCTCGTAGGCTTCTTAGGAATCCTTGGGACGTTAACCCTATCGGACGTAAACGTCCTCGTAGCAATCCTAGTTGGTATGACGTCGTTTGTGTATTTACTAATTAAAATCGTAAAAGAACTCAGAGACAAAGATGAGTGAGTGGATACCCACTTTATGGTCTGTAGGCGTAGCCTTTATAACTATTGTTATTGTCCTATCTAGGATGCACTACCACATCGAAAGCCTAAGCGAAAAGGTAAAGATACTTTTTGATTTTCATAATAAAAGAAACGAGAAATAACCCATGCCTGATAAAACAGAAAGACTGCACACGATGCAGGGTCTACTTATAGACGAGTTCATACGACGTATAGAGTCGGGGGAAGCTACACCTAGCGACCTCAATGCGGCGCGACAGCTACTCAAGGACAACGGTGTTCACGCTCAAATCAAGAACGATAACCCTTTGTTGAAGATTGTAGAGAACCTACCCTTCGACGATGTAACCGACCGCGCAATCAATGGCTAAACCACGTAACTACAAGGCGGAATATAACCGCTACCACGGCAAACCTTCACAGAAGAAACGAAGAGCGGGACGCAATAAAGCCCGTAAACTCGCCGTGAAAAAATACGGTAAAGCCGCATTAAAGGGAAAGGACGTTGACCACAAAGACAGAAACCCTATGAATAACTCTAGGTCTAATCTCCGTATACAATCTAAGAAAAAGAACCGTGGTAGAAACAAATAGTGGAAGTCCCCGAACAGTTAAAGGATTTCAGAAACTTTCTATATATAGTATGGAAGGAACTAAATCTACCTGACCCAACCCCAATACAATATGAAATCGCTGAATACATGCAAAGAGGAGACAAACGAGCTATTATTGAGGGCTTTAGAGGAGTCGGTAAAAGTTGGATTTGCTCTGCGTTCGTTGTCCACCAACTGCTCCTCGACCCTAGAAAAAACATACTTGTCGTCTCTGCTTCAAAAACACGAGCGGATGATTTCAGCACTTTTACTCTTAGACTCATCCATGAGCTACCTGTTCTCGCTCACCTCAAACCTAACGATAAACAAAGGTTCTCAAAAATCTCCTTCGACGTCGGACTTGCCCCCGCATCCCATGCGCCATCCGTTAAGTCGTTGGGAATCACATCGCAACTAACAGGCTCTCGTGCCGATATTATCGTTGCCGATGACGTCGAAGTCCCGAACAACTCGCAGACCCAAGGGATGCGCGATAAGCTCTCAGAGCAGGTCAAAGAGTTCGACTCCATCATCAAACCTGAAGATGAATCTAGGATACTATTCCTAGGCACACCTCAATGCGAGGACACAATCTATTCTAAGCTATCTGAGAGGGGCTACAAGACGCGCGTATGGACTTGTAAGTATGTAGACCAAGCGACCAACGAAAAGAGCTATGACGGGCATATAAGCCCCTTCTGCGTGTCTTCTGAGAAACAAGGGTCATCTACAGAACCCACAAGGTTCTCTGATATCGACCTAGCCGAACGTGAGGTGTCCTACGGACGCTCAGGGTTTGCTATGCAGTTCATGCTAGATACTAAGCTATCGGACATCGATAGGTATCCCTTGAAGGCTTCTGAGCTTGTTGTGATGGATATAGACCCCGATGTCGCGCCTGAGAAGATTGTATGGGCGCAGAGTCCACAATTAGAATGGGACTCCTCTGTGCCGAACGTAGCGATGACTGGAGACAGATTCTACCGCCCGATGCAACTCTTGGGAGACATGATACCCTACACAGGCTCTGTGATGTCTATAGACCCCGCAGGACGCGGTAAGGACGAAACAGGCTACGCTGTTGTAAAGATGCTCAATGGTAATCTTTTTGTTCCCGATTGTGGCGGTATCCAAGGCGGATACAGCGACGAAACCTTAAAAGCCCTGTGTTATAAGGCAAAACAGAACAAAGTGAATACTATTATAGTCGAGTCTAACTTCGGCGATGGTATGTTTGTTGAGTTAATCAAACCTATATTATTCAAGATTCACCCGTGTATTATCGAAGAGGTGCGCCACAACACTCAGAAAGAAAAACGTATCATCGATACCCTAGAGCCGATTATGAACCAACATAGGCTCGTTATCAGCCCGAAGGTCATCAAGAACGACTACGAGAGCGCTCAGGGCTACCCCTCAGAGTCGCAACTCAAGTATCAATTGATTTACCAGATGTCGCGCCTAACGAAGAACAGAGGCGCCCTGACACACGACGATAGGCTAGACGCACTCAGTATCGCTGTGAACTATTGGGTAGAACAAATGGCTCAAGATGCCAACAGAAACATCCAATACAGGAAAGAACAACTCCTCAATGAAGAACTGAATAAGTTCATGGATGCCTACCACGGTAGAAAACAATCAAGCTCTATGAGAATGATTTAGAAGACAGCGATATATGGTAGGGGCGAAAGAGCTAGGAATAACTATAAGCGCGCTAAGGTTGATGTTTATTATTAATAAAAATAACAAAGACTAAGGTTATACTAATGCGCTCCTAATAGGAATAATTTTAATAACCCTCTAACCCGACTGTCAAATGAGTTTACCACCTTTAGAACAAGCTTCTGCAATTTTAGGAGAACATATGTATAACTACGTTATCATTGTTGTTGACCCCCTAGAACCTCAGAAAGCTAAAATTTCGTATGACTCTAAGTATGCGGCTAGTGGATTACTCAAGCACGGAATTACTTTCATAGAAAAAGCTATAGAGTTTGACAATGAGTATGAAATCGTTTGGGATGATGAGGAAGAAGACGAAGAATAACTTTTACCAATGACGAGCCTAGCGTTCTTCATGGTGTAATATAATAATATATGTGTTGTCCCGTCCTTGGTTAGCGCCTTGGGCGGGACTTTTTATGATGCTTGCCGCAAACGCTAATAAACTAGATGGTTGTAATGGATGTATTCTGGGCGTAAACGCCGACGGTTATTTAGTATACAGCTACGCCTTGCTTTGTCAGAAACACATGGATGACGGTATGCCTATGATGGAAGCCGTAGCGTTTGTTGATTATAATATATTAGGCTTAGGTGGACGCGGAGTTAACTGGGAAATTGTGTTTCCGTTGATTGACGAGCTACCTGAGTAGTTTTGGTAAAAAAATCTGAAAGGGTTTATGTTATAGCATATCGCGGCATCCCCCGTGCGGGGCATACCCAGAAAAAA
>CENJ01049220.1_pt1 | contig 33460 bp, 31 predicted proteins | sample 356161 | NCBI WGS metagenome assembly CENJ01 (sample SAMEA2619531, study PRJEB7988) | marine metagenome | biome: marine biome (ENVO:00000447); feature: surface water layer (ENVO:00002042); material: "saline water (ENVO:00002010), including plankton (ENVO:xxxxxxxx)" | depth 5 m | reverse complement strand
TTTTTTTATTTTTTCTGAAAAAACTAAAGTTCGGTATATTTGGCACTAGTACCCTTGGCCTTTTCTACGGGATATTTAAGGGCATTTTTCTTCATTTTTTCAGTAATTGCTGAAGCAATGTCAATTTTAGCCACATTGGCAAATTCTATAGCAAAGATAAGAATATCAGCAATTTCTTCAGTAATTTTGTCCCTTAAAGGGTTCTCAAGGACATCTTGGCGAGAGGATTCTGCACTTTGCCAGAGAAAATGCTCCATAAGCTCTGCCGCCTCCGCTGAAATGGCCATCGATAAATTTTTGGGACTATGGAATTGTTCCCAATCACGTTCTTGAGCAAAAGCGAGTATGCGCTTTTTTAATTCTTCAATCTGTGTATCTGAGTCGTTCAAAATTTAAAGTATAATAACAGCAATAGAAAAATATATAATAAGCCCTAAGACATCCATTATTGAAGTAATTAATGGACTACTTGCAACTGCAGGGTCGATATTGATTCGCTCTAATGCAAACGGTAGTAAGGCTCCGAAGAGATTGGCTACAAGCACAATAGAAAGCATACTGAGTCCGATGATTTGTGCGATACTGGATTCTCCCCCGTAAATCCATCCAACGATAAAAGCGAGTCCTCCCATTGCTAAACCCATGAGAATCCCCACAAATATTTCTTTAGACATGGCCGATATCCAATCGCCTGAGTCTAAATCGCCAGTTGCAATAGCCCGAACCATAAGGGTAGCAGATTGAGCTCCACTATTGCCTCCACTGGCAATAACTAGTGGCATAAATAAGGCTAAAGTAATATATTCAAGCAACTGTTCTTCATAATTAGAAATAACGGCGGCAGAAATGAGGTTGACGAGAATAAGAATTAGAAGCCAACCAATTCGTTTACGAAAGAGTTCAATCGGCAAAGTTGAGCTGTAGGTTGATTCAAGAGGGTTCACCGCTACACCGAGTTGAATATCCTCTGTAGCCTCTTCTTCAGCAACATCCAAAATATCATCAACAGTGACAATGCCGAGCAAGACGCCTTCTGAATCAACAACTGGCAAAGCATTGAAATCATATTTTTTAATCATTTCAACGGCCATCTCTCGATCGTCAAAAGCAGAAATCGAAATACAATTATAATTCAAAAGATCTCGAATAATTTTCTCTGGATTTGAAAGAATCAAGCGACGCATACGAACTTTGTCGATTAGCTTACCTTCATGATCAGTCACATATAAAATATTAAATATCTCACTGTCTTGGCCAAATTTACGGACGTGGGCCAATGCTTGTTCAACCGTCCATTCTGCGCGAATACGTATATATTCAGGGGTCATCAGGCGACCGACGCTTTCTTCGGGATACCCAAGGAGTTGACGCGCTTCTGTGAGGTCTTCTAAACTGAGCAATTGCATTAATCTTCGAGTGACGGTAGCGGGGAGTTCCTGTAATAGTGAGGTACGGTCATCAGGATTTAGATTAGCGAGCAATGTACGAGTATCTGCATCGGTCAAAGCAGCAAGTAAGCTATCTTGATCTTGAGGCTCTAAATAAGAAAAAACATCAGCGGCACGCTGCCTAGGCAAAGCACGAAAGACAAGGATTTGCTCAGCTTTATCTAGTTGTATGAGCAAATCAGCAATTTGTGGGTCTACCCAAATTAGGATATTCTCTACAGCTGATTTTAAATTGTTTCCACGAATTAATTCTAGGATTGGTTCAATGGAATTTATTACTTTGCCTGTCTCGCTCATAACCTTTTCTAAATGCTGTACAGATTAATAATGAATAAATCAAAAGGAAAAGAAGAATTTAATGATTTTTATTTGATTCATCACTTGAGCGCTCACAACCATATTGTTCAAGTATTGAGTAAATGGCAGTTGCAAAATTATCCCAATGAGCTCCTTTGGCCATTATTTCCGTAGCACAATCCAAATATTGAATTTTATTGGTAAGCGACATAACTCGATCTCTTTTTGTCAGCCACTCTGTCATGGTATCCAGTGCATCAAGCCATTCAGTCAAAGGATAATCGCTATTATCAACAGCAGAAACAAAAAGCTCGAGCGTCACAGGCTGATATTTAAAATATTTAAATAACTGTGTTGTTTGATCTGGATACACTTCAATCAAGTGCATTAATTTTTGATTGTGATTCATATATACTGAAAACTGAGACAACTATTAGAAAAATATTCAAAGAGTCGATTCAGTATTGAAAAGAGTTTGCAGTATGAATATAAGGTGAATCTTATACTACACAATGCATTCTATCAACTCGACAAATACCATAAGGTCAGCGGCTCGTGCCATAATCATAAAAAATGATTCAGTTTTATTAGTGCAGATGAAAAATGAGGAAGGTGAATTTTTTATTCTTCCTGGAGGTGGTCAAGTTCATGGTGAAACTCTAATTCAGGCAGTCGAAAGAGAGTGTATGGAAGAACTGGGTATTAGTGTTTCTGTTGGCCGATTGGTCTACACCCGTGAATACATCGGAAAAAATCATCAGTTTGATCATCGTCACAAAAATTTTCATCAAATAGAGCATGTATTTGTCTGCAATATCTTAAATGATAAGCAACTTGGAAATGGACATGAGATAGACAAAAAACAGATTGGCTATCGCTGGATAAAGTTAAATGAATTGTCAGAATATAAAGTCTTACCCAGTCCTATAAAATCTGTGTTACAGACGGATGATTTAACTTTAACCAATAGCTATTTAGGAGACGTGAATTAAAATCAGCATTGTGCGTTTAATTGGCTAATGAACCTTCATAACACTAGATCAAATCAAAAAGAGAGCGATTTTGTACTCAAAAAAGATCTATTGAATTTTGATTGGATAAACCTAATAGCTGTTATCATCTTATCACTGATTGGAATTACATTTATTTACTCTGCCCAATCCACCATTAACGATGCCGATTGGAAAAAACAAATCATTTGGGTGATTCTTGGAATTGTCGCCTATTCCATCATTTGCCGTATCAATTATAAACATATTTTAGGCTATGCCCATTATATTTACATATTGGGTGTTTTGGGATTACTTTTAGCTACCCCATTGAGCCCGATCAGTGTCGAAATGATGGGTGCACGTCGCTGGATCAATTTAGGATTTTCAACAGTCCAGCCGACTGAAGCAGCAAAAATTGGCACATTGATAATGGTTGCTAGTTTACTAGCACGCTCTAATTTGGAAAATGTAAAAGATACGCTTGTAGTCCTTCTAAAAATACTATTGGTTTCATTACTCCCTATCTCTTTGATCTTCATTCAACCTGATTTAGGGTCAACTCTGGTGTTTCCTCCAATGATTTTCTCATTACTATACGTTTCTAATTTGTCTAAGCAGTATTTTGTTTCTGCGTTTATCGCATTTGCTTTGGCATTTAGTTTTCTCAGTATAGATATTTATAACTATAGTCGTCACTTAAATATTACTCAAAATTCAAGTGACACAACAATTCAAAATTCAAATTACAATTCTATACTCCCTTTACATAACTACCAAAGAAATAGAATATTAACATTTATAGCGCCAAAGGTCGTTGATCCCTCTGGAACGGGTGCAAGTTGGAATGCTAACCAAGCAAAAATCTCCACTGCGACTGGCGGACTTACCGGGAAGGGTTTTTTACAAGGAACCCAAGCCCAATTAGGCTACTTGCCCAAGGCAGTAGCTCACAACGATTTCATTTTTTCCGTAATCGCGGAAGAAACTGGTTTTATAGGAAGCTCTTTTGTAATAGGTTTATTCAGTCTAATAATTGCTAACGGTATCCGAATTTCTGGGATGGCTAAAGATAGCTTCGGTTCGCAATTAGCCATTGGAATTAGTGTACTGTTTTTAGTACATTTTTTCATCAATATTGGCATGGCTATCGGAATAACACCTATTACGGGACTACCGCTTCCTTTTTTAAGTTACGGAGGCTCTTTTGTCTTAAGCTGTTTTATCTTACAAGGAATAATTCAAAGCATTTATCGATTCAGGAAAGATTTTTCATGATTATGCTCTATGAAAATAGATAAAAAAATTAAGCAAAAGGATCTCCTACAAAAAGAAGATCCAAATTATGCAAGATTCAAACAAAACACTTTATACTAATAAAACAAACAATCATTCACCTCAATTATCAGAATTAAAAGAGGACACTCAATCAAACAAACTGATTGATACAAAGGCTTTGGGCAAGGAGGCAGGACATCGATCCAAAAAGCTCCCATTTATCCAAAAGGTACAAAAAAAACTGAGCAAGGATACTAAACCTTTTTCTGAATTGCTCTTTAATTCTGGGGCCATTGAGAAACGTATGGTCTCATTACGAGATGGAGTCCTTGATAAATTCAACATTGAGCGCAAGGGTGACCGCCACGAAGTTGGTGCCATTTTTCGAGGTAAAATCCAAAATTTAGAACCTGGGCTCAAAGCCGCTTTCGTTGACATTGGACAAGAGAAAAACGCTTTTCTCCATTATTGGGACATTTTGCCTACTAGTAACGACAACTCCATAGAAGTTGTTAAAAACAACAAATCAAAAAAACAACTACGTCAGGAAAAAATTTCTCTAAAAAATATTCCTGACCTTTATCCAATAGGCAGTGAAATATTAGTTCAAATAACTAAGGGGCAAATTGGCAATAAGGGCCCGAGAACGACCACCAACATTTCCCTACCAGGGAGATTTCTTGTCCTCACACCATTCGGGGGAACTTTGGGAATATCTCGTAAGATTGAAGATAAAGGTGAGCGTACCCGATTGAAGAAAATTCTCAGAAATATGACCCTTCCAGAAGGCATGGGATTAATCATACGAACTGCTGGTGAAGGTAAAAAGTTGCGCTATTTTGTACGTGATTTAGAAATTCTAAAAAAGCGTTGGCAAGGAATCAGTGATCGAATTAAACGCTCTAAATTACCCTCCTGTGTTTACGTTGAACCTGACTTGATTGGAAGAACCGTCCGTGATTTCTTAACTGAAGATGTGGATCGTATCGTGGTGGACAACAAAGAAGCCCATGAATTGATTTTAAGTGAAGTCGATAAAATATCTCCTCGTTCTAAGTCTAAAGTATTCCACTACAAAGACGAAAAACCGATTTTTGATCAGTACAAAGTTGAGGAACAATTAAATCAAATCTATCAAAGAAATGTACCCTTACCCTCTGGAGGAGAGATTGTCATCGAAGAAACAGAGGCCTTAATCTCAATCGATGTCAATACAGGCTCTCATCGAAATAGTGAAAAAGATGGAAAAAATTTCATTTTGGCGGTGAACCTAGAAGCAGCGAAAGAAATCGCTAGACAAATTCGTCTCAGAAATATTGGCGGTTTGATCATTGTAGACTTCATAGATATGAAGGCGAAAAAAGATCGAGATTCGGTATTTAGAAAAATGAAAAGAGAAGTGGAAAATGATCGTGCAAAAACACATTTGCTCCCTATCTCAAATTTTGGAATCATGCAAATGACACGACAAAGGCACTCTGAAAGCCATGCGAGTAATTTATTTTCAGGTTGCCCGTATTGCGAGAGCCGAGGAAAGATAAAATCAATTCGTACAGTCACTATTGATCTACAAAGACGCGTACTGCAAAACCTAAAAGAAATCCGTAGCCGAGAAGGCATTGAAGAGGAAATTCACCTCAAAGTGACATTGCATCCAAGCTGCTTAAGTCAGGTAAAAGAGGATGCCCAAGTGCTATTGGATATTGAACGAAATTATGGCGCTCGCTTATCTTTTGCAACTAACCCTGCATTCCATATCGAGAGTTTCGAAATTATCCAAATCAAAGATTAATTCCTATATTAAAATACTAAGTATTAATTCTCTTAAATCAATTCTTCTGCTATCGCTAATAGTTCCTTGGGTCGCTCTCAATGGAACAGAGTCAAAAGTGTACTTAGGGATTGATGTATTGGAAGAAAATCGCTTTTCCGTTCTCAAAGGAAAACGTGTGGGTATTTTGACGCATCCTGCAGGAGTAAATCGTAGAGGTATTTCAACGATCGATGTTTTATGCCGCAGTCGATACGTAACAGTCGTAGCTTTATATGGACCCGAGCACGGTATTTATGGAAATGAAAAAGCCAATCAGCCGATCGACAATCGAATAGACAAAAAAACAAATTTACCGGTCTATTCACTCTATGGCCGATACCGAAAACCTCAGCCAGAAATGTTGGCTAATATCGATACTTTAGTCATTGATTTGCAGGATATCGGGGTTCGTTCTTATACCTATGTTAGTTGTATGCTTTATGCGATGGAGGCTTGCTTTGAAAACAATATAGAAGTCGTCATCTTGGATCGCCCCAACCCTCTAGGAGGTAAAAAAATTGATGGCCCCTTACTAGATAGAGAATGGAAAAGCTATGTTGGTGCCTTTCCTGTCCCTTATTTACATGGATTGACTATCGGTGAACTAGCAATTTTGGCTAAATCCATGCCAAATTGGATGAATATTGAAAGTAAAACTCGCAAACAAGGCAGGCTCAAAGTAATCCCTATGCGCGGTTGGAAACGCTCAATGCTTTGGCCGGAAACAGGTTTGAAATGGATAGCAACTTCTCCCTATATTCCCAGTTTTTCCTCTGTTCTAGGATATGCAATGACGGGACTTGGGGCACAAGAAGGAGGCTTTTCTCATGGCATAGGGACACCCTATCCTTTTCGTTTGTTGACTCATAAAAATTTATCCTCTGATGCACTGATTAAGCGTTTACAAGCTCTAGATATTAGCGGCCTAGATTATAAAATAATCCGAACAAGAAATACCAAAGGGGATCCTGTCAGTGGAGTCTATGTAGGCATAAATAATTGGAGAAGATTAAAGCCTACAGAATTAAGTTTTTATATGATGTTAATGGTTATTGATCTTGAACGCCCTAACCCCTTTCAAACCACAACTCGCTCAGATTTATTTAACAAACATGTTGGAAGCACTCAATGGTGGTCAGAATTAATCCAAAATAAAGGAAAACCAAGAATTCAATACTTCATGAAACGATGGAAGCAAGAGCAAGAAAGCTATAAGAAAAAAATTGAAAATTACTTAATCTACAACTAATTCCTTTACAGTATGCGAAGAGAATTATTACCTAAAGTGAAACTTTGCACAATGATTTCAAAAATAAATAAAGCCCACAGATTGTTCTCTAGTTTTGAGATTAATAAAGCATTTTCAAAATGAATACTAGTCGCCAAATTCCAATTTTATTACGCCTCGTCCTGATAATTTCCTTGTCCACTATTTGCGCGATTCAATTATCCGCTGAGACTGATCCCGAAGCGTATGATTTCGAAGATTATATGGGCGTATGGCAAACTGAGATAAACAATGAAGCCATTTATCTATTAATTAAAAAGCATTCTGTTGCACGTTATTTTTACAAAGACCGTATTGATAATAGCGTATATAAAGGCACCTGGAAACTTGCTGAAGATAATACCTTGTTGGTCTCAAGCTTAGATTTTGAAAACTTACGCTTTCAATTAAAGCGTAACTCTGAAGAAGGTAAAAATACTCACGATGAGACGGGCATTACAGCTTTAACAAAAGTATCCGAAGGGTTACTTGGTGAATGGGCACGACCACCCGATTATGAAGCACCTAAAAATAAATATATGCCATCAACCTACTTTGGACTATGGGAAACGCAGGATCAAAAAAACTCACAATTAATTAAAGTTTTGGATAATCGAACGGTTATCAGTTTCAATAAAGAGGAATCAACTTCAAAACTTCGAAATATACTTCAAGGAGAATGGTATAAACACGGTAAACAATTACACATTGCATGGGAAGATGGTACCTATAGCATCATTGATAATCGCAATGAAAACCAGGTGAAGTTGTTTAATTTCGATTCAGGCGAAGCAATTATTGATGACGCATCTGATTATACTCTGATAACTCAAAGCCAGGACGAATCAGAAGAACCCAATTGGTCAACAAATCAACTTGCTCTAGCTCAGCAACAAAACATATCGCTCTCTCAATTTAACTACAAATCATTGCTTAAATTTTATCGAGGTGAATGGATAACTCTCGACGAGACGCACCCTGATGCAATTGAGATTATGAAATTCAGCCGTTTTGGAGGAGTCGATTTAGCATCTGATAAAAAAACCAATGGCAATTGGTATCTTTCCGGGAAGGGCTGTTTGATTAATTTAGAAGACGGTATTCGGATGCGATTAAAACATATAGGCAGCGCCTTTCTAATATTTGTTTACGAGGCAAACCGTCCGTTAGATGCATATCCTAATAAAATTTTAAAAGCCGCACCTTTACATCCCCAAAAGCTCGATATGCTAAATTCAGAGGTTTATTTTACATTAAAATTACTCGATCAAGTCGAACAGCTTCACCCAAAAGAAAAAAATGCAATTCCCTTGATTTCAAATTGGTCGAATCGGGATACGATCAATCCATCACCTAGTAGCCCATGGTGGTGGCCGATCTGGAGTGATAATCCGAAAACTAAAGAAGCCGATACTTTTTCTGCAAATAATCTATCTCCATCGTTGACAAATGATGCAGATTCAATCGCTTCTAATAAAGAATCTAAACAAAAAAATTTGCCAGATCCTGTAGACCAACCAAATAAATCAAAATGGATATGGCCTTTTTAATTCACATATTTTATTTCAACCAATTTATCTGAGGATATTTTACACATATTATGAATCCACTCAATGACACACCATTGGAGCAATTAGATCCTGAAATCGCACAATTAATCGAGAAAGAGAAACAAAGGCAACAATCTCATATTGAATTAATTGCCTCTGAAAACTTTACCTACCCTGCCATTATGGAATCACAGGGAAGCATACTCACTAACAAATATGCTGAAGGTTACCCGAACAAGCGTTACTACGGAGGTTGTGAATTCGTTGATTCAATTGAGGAAATTGCAATTGAGAGAGCCAAATCCCTCTTCGGTGCCGATCATGCAAACGTGCAACCACATGCTGGAAGCCAAGCTAATGCAGCAGTATACCTATCCGTTTTGAAACCTGGTGATAAGATTTTAACCATGAATTTGTCAGATGGAGGCCACCTAACACATGGACACCCAATGAATTTCAGTGGAATCTACCATGAAGTTGTTCATTACGGTGTGAGCAGTGACAAGGGCTTAATTGATTACGATGCAATTGAAGCAAGTGCAAAGAAAGAGCTACCAAAGATGATTACCGTAGGTGCATCTGCGTACTCAAGAGTGATTGATTTCGAGCGAATGGGTGCGATTGCTAAATCTGTTGGAGCTTATCTCTTAGCCGATATTGCTCACATTGCTGGACTCGTAGCTGCAGGGGTTCATCCATCTCCCGTGCCGCATGCAGATTTTGTAACCACCACCACACACAAAACACTTCGTGGACCAAGAGGCGGTCTGATTTTATGCAAGGAAGAGCATGCAAAAAAAATAGATACAGCGGTTTTCCCTGGAACGCAAGGCGGACCTTTGATGCATGTAATTGCAGCAAAAGCAACCTGTTTCCAAGAAGCACAAACCGATCAATTTAAAGCCTACCAAAGACAAGTCGCAAAGAATGCGAATGCCTTGGCGAACGCCCTTATTGAAAAAGGTCATACAGTTGTCAGTGGCGGTACTGACAATCATTTATTCATGATTGATCTAAGAGTGAAATATCCAGATTTAACAGGTAAGATAGCTCAAAATGCACTTGATAAAGCAAATATTACAGCAAATAAAAATACTGTCCCAGGTGAAACTCGAAGCCCTTTTCAAACAAGTGGAATTCGAATTGGGACCCCTGCCGTGACCAGCCGAGGTATGGTGGAAGACGATATGCTCGAAATCGCCAAGGCTATCAATTTAGTATTAGATAATATTGAAGATGAGGATAAAATTGCTGAAGCAAAGGCCATTGCTATTAATTTATGTGCGAAATATCCACTGCCTTACTAGCTAGCACTAAGTTAAGTATTTACACCATCTGAAGATTCGATTTAATAAATAGAATGAAGAAACAAATTAACAAACTTTCAGGATTTACCCTCATTGAGTTGCTGACTGTTGTGGCAATCATTGGTGTTCTTGCCAGTATTTTGATACCGGTTGTTGGAAATGTACAACAAAGAGCACAACAACTGAAGTCTCAATCTAACCTCAGAGCGATTGGGCAAACTTACATTAATTACTCATCAGGTGGAGCTAGAGTGAAAACCATCACTCAAGCAAAACTAGAAAGAACCCAAAGTGGAGATAATATCTACGGAGTTATAGAATTATTGGCTAAGCATGGCGGTTTAACCGATGCATCTATTTGGTTTATTGACGCAGATCCAGCTATATCACAATACGATGGAATCATGCCAGATATTATAGGTTTTAAAAATGATAATAATATTTTTGAATTATCCGATGAATGGGTAAATGATTTGCCAGTAGCGTATGACTTTGCCATTGGACTTAATCCTTCAAGCGCAAATGCAACAAAAACCCCACTTGCATGGACTAGGGGTTTAAATTCATCTGGTACATGGCCAAAATCAAGTCCTTGGGGCGGAGGCGGACATATCTTATTTTATGATGGCCACGTAGAATTCTTCAATGAAATTGGCGAAGATGACGGCTTTCTTGTAAACCCTAAAACGGGTAAACCAACCAGCAATATTTATGAAATCATTGATGAAGCCAATATTCGTAAAGCACCTGAATTCAACTTATAATTTAATCTCAAAAAATTTGTAAAAGCTCAATTCAGTGCCAAGCTAATTGAGCTTTTTTTATTTAAAAATCACAAAATTTTCCTAAAGTACTCAATATTCAATTAATATGAAAAAAGATAGGGTCTACATATTCGGTCACAAAAACCCTGACGCTGATGCGATTTGCTCTGCTATCGCCTATGAAGCATTCAAGCATGCGACTGGAAATAATGAATTTGTGGCGGCTCGCTGCGGAAATACGAATGCTCGTATCGAAGCAATTTTGGATTATTTCAGATGCCCTGTGCCTCAATTCATTGGTGATGTAACTCCAAGGATAAATGATATTATGCGCAGTGAAGTTCAGTCTGTGAGTAAACAAAGTACCTGCTTTGAAGCGTTAGAAAAAATCGACCAACATGATGTCCGAGTTTTACCAGTTGTTGATGCAAAAAACCGCGTTGAAGGCTTAATTTCTTTTTTCCAATTAGGAGAGTTCTTTATTCCTAGTCCCAAAGAATCTCGAGATCTGCGCCGGGTTTATACTAATATCGAATCCATCATTCGTTCACTGAATGCCATACCGATCAACACTATACAAAAGGACTTAATCGAAGAGCTTTCGGTTCATGTCGGAGCTATGGATATAATCTCTTTTGGAGAACACCATAAAAAATTAAATACACCCATTGACCGATCGATTATAGTGGTTGGTGATCGCAAAGATATCCAAGAAAAATCAATTAACCTTGGCGTACGATTATTGATTATCTCTGGTGGCTTATCTGTAGAGGAATCAATTGTTGAAATGGCCAAAGTAAAAGGCGTGAGCTTAATCATCAGTCCTTATGACTCGGCCACTACCTCGTGGATTGTCCGAACGGCTAGCCAATTAGAAGGTCTTATCGAAAATCGCATACATTGCTTTCAAAAGGACGATCGAGTCAGTTCTATTAAAAAACGAATTGCTGGGTTAGATGATCCTTTGTACATGGTGGTTGAAGGCGAAAAAGAGCTGATTGGGGTATTTTCAAAAAGTGATATTTTGAGACCCACACGAAAGAAAATTGTTTTAGTGGATCACAATGAAATCAGCCAAGCTGTTGATGGAGCTAACGAAGTTAAAATATTAGAAGTGATTGACCACCATAAACTCGGTAACTTACCGAGCGAAGAACCAGTATTATTCATCAATCGCCCTGTCGGCTCTACATGCTCGATTATTGCAGATTTGTTTCGTTCACAAAGAATCCCTGTTGATCAAAGTATAGCGGGCATTCTCATGTCAGGTATTATTTCCGATACCCTACTTTTAAATAGTCCAACAACAACTCCTTTAGAAAAAGAGCTTTTAGAGTGGCTTGAGCCTACCGCTAAAATCCAATCAGAAAAATTGGCAGATATCATATTTTCAACGGGTTCTGTAGTTTTGAATCAAAGTGCAGAAGACACCATTGAAAGTGATTGTAAAATTTACGAAGAAAATGACATCACTTATTCTGTTTCGCAAATTGAAGAGCTTGGCTTCGATAATGTGAAAGGGAAAATTAAAGATTTAAAAAAAGCACTCAAACACTTTAGAGAAAGTCAAAAGCACTTCTTTAGTATGCTTTTAATTACAGATATTAATTCACACGATTCCTTATTATTAGTTGCCTGTGATGCTGAATTAAAAGAGGAAATAAAATTTCCTGTTCACAGCAGATACAGCGCTAATTTACTTAAAGGCGTAGTCAGTCGTAAAAAACAACTACTCCCTTATATTGCCTCAATGTTAAAAAATTTAGGCATAAAGAGTTAAAACAATACATTTAGTTAAATTTAAAAAGTACCGTTTATAGTTTCTAGAAATTATAAACATTCTATTAAATCTCACTAGATAAGTCAGCTTGTACTAGATTTTACAGTAATTTACAATAACTTTTAATGTCTAAATATTAAAAAATCTATAGTTATAGTTAATCAATGAGTAATAAACAAATTAATTGTTGGATAGGCGACGATACCCTAAAAGAAATTGAAAGAAGAGCAAAGCTTCACAATATGAAAACTTCAGCATACGGCTCTTTAATTCTTAATAATTGGTTTAAAAAATCGGGATCTCAAACTCCTATTGAGACCGAGCTAGAAGAACTCAGAAATCTAGTCAAAAAGGGAAAATTAGACAAAAAAAGATAAGATTAAACGTGCTAAGCATTTAATCTAGAATTGTAAAATTTTCTTTAAGCTAGAGGTATGATAGTCTCTATTCAGTTGTGCAATTACATCTAAGTTAATTGATTTAGGGCAAACACTCTCACAGGCCCCAATATTTGTGCAGCCACCAAAGCCTGCTTGATCCATCGCTTGTACCATTAGAACGGAACGACGCTCTTTTTCTGCCTTTCCTTGCGGAAGACTGTTTAAATGACTGACTTTCGCTCCAGTGAATAGCATGGCTGATGCATTTGGACATGCGGCCACGCAAGCTCCACAGCCAATACAAGCAGCCGCGTCCATTGCTTTATCTGCGACTTCTTTTGGGATAGGGATCTCATTGGCATCAACTGCACTACCCGTTCTTGCTGTAACAAATCCGCCCGACTGCATAATCTTATCAAAGGCTGATCGATCTACTGCTAAGTCTTTAATTACCGGAAACGCATTCGCTCTCCAAGGCTCAATTGTAATCGTGTCACCATCTTTGAAATGGCGCATGTGTAATTGACAGGTTGTTGTTGCTTTTTCGGGACCATGTGGCTCACCATTGATCACTAAAGAACACATACCGCAGATTCCTTCTCGACAATCATGATCAAAAGCCACGGGTACAGAATTTTCAGAAACTAAAGATTCATTTAAAGTATCCAACATTTCAAGAAAAGAGGCTTCTTCAGAAATATTATCGACTGAGTAATCAACATATTCACCTTTTGAATTCTTACTCTCTTGACGCCAAATTTTGAGATTTAATTTCATACCAAACAATTATTTATAACTACGAGTCGCTAATGCTACATTTTCAAAAGCTAAATCTTCTTTCTGCAATACAGGTATTTGACCCTCTCCTTTATATTCCCAGACACCGACAAAAGCATAATCCGTATCATTTCTTAATGCTTCCCCTTCTTTTGTTTGGTGCTCTTCACGGAAATGTCCACCGCAGGATTCTTCACGCATTAGAGCATCACGACACATCAATTCTCCAAACTCGATAAAGTCCGCTACACGACCTGCACGTTCAAGCTCAGCATTCAATTGTTCAGCTTTCCCTACAACTAGAACGTTTTGCCAAAACTCCTCTTTCAATTTTTGCAATTTATCAATCGCTTCATTCAGGCCTTCTTGATTCCGAGACATTCCACAAAAATCCCAAATAATCTGCCCTGTTTCCTTATGAAAAGAACGCGGTGAGCGAGTTCCTTTTGTATTCATAAATTGACTGATTCTTTGTTTTACTTCCGCCTCAACTTGTTCAAAAGCGGTATTTTTGGTATCAGAAAAGCCTGCTTCAGCGATGCCCAACTCTCCCAGATAATTACCGACTGTATAAGGGACAACAAAATAGCCATCGGCTAAGCCTTGCATCAAAGCAGAGGCTCCTAAACGATTAGCTCCATGATCAGAAAAGTTTGCCTCTCCAGCGACAAACAGGCCAGGGATTGAGCTTTGTAAATTATAATCCACCCAGAGCCCTCCCATCGTATAATGCACCGCAGGGAAAATCATCATCGGTGTCTTATAAGGATTTTCTCCAGTGATTCGATTATACATCTCGAACAGGTTGCCATAACGCTCCCGTATGGCTTGTTCTCCATCACGAAGAATGGCATCTCGAAAATCAAGATAGACTCCCAATCCTGAGCTCGCGACACCAAGACCTTCATCGCAAACTTCTTTCGCCGAGCGTGAAGATATATCTCTTGGTGCTAGATTACCGAAACTCGGGTATTTTCTTTCTAAATAATAATCCCTATCTTCTTCCGCAATAGTATTTGGATCAAGCTCTCCTGAACGAATCTTTTCAGCGAGTTCTTTAGATTTGGGAACCCAAACCCGACCATCGTTTCGCAAAGACTCAGACATCAAAGTCAACTTAGCCTGATCTTCCCCATGAACCGGAATACAAGTTGGATGAATCTGAGTAAAACAAGGATTTGCAAAGCCAGCACCACGTTTGTAAGCTCGGTATGTAGCAGTTACATTACACGCCTGAGCATTGGTTGAAAGGTAAAATACATTACCATAACCACCGCTAGCTAAAACGACACAATCCGCTGCGTGACGTGTGATTTCTCCCGTCACTAAATTTCTAACAATAATGCCTTTAGCATGACCCTCAACCACCACCAAATCCAACATCTCATGACGAGTATACATCGTCACTTTGCCTAAACCTATTTGACGATTCAAACTAGAATAGGCACCTAAGAGCAATTGTTGCCCCGTCTGTCCTCGAGCATAAAAAGTTCTAGAGACTTGTGCACCGCCAAAGGAACGGTTGGCTAACAGACCTCCGTACTCTCGAGCGAATGGTACACCTTGTGAAACACATTGGTCGATGATCTTAGTGCTAACTTCTGCCAGTCGATACACATTAGCTTCTCTCGAGCGATAGTCCCCTCCTTTAATTGTGTCATAAAATAATCGTTGGACGCTATCTCCGTCATTTTGGTAGTTTTTTGCAGCATTGATTCCGCCTTGAGCAGCGATACTATGAGCTCTTCTCGGACTATCTTGATAACAGAAACAGGATACATTATACCCTTGTTCAGCTAAACTTGCGGCTGCAGAACTGCCGGCTAAGCCAGATCCAACAACTATTACATTATATTTACGGCGATTCGATGGATTGACCAATCGCATATTAAATTTATGATTAGACCACTTTTCAGATAAAGGTCCTTCGGGTATTTTTGAGTCTAAATTCATTTCGTAATTGCGCTAAAAATTAAATCTTAAATTAATCTGAGGACGATTGATAGATATCTATTGATTGAGAAATCGAATTAATTGTCTCCGTGCTTTCCCAAGAATATTTTAATAAATTCAATTGTGTTGCTAAGGGAATGGATGCAAAACCAAGAAAAACAACCAAGCCATAAGCCAAGCCAATACGATCTAACCTGACTCGCCAAACCGTATTACGAAGACCGAAGGTTTGAAATAAGCTACTGATTCCATGCGCTAAATGCAGACAAAGGAGTCCAACCGATAGTATGTAGAAAAACGATACGTAAGGATTTTTAAATCCATGAATAAGCATATCGTACACGTTGAAGGTTTGAACTGCTTCACCATGTTTGATCACTGGGTGTGCCTCTTTATAAAGAGGTACATAATTTGAGTTCCCTGCAATTTCAGAAAAAACAACATTATCATTGTATTCCATAGTGGGCACTACTCGTACTGTGTAATGTAAGAGATGAAAAATGATGAAAGACAGTAAAATAACGCCACTCATACGCATTGTTCTAGATGCATAACTTGACTTCACTTTATTTTTGAAGCTCAAGGGCTTTGCTTTCTTATTTTCTAAAGTTAAAAGGACGGCCATCCAAATATGAACCCCAACCGCTACCAATAACGAAAGGCGTATAAAAGCCATAATAGGATCAGGAATGGAATGCAGTTTGTAGGCATAAGCATTAAGAGCATCTGGACCTAAATAAATCAACAAATTGCCTAACATATGCCCCATAACAAATAAAACGAGCACTAGTCCTGTGATTGCCATCAACCATTTACGTCCTAAAGACGATTGAAGATACTGACGTACGCTGATCATGAATTTTATATAAGGTTAAAGACGTTTAAAAAAACAAGCTTAACTGTAAACATTCAATATTATAATGAGTATAAAATCGACAAAAACAAATTAAGTTACAAAAAAAATGGAAAAGAATTGCTTTTTCGATATGTGTCTTGAAAGACTGTATAAAATAATACACATTCATGCGAACTGAGATCCACCTATGTCAAAAAAAACCACAAAATATATCTTTGTAACTGGCGGTGTTGTCTCATCACTTGGCAAAGGCCTTACATCTGCTGCACTTGGTGCTTTATTGGAGCAAAGAGGCCTTACTGTTCGAATTCAAAAATTTGATCCCTATTTGAACGTTGATCCGGGAACTATGAGCCCTTTTCAACACGGTGAAGTTTATGTTTTAGATGATGGTGCGGAAACAGACCTAGATCTTGGGCATTACGAACGCTTCACCTCCGGCAAATTATCTCGCTTAAACAATCTTACTTCTGGGCAAGTTTACGAAAAAGTTTTACAAAAAGAAAGACGTGGGGATTACCTCGGCTCTACGATTCAAGTCATACCGCACATTACAAATGAAATTAAAGATCGTATCGCATCTGATGCTTGTGAACCCGCCGATATTGTCATAACGGAATTAGGGGGAACTATCGGGGATATCGAAGGACTTCCATTTTTGGAAGCTATGCGACAATTTGCCTTAGAAAAAAACCCTGATGATGTTATCTTTCTTCATTGCACTTTGTTACCTTATTTAAAAGCAGCGGGTGAATTAAAAACCAAACCTAGTCAACAGAGTGTTGCAAAATTAAGAGAAATTGGGATTCAGCCCGATATTTTAGTGTGCCGTTCAGAGAAACCGATCTCAAATGAACTGCGAAAAAAGCTCTCCTTATTTTGTAATGTCCCAATTAAGGCCGTAATTGAAGAGTGTGATGTAGAAACTTCAATTTATGAACTGCCTCTATCTCTTAAGACAGAAAAAGTGGACGATCTAGTCATCGAAAAGCTCAATTTGGATAATCCAGATAACTCTATGCAAATTTGGGTGGACGTAGTTCGTAGATTAAAAGCCCCATCACATAAAGTAGAAATTGGAGTTGTAGGTAAATATATTGAACTACAGGATGCCTACAAATCTGTCTATGAGTCGATCACTCACGCTGGTATTGCAAATGATTGTGCGGTTCGGGTACAGCGCATTGACGCTGAAGATTTAGAAACAGAAGGTAGCGAAATTTTAAAAAGCCTTGATGGTATTTTAATTCCTGGTGGATTTGGAGATAGAGGAATCGAAGGAAAAATTTTAGCGGCACAATACGCAAGAGAACATCAAATCCCATTCTTAGGATTATGCTTAGGTATGCAGATTGCCGTCATTGAATTTGCTCGTAACGTAGCTGGATTAAAAGAGGCAAATAGTGCTGAATTTAACGCTGAAACTCCACATCCAGTCATTGACATTATGGAAGAGCAAAAAGCATTGAAAACAAAAGGTGGTAATATGCGACTCGGTGCTTATGACTGTACGTTATCAAAAGATAGTTTCAGCTACTATGCTTATGGCTCAGAAACGATTAGTGAGCGTCATCGCCATCGTTATGAATTCAACAATGACTATCGTGAAATATTATTAGAAAAAGGCATACGTTTTGCTGGGATTAATCCAGAAAAAGATTTAATTGAAATCATTGAAATGCCGGAGCATCCATGGTTTGTAGCTGTGCAATTTCACCCTGAGTTTAAATCTAAGCCTCATGCCGCTCACCCCTTGTTTGCAAACTTTATTGCATCCACTTTAAAATATAAACAATAGAGACGAATTCGAGTTCAACCCATGGATAAACTTGAGGAAATAATGGCTAGCAAGCGAAAGTCGCTCGAGCATATCGCGCGTCCGATAAAAGCCAAAGAACTTGAAATACTTGGCCAATCAAAAAGCCCAAGCATTCCTTTTATTGAAGCTCTTTCCTCACCTGACCGACTCTCAGTAATAGCAGAGATAAAACGGAAATCACCCTCTGCTGGCAATATCGCAAAAGGTATGGATGCGGTAGAGCAAGCACGTGTTTACAACAATGCAGCAGCGGATGCATTATCCATTTTAACTGATACAGATTATTTTGGCGGATCATTGAATGATCTGTGGGATGTGGTAGATTTCCTTCATCAGCATCAACGCACTACCCCTTGTTTAAGAAAAGATTTCATGATCCACCCTATTCAAGTTCTTGAAGCGGCAGAAGCAGGCGCTAAATGTATTCTTATTATTGTTCGTGCCTTAACCAATGACGAAATTAAAACCCTTCAGGAAGCTGCTTTTCATGCTAACCTAGATATTTTATATGAAATTCACAATGAGAGGGAGTTGGAGAATTGTCTCAATTTTGACCCTAAAATTGTCGGGGTGAATAATCGTGATTTGAGACAGTTCACAACAGATTTAGCTATTTCTGAAAATTTGATTCCTAAAATTCCTGAAGGCATTGTCAAAGTAAGCGAAAGTGGGATTTTTGATATCGAAGATGCATTGCGTGCACGAAATTGTGGGGCTGATGCGATTCTAGTAGGAGAAGCCTTAATGCGATCTGAAGACCCAGATAATTTAATCGAAGAATTTCATTCTTTATAACCAAATTAACTTTGCCGCTTAATCCAAACCAGACGCATACTATCCTTAATGCACTGGGACATTCTCCCAACAAAAAACTCGGTCAAAATTTTTTGATTGATGGAAACATTGTTAGAAAATCGATTGAGTTGGCGGGCATTTATAAAAACGAAGCTATTGTTGAAATAGGACCTGGACTAGGGACACTATCCAAAGCGATTCTTTCGACAGGTGCTCAACTTTTCGCTGTTGAGAAAGACAAAACCTTAGCTAATTACCTAGAGGAAACCATATCTAAAGACTCGGATAATCTTCATTTATTAAACGAAGATTGTTTAAAAAAACCACTAGGTTCATTGATGGATCAAAACCAAACCAATGATTTTAAGATAGTCGCTAACCTCCCGTACGCAGTAGCCACCCCATGGCTGGAAGCGGTTCTTTCTACCGCACTTCCAACACGAATGGTACTTATGTTGCAAAAAGAAGCAGCTGATCGCTATAATGCACAACCAAAGACAAAAAATTTTGGGGCAATTTCTATCTTTCTTCAATCAGCATATATCGTTCACTCAACTCATACTGTATCCGCTTCATGCTTTTACCCTAAACCTAAAGTCGATTCTACCTTAATTCGTCTTGATTTAAAGCAAAGTGCAATTTGTTTTTCAAAAGAAACCAAAGCCTTGATACGCACTATTTTTACACAAAGGCGTAAGCAAATCGCATCTCTGTGTAAAAAAAGCGACAATGAAGTCATTAAGCACTGGCTAGAATCCCTATTCACTAAAGGCTATACACAGAGCGTACGGGCCGAAGAAATAGACCTTCCCTCCTGGCAATTATTAGGCTATGAAAAAACGAATGAAAGTTAATCCCTTACAGTGGAGTCTACATTGGCAAATCCTCTTTTCTCTGACATTATCAGCGATCATAGCCCTGGTTTTTTTACCACTAACAGATCCAGCTTTAACAAAACTTGTCTTACAAACTGCGCAATTTTTTGGCGATCTCTTTATGAACGCATTGAAAATGATGGTTGTTCCATTAATTGTTACTTCAATGGTTTCCGGGGTGATACAACTCGGTGCATCGTCAGGAATCGGATCCATTAGTTTAAAAACTATTCTCTATTATACCTTAAGCGGACTTCTTGCTGTTCTATTGGGCATCTTTCTCGTAAATTTGATCCAGCCAGGTCATGTTGATGCCTCCGTTGCTCAAGCCTTATTGGGAGAAGCCTCACAAGTCACAGTTTCTTCCGGACTCCTTGAAGCCGTTGAAGGCAAAGATCAAAGCGATCTACTTGATATATTTAAACGAATGTTACCAACAAATATCTTCAAAGCAGCCAGCGATAATGGACAACTATTGGGGGTAATTCTATTTTCAATATTATTTGGCTTCTTTGCTGGACGCTTACCTGATAATTTGCGAACCGTTCAAAAACAATTTTGGGAAAGCTTTCAGGCAGTTATATTAAAGTTAACGGAATGGATCATAAGTTTTGCACCTATTGGTGTATTTGGACTAGTCCTTCCTATACTGTATAGTGCCCCAATAGGAGACCTTATTCATACCCTATCGGCATTCTTCTTAACCGTATTTCTAGGACTACTAATCCATCTTCTAATTGTCTTAAGCATTCTTATAAAGCTGTTTACTCGTATAAACCCTTTCACACACTTGAAAGCGATGATACCCGTATTGCTAACTGCATTTTCTACAGCAAGTTCATCGGCAACACTTCCTTTAACCATGGACGTCGTAAAAGAAAAAGCAAAAGTTTCAAATAAAACCTGTGCTTTCACCTTACCCCTAGGAGCTACGATCAATATGGATGGTACCGCATTATATGAATGCATCGTGGTCTTATTTATTTCTCAGCTCTACGCCTCAATTGGGGGTGTTGATTTAACTGTCGGTCAACAATGCTTAGTCGTTTTTCTTGCATTAACCACAAGTATAGGTGTTGCAGGAATTCCCGCTGCAAGTCTCGTTGCTATTTCAATTATCTTACCTGCAGTTGGGCTACCTGTTGAAGCAATTGGAGTGATCTGGGTAACCGATCGTATTTTAGATATGTGCAGGACTTCAGTAAATGTTTACAGCGATACTGTTGCTGCTATTATTATTGATAATTCAGAAGGGGGCTCTCCATATCCCATGGAATTCCAAAAGATTGAACCTACTGCTTAAAAAGCTCTGCTTTGGGTCCTTGATAATCTGGCTTTTGGTCTTCAACTATCACATTTGAGCGAATGCCACCACGACCACGCCAAAGCGTCTCTAAACGAGCCCATTTCGGCTGAGTCACAGAAAATAAATCCTCAAATATTTTATTTGAAGCCGCCTCAAAGAAAATCCCTTTATTACGATATTCATGCAGATACAATTTCATTGCCTTTAATTCCACACAGACTTGATCCGGCACATAAGTGAAAACCACTGTCGCATAATCGGGATGACCAGTCATCGGACAAGTCGAAGTAAACTCTTCTTGAATATGCTGTATTATATAATTCTGATTAGGATTTGGATTTGGAAATGTTTCGATGTCCATAGTTTTATAAGTGCGATACAGGATTTAATTATCATTAAGTGATAGGTCATAAATGGCATATCCGGCCAAAAGATTACAGAATAAATTCTGCTTTTTCTTCCAATCTCCAGAATAACAAATACGTGCCTCTATCTTGATGTTCTTTTCTAGACAAAATGCTTCAAATTCACGAATAGAAAAAGAATTAGAAGGAAGCGTTTTATACCAAGGATTAGGGAAAACATCGTTAATTGTTCTAGAGCCTTTTAGTAATGCATTCCAACGATTCACCCAAAATCCATTGTTGATAAACCCAACTGTCACTCGTTTGCCAACTTGTAAACTCTTACTAATAATGAAGTCCGGTTCTTCAAGTTGATCAATGGTACGACTAAGAATTACATGATCAAAGCTGTTATCATCAAATTGATTTAGAAAAGATTTTATATCGCCCTGATATGCACTGACACCTCGCTTAATACAACTTAATATCTTTTGAAAATCAATATCCACTCCAATTCCATATACCTGATTTTTTTGTTTTAAATATTCAAGCAACACCCCTCGTCCACAACCTAAATCAAGTACACGCTCTCCCTTCCCTACCCATTGGGCAATGGCTTGAAAATCTACTTGGCGTTTATTTTTAGTCGGATTCATGAATTTAAGAATTCAAATAAGTTTGTATGAGTTGATATAGGTCCTGAGATTGTACAAGGAATGAATCATGACCATAATCCATCGATAGCTCAACGTAGGAAGCTTCCTTTCCATATCTTAATAATTTTTCTACAATATCACGATTGCCTTCAGGGGGATAAAGCCAATCAGAATCAAAGCCTACAACAAGTCCCTTAGCTTGAATTTTACTAACGGTTAATTCAGGGCTGTCTCCTTCAAAAAAATCAAAACGATCTAAAGCTTTTGTTAAGTATAAATATGAATTAGCATCAAAACGAGTGACGAAACTTTTCCCTTGATAGTGCAAATAACTCTCTACTTCAAACTCTACATCAAAATGCTCTTTCGATACATCACCTTGTTTTAGTTTTCTCCCAAATTTTGCTTCAAGGCCAACATCTGACAAATAAGTTATGTGAGCCATCATTCGAGCAACAGACAATCCACTAAAAGGCCCATCTTCAGAATCGTACTCCCCTTTATTCCATTTAGCATCTCGCATGATTGCTTGACGACCTGTTTCGTTAAAAGCAATAGTTTGCGCCGTATGCCTTGAGCCACTGGCTAAAGCGATATATCGATTGAGGCGATTTGGGAAATCTTTAGCCCACTGCAAGGTTAACATACCGCCCATACTGCCACCGATTACCGCGTGTAACTTATCAATCCCCAAGGAGTCAATTAACCGTGATTGTGCTTTAACCATATCTCTAAGCGTTAGCTTAGGAAACTCTAAATTATAACGTTTACCAGTTTCTGGATTTATTGAATTAGGCCCAGTTGAACCTTGGCATCCTCCAAGAACATTTGAACAAATAACAAAATACTGATTCGTATCGATCGGCTTTCCAGGCCCGACCATAAAATTCCACCAACCTCGCTTTCGTTCCGTAATATCATAGACTCCAGCACAATGATGATCTCCAGTTAAAGCATGGCAGATCAAAATCGCATTATCTTTAGCCTGATTTAATTGACCGTAGGTTTCATAGCGAATTTTCAATTCTGGAATCACACCGCCCGATTCAAAATGAAACGATTCAAGAGAAACAAAATCTTGATAATCAACAAACCCAACTTCACCTTCGTCGATCTGTTGTCCAATTGGTTCTGAGTCGTTCATAATAGCAGTAACAATTAACTTAGATTGTTGAGTGATTTAAAAGAATCAACTCATTTAATTGCTTTCGTTTAAGTAGGTCTGAGATTTTAAGATCTGTAAATATTCATCTAAAATTCGAGTCCCCTCTCTCGGTTTTATCAAGTCTTCTTTTGTCGCTCTATCAATTTGTTTTTTCAATTTGCGAGACAACATCTGTCCATCATATTGCGTAAGTTTCAAAACTTCATTCACAGAAAAGCCTGGGATACTATCTTCAATATAAAATCCATCTTCTTCATCATCCTCTAAAAAAACATGCACTTCATTCACTCGTCCAAATAAATTGTGTAAATCGCCCATAATATCCTGATAAGCGCCCATTAAGAAAAACCCTAAAAAATAGGATTCCTCTTTTTTAATTTCATGTAATCGCAACAATGAACGTTCATCCTCAGAATCAACAAATGATGCGATTCGACCTTCACTATCGCATGTGATATCCACCAAAGTTGTATTGACTGTTGGCCGCTCATTCAGTCTGTGGATTGGTGCAATAGGAAACAACTGATCGCAAGCCCAATGATCAATCAAAGACTGAAAGACAGAAAAATTACAGACATATTGATCTGCCATCATCGCTTTTAAAACATCCATCTCTTCTGGCTGAATTTTTTCTTCTTGATAAAATAATACTACGTCTTGGCATATCTTCCAAAATATTGCATCCGCTAAGCCCTTATCCTTAAGATTCAAATAACCTAAATTAAATAAATTATCAGCTTCTTCTTTTTTTTGTACAGCATCATGGTAGCGCTCTAAAGGAGCACCATGATAATCATTTTCTAAAATAGAAATGAAATTCTCAATAATCGGCGCCTGATTTTCTTTACGCACTTTTGGTGCAATTGAATTTTTTGAAATTCTGTCGCAAACTTCGCTGACTAAGATCGAATGGGAGGCAACCACTGAACGCCCACTTTCGCTTATAATGTCCGGACAAGCCACAGCTGCTTCACTGCAAATAGCCTGTATATTATAAATCACATCCCTTGCATATTCCTTTAAGGTATAATTCATAGAACTTTCGAAATTGCTCATTGAACCATCGTAATCAACTCCAAGCCCACCACCTACATCTAAATATTTCATAGGAAATCCCATTGCAGCTAATTCGCAATAATAGCGAGTCGCTTCCACTGTGGCCCGTTTAATCGTTTGTATATTTGGAACCTGCGAACCAATGTGAAAATGAATTAACTCCAAACAATCAGCTAATCCCGCTTCTTTAAGACTCTCGGCGGCATCAACTATTTCGGGACTGGTCAAACCAAATTTGGCTTCCTCTCCAGAAGAGCGCGCCCATTTCCCTTCCCCAACCGTTGATAATTTTATCCTAAATCCTATCTTCGGTTGTATCGCTAATTCTTTACTGATTCGAATGATTCGCTGAATCTCACTTAATTGTTCTACAACAAGAAACACCGATTTACCTATACGATTCCCATATAAAGCTAGGCGAATAAATGCATCGTCTTTATAACCATTACAAACAATCAACGAATTAAGATTTTTATGGTGCGCTAAAGCGATCATTAACTCAGGCTTACTACCACATTCTAGACCATAATTATACGCTTCTCCAGCTTCTAAGATTTCTTCCAGTACCTCACGCATTTGATTCACTTTTATCGGAAAAACTCCTCGATAAGATCCCGAGTATGCTTCCTGTTCTATCGCATCACGAAATGTTTCATTTAGCTCTTTGACCCGAGTTTGTAGCAAATCTTGAATCCGAATCGTCAACGGCAAATCATAGCCTTTGCTTTTTGCCTCTTGAATAATGTCAAAGATTCGAATCCCATTAGAATCCTTAAGTGGGTGCACTTTTAAAAAACCCTCTTCATCAATCTTAAAATGACCTTTCCCCCAATTTTTTAATCCATAATACTTTTCAGAGGATGCGATTGTCCAATCACTATCCTTAATATTTTTAGCTCTGTAATTATCTGCTCCCATAAGATCTCAAACAAGTGGATATTGTACACATGAATTAGAAGGTTCTTGAACCAAAGACAAATACGCTCAAAAAACTAGTTTGAATTAAATAATTCGATAATTTGACGAATAATAATTTTATGTTCACCTAGAGTTAAATTCCCAGAAGACATTGCATTGTCTGCTTTTGCAATTAATTCGCTCATAGCTTCATAAGGGGTAATTCCTACAGTATTAGGTAAAGAATCCCAGTACATTTCAGCAATGACATGATCAGACGATAACTTATAATAATGACCGAAATCTTTAGCTAATCCCCACTGAACATAAGGCTGTTTTTCATATTTCTGAATCGGATTTAAATGCTTAACAGTAGGTTTATAACCCTCTTTTTGAAAATAAATTTCATGATTCAAATCTGACCGCAATCTCAGTACCATTGGAGTTTTACCAATAAATTCTCCATCCATATAAATATCTGAGTCCGAAGGGACTGATTCTACTAAAACCTCTTGATTCGATTGGAGATTATTTTCAACAATTGTAGAACACGCTGTAGTGAAAAAAAGTATCAATACTAAGGACAAAAATGCATTTAAAATTCTCATGAGTTCAAAAAACATAGTAGAACTTATTATAATTTAAAGTTTTAAACTTGTTAAAAAGCACTTTTTTTAAGAGAGTAATACTGTTGGATTTCCTTAATTCCAACTCACAAAATGATAACATTATTTTTTCTTGCTCTAGTATTTACTATACTAGTATCCGCCATTTGCTCAATTTTAGAAGCTCTGCTTCTCAGCACAACACCTGTAGATATTGAAAGACTGAGCCAGTCTCATTCTAAAAGAGGAAAACTTTTAGACAAATACCTTTCGAATATAGAGGAAACCAGTTCGGCAATTCTCAGCTTGAACACAATTGCCAATACACTAGGTGCAACTCTTGTAGGCGGACTCGGTGTTCAACTTTGGCCTGAAGACCCAAATATTCTCCTAAAGATTTCAAGTTTTATGGCTGTTGCTATTCTTTTCTTCTCCGAGATTATTCCAAAAAATGTCGGCATCGTGTATCGCTCTGAATTACTACCCTACATGCCCCATGTTCTAAATGGGGTATGCTCCATTATGATGCCCTTATCTCGTTTAGTAGGTACTTTCGTTAAATTTATCTTAAATTCAAAAAAGAAAGAATCAGATTCCGATGAAGACATTATTCTAATGGCTGAGAAAAGTGCAAAAGACGGTACACTTACCGATAACGAACGAGACATGATCAGCAATGCATTAACCCTTGATGATATTGCCATAAGCGAGATCATGACCCCTTATTCCGTCATTTATGCCTTAGACGTAGATGAAACTATTGGCACTTTATTTAAGGCAAACAGGGAACTCCCTTTTGGAAGAATACCCCTATTTTATAAAGATTTGAATACCATCGTCGGAATTGTTAGAAGAAGAGATCTACTCAGCGCTAAGGCGAAAGACCAAGATGTAATGAAAATTCGTGCATTAGCACAAAAGCCAATTTTCATTAAAGAAAAGGCCGTAGCCGCAGAGGCTCTTGAACTCTTTCTAAAGCACAGACAACAACTGGCAATTGTCATCAATGACAATAAAGAAACGGTAGGTGTTCTCTCTATGGAAGATGTAATTGAGCATATTATCGGAGAAGAAATTTTTGAAGACGACGACCCAGCAATTGATATGCGGGAGCTTGCTCGATTAAAAGATACCCAATCGAAAAAAAAGTCTCCTCCTAATTCCCTGTGATCAATTTATATCTTGAGCATACGCTTTAGCAAAATAGGTAAGAATCATATCTGCCCCAGCTCGACGAATCGCCAGCAAGGATTCATTTCGACAGGCCTTCAAATCTAACCAACCTTTTTCTGAAGCCGCCATAATTTGGGCATACTCACCTGAAACTTGATAAGCAGCAACTGGTAAAATGGTAGATTCTCGAACTTCACGAATAATGTCTAAATACTGGCCAGCCGGTTTCACCATAAGAATATCGGCACCTTCTGATTCATCCAAACTCGTTTCTAAAAGAGCTTCTCTTCGATTGGCTGGATTCAATTGGTAACTTCTTTTATCAATGATCGCACCTGTTTCTAAAGAGACACTCCCAACTGCATCTCTAAATGGTCCATAAAAAGCTGAAGCGTATTTGGCCGCATAGGAAAGAATTAAAACTGACTGAAAAGCATTTGCATCTAAGGTTTTTCGAATCACACCTACTCGTCCATCCATCATGTCTGAAGGGGCAACCATAGTCGCACCTGCATCCGCTGCTAAAACGGCCATCTCCGCAAGAATATCCACTGTCACATCATTCAAAGGAGATTGTGAACCAATTTCAACAATCCCATCATGCCCATCTATCGTGTAAGGGTCTAAGGCCAAATCAGCAATAATTGTCAACTCAGGGAAATGTTTGCGCAAAGCTTTTATTGCCCGATAAATTAAGCTTTCCGGATTCAAGGCTTCACGACCCATATTACATTTCAAAGAGGCTTCTATCTTTGGAAACAAAGCAACTCCACCAATTCCAAGCTCAATCAAGGACTCACATTCCTTAAGTAATAAATCAATTGAAAGTCGCTCAATCCCAGGCATAGAATCAACTGGCTCGCAAATCGAATCACCTTCAATCACAAAAAGAGGTTGAATTAACTTCGAAATTTTTAAATCTGTTTCCTCAACAAGATCACGTAAGGATTGAGTTTGACGCAATCTTCTTGGTCGATGAATCAAATCTAATTGATAATCTTTTTTATCTGACATATGAATCAACTTAAATAAAACTGCTTACATATCAAGTATTTGCTCCAAACCTTTTAAACAAAACTGTTTTTAAAAAAATGCCGGTTAAACTATACGATACATTAACTCGATCTAATCAAACATTAAGCCAACCCGAAGGCAGACCTTTTTATTTCTATTGCTGTGGACCTACTGTTTATGGTCCCGCACATATTGGAAACTTTCGTACTTTTTTAATTCAGGATGTTCTTAGACGAGTATTAGAAATAGATGGATTTCAAGTTAAGCATGTTCGAAATATCACGGATGTAGATGATAAAACGATTCGCGAATCCCAAGCGAAGAATCAAAGCCTCAAAACATTCACCGAACATTGGACGAAAAAATTTCATGCTGATTGTCAGAGCCTCAACTTACTGACACCAAGTTCAGAGCCTAAAGCAGTAGATCATATACAAGAACAGATACAGCTCGTTGAACAATTAATTCAGAAAAATCATGCCTATGTTGAAAAAGATGGGTCGGTGTATTTCCGCGTACAATCCTGCTGTGATTATGGAAGGCTCAATCGCATTGATCAATCTGAACTAAAATCTCAAACCGAAAATTCTGCTGGCTCCGCAAATTTATCTGATGAATATGATCGTGAATCTATTTCAGATTTTGCACTTTGGAAAGCGCGCAAAGACGAAGATGGAGATAACTATTGGACAAGCCCATGGGGTGAAGGACGCCCTGGTTGGCACTTAGAATGTAGTGCCATGATTCACCGTACTTTCGAAGGGCAGACCATTGATTTACACGGAGGGGGTATTGATCTTTGCTTTCCTCATCATGAAAATGAAATTGCACAATCTGAATCAGCCTACGAAAAAACGCTTTGTACCCATTGGTTCCATTCTGCTCACTTAAGAGTTGAAAACAAAAAAATGTCAAAAAGCTTAGGAAATTTATATACATTAGACGATCTAATTGCAAAAAACCATTCACCCATGGCCTTGCGTTACACGCTCATAGCTTCCAGCTATCGACAGCCTCTTAACTTTACCTTCGATGGGTTACGGGCATCCGACAGTGCCCTAAACAAGATTGAGCGCTTCACCGAAGCCCTACTTCAAAATGTAAAAAAGAGCAAAGAGCAATTTAATGAACACTATGTAACCACGCATAAAATCGATCACTTCGGCCTTCTTCAAAACGCTTGGGAAGGACTCAGCAATAACCTCAACACCTCTGCGTGTTTAGGATCACTCTTTGGATTAATCGGCTCTAACCCAGTTAGTAAACTCGATTCAGATGAGACAGAAAAACTCCTCAAAGCACTTGGCTCTATTCTTTATGCACTTGGCTTAAAATTATTCTCAAATCCCTTGCAGGCTTCAAAAGCACCTCAAGCGATTCTTGAATTGGCAAAAGAGCGCTGGGAAGCCAAGCAAAACAAAGACTACGCCAAAGCTGACTCTTTAAGAAAAAGCTTACAAAATGATGGATGGGATGTCAAAGATACCCCGACTGACTTTGAACTCTTCCCCCTCAATCAATAAGACACCCACATTTATAATGGATCAAAGTACCCTTACTATTAAAGCCATAGGTAATCGCCACTCACTTTGGGGTGAAGGCCCTATTTGGTGGAATGATTCGCTATATTATGTCGACATAGAAGGTAAGGCAATCATCCGACTCAACCCAGATACCGAAGAAGAAACAATTTGGGAATTCCCTGAACGCATTGGCTGTATCGTACCCTGCAATAATGGAAAGCTACTGTATGCAGGTGATAATGGGATCTCTATTTTCGATCCCAAAACACAAAAAAGTAGCCAAATTACCGACCCAGAGTCCCACCTTCCAGATAATCGATTCAATGATGGTAAATGCGACCCTTGTGGTCGATTTTGGGGTGGAACCATCAGCTTAAAAAAAATTAAAGGTAGCGCCTCTCTCTACTGTCTTGATGCCCAACAAAATCTTGGAAAAAAACTTGAAGGACTGACCAATTCAAACGGGCTTGCTTGGTCTCAAAATAAGAAACGTTTTTTTCATATCGATACCCCAAATAGAAACATCCAAGCCTATGCCTATAACGAAGATACTTCTGAAATCACCCAAGCAGAAACCATCATCGATACAGAAGCTTTAGGATTCGATAGTTCGCCAGATGGTATGACTATTGATCACAAAGATAATCTATGGGTGGCCTTCTGTCATGGCGGTTGCGTTGCTAGCTTTGATACAAAAAATGGAAGCCTTCTACAAACGATAAAAATACCTGCTATTGAAACTACTTCTTGCACCTTTGGTGGACGAGCACTCAACCGACTCTTTGTCACTACAGGTATTAAAAAAGATTACCCAGAAACGCATGCCGGAAAAATATTCGTTATTGATGGCTTACCGATAAAAGGAACATCCGCCCATACCTATACTCTTGTATAAAGATCAATGTATCTATTTCTTGTAATACATTATTGACTCTCCAACCAAAGATTCCCTTTTTAAAAATCATGAAAGAAATGTCTCCACTAGAAACACTGCGTCACTCATGCTCTCATGTGCTCGCAACTGCGATTCTTAGGCTATACCCAGACACTCAACTTGATATCGGACCACCGACCGACAACGGCTTTTACTACGACATTGATTGCCAGAAAAAACTCGATGCCTCGGACCTTGAAGCCATTGAGAAAGAAATGAAGAAGGTGATTAAAGAAAATCAGAAATTCACTCGAATCGAAGCCACACGGGAAGAGGCTAAAGCAAAAATTGAAGCCAGTGGACAGACCCGCTATAAATTCGGCCGATTAGATGACATTCCCGAAGGCGAAGCTGTTAGTTTTTATCAAAACGGCGAATTTATTGATCTCTGTGCAGGCCCACATGTTAACTATACTAAAAAAATAAAGGCCTTTAAACTCCTTTCCATTGCTGGAGCCTATCACAGAGGAGACGAAAATAATACTCAACTTCAACGCATATACGGAACTGCATTTCCTTCTGCTCAAGAACTGGAAGATTATTTAGAAAAACTTGAGCAAGCAAAAGCACGTGACCACCGAAAACTCGGAAAAGAATTAAAACTCTTCCACATAGATGACGCTGTTGGATCAGGCATGATATTGTGGACGCCGAACGGGTCTATTATTCGAAACGAACTTCAGAATTTCATCAGTGAAGAGCTAAGGAAATCAGGGTATAGCCAAGTGCACACACCACACATAGGGAAACTTGGACTTTATCGTACTTCTGGACACTTCCCCTATTATAAAGAATCTCAATTTCCTCCAGTCGTAGAACCTGGAACATTAGAGCAACTTGCAAAGGAAGGTTGCTCCTGTGGCGAACTTTCGAACCAACTCGATGAAGGGACTGTTGATGGCTATTTACTCAAGCCGATGAACTGTCCGATGCATATCAAGATTTTTGATAGCCAACCCCACTCCTACCGAGACTTACCCATCCGCTTGGCTGAATTTGGAACTGTTTATCGTTGGGAGCAATCTGGTGAACTAAATGGCATGACTCGTGTTCGAGGTTTCACTCAAGATGACGCACATCTTTTCTGCACTGAAGAGCAAATTGCTGAAGAAATTGTTGGGTGCTTAAACTTAGTAAAACTTGTTTTCAAAACATTAGGCATGAATAATTATCGTGTTCGAATAGGATTGCGTGACACTGACTCAACTAAATATGTCGGCGATTCTAAACAATGGGATCATGCAGAAGATGCCTTAAGAAAAGCAGCTAAAAACCTAGGGGTTGACTTTACCGAAGAAGAAGGAGAAGCAGCTTTCTATGGACCCAAAATTGATTTCGTGGTCAAAGATGTGATTGAACGAGAATGGCAACTCGGCACTGTACAAGTAGACTACAATTTACCCGAACGTTTCGACCTAAGTTACATAGGAGCAGATAATGAAAAACATCGCCCTGTGATGATTCACCGAGCACCCTTTGGATCTATGGAGCGTTTCTGTGGTGTCCTCATTGAACACTTTGCCGGCAACTTCCCAACTTGGCTCGCTCCCGAACAAGTCCGTATTCTCCCTATGAATGATGAACTCGTTGATGCGGCGAAAGCAATTGAATCGCAATTATCTTCTGCAAAAATTCGATGCACGGTCGATGAAGTGGCGGATAAACTTGGCGCAAAAATTCGGAAAGCAGAAATCGCTAAGGTACCTCACATGATAATTCTTGGAAAAAAAGAAGCAGAAGCTGGGAAAATATCGGTGCGTTCTCGAGCCAACAAAGAACTAGAAAATATCTCAAGCGCAGATGACTTTATAACTTCTTTACTTGATATTATAAATACGAAAAAATTGCCCGATAATCAACAGTCCTAAATTAGCCACATTAAATAGCAATCAATTGCTATCTTGCTCAATAGTTTAGATTTTATCAAGAAATCTTGACTTCAAAGCGTGGTTAGCTTTGATAACTCGTTCGGAAGCCAGGGTAGCTCAGTGGTAGAGCAGAGGACTCATAAGCCTTTGGTCGGGAGTTCAAATCTCCCCCTTGGCACCATTTTACATCAAGTATTAACTATGTTTACAGGTATTGTTGAAGAGACAGGGATCGTCCGTTCTTTTGAAGAACTGGATCAAGCATGGCGTCTCGAAATAGAAGCAAAATTAATTTTAGACGACATTAAGCTTGGAGATAGTGTTTCAATCAATGGTTGCTGTTTAACGGTTGTTGGTATTCAGGGTGCATGCTTATTTTTTGATTTATTAGAAGAATCGATTCGAAAAACCTCTATTAAATCAGTGTCAAATGGTAGTTTAGTGAATCTTGAGCGAGCTCTACTCCCCACATCTCGAATGGGAGGACATTTTGTTTCTGGGCATGTTGATGGATTAGGTGCCATTCGTTCCATTGAAAAAAACGATAAAGATACCATTATTGAAATAAGCCCTGCGGAATCAGACGTTACTTCCTTAAAATATGTCGTGCCAAAGGGATGCATTACACTGGACGGTATTTCATTAACCATTTACTCCGTAAATGAATCGAGTTTTAGTGTTTGGTTGATCCCTCATACCCTAGAAGTTACTAATTTGCACAGCAAATCGGTGGGCGATCCTATTAACATTGAATATGATATGATCGCCAAGTATTTAGAAAAATTGCAGGTTTCAAAATAACTCTAATATCTTTTTCGCTAATTTTTATTGAGCTTATCATCTTAATCCCTTCTATTGAGATAACATTAAACTATGGAAGATATAATCATTTTAGGAACAGGCTGTGCAGGTTTGACTGCGGCCATCTATACAGGGCGTGCACAATTAAATCCTCTCGTTTTAGAGGGCTC
>CENJ01046038.1_pt1 | contig 33597 bp, 29 predicted proteins | sample 356161 | NCBI WGS metagenome assembly CENJ01 (sample SAMEA2619531, study PRJEB7988) | marine metagenome | biome: marine biome (ENVO:00000447); feature: surface water layer (ENVO:00002042); material: "saline water (ENVO:00002010), including plankton (ENVO:xxxxxxxx)" | depth 5 m | reverse complement strand
CGCGCTGAAAGCGGCGATCACCAAAGACACATGTGCGGTTCTGGTCGAGCCGGTACAGGGCGAAGGCGGCGTGCGCAGCATTCCTGAACATTGCCTTGTCTCTCTGCGCGAGCTTTGCAACGAGACCGGCACGCTTCTCATTTATGATGAAGTCCAGTGCGGCGCAGGCCGTACAGGCAAGCTGTTTGCGCACCAGTGGGCAGACGGCAAAGCTGATCCGGACATTATGGCTGTGGCTAAAGGCGTTGGCGGCGGCTTCCCGTTCGGTGCGTGCCTCGTCACAGAAGAAGCAGGCAAGGGCATGCGTCCTGGCTCTCACGGCTCCACCTATGGCGGTAACCCGCTGGCGATGGCTGTCGGCAATGTCGTGTTCGACGAAATGATGTCCGAGGGCTTCCTGGAGGGCGTTCGCCGCACGGCCAGCAATCTGCAGCAGGGCCTCGCAAGCCTGAAAGACCGTCACCCTGATATGGTTGAGGACGTGCGCGGCAAAGGTCTCCTCGTGGGCCTGAAGCTGAAGTCTGCACCGAAGCCGGTTCAACAGCTGGCGCGCGCGAAAAAGCTCCTCTGCGGCGTCGCGGGCGACAATGTCCTGCGCCTTGCTCCGCCTCTTATCGCTACGGATGCTGATATCCGTGAAGCTATCGACATTCTTGATGCCTGCCTGACGGAGGCCAAAGCTCAGGAGAGCTAAATGAAGCACTTTCTGGATCTCGCTGACATTCCGTCCAGCGAGCTGAGAGCCATTCTGGATGACGCGAAGGCCACAAAAGCCGCGCGTCAGGGCTGGCCGAAGGGCAAGGTCGATGCGGGCGCGCCGCTCGCCGACCATATCCTTGCGATGATTTTCGAGAAAAGCTCTACGCGTACACGCACGAGCTTTGATGTCGGCATGCGCCAGCTTGGCGGCCAGACCATGTTCATGACCTCGTCAGACATGCAGCTCGGCCGCGGCGAGACCATTGAAGACACAGCCAAGGTTCTGTCCCGCTTTGTCGATATCGTCATGATCCGTGCGAACAACCATCAGGATGTTGTCGATTTCGCCAATACGGGCTCTGTGCCGGTCATTAACGGCCTGACGGATAAGTCTCACCCCTGCCAGATTATGGCAGACCTGCAGACGCTGGAAGAAAAAGGCCTCGACCTGAAGGGCGCGCGTATCGCCTGGGTGGGCGATGGCAATAATGTCTGCGCGAGCTTTATCGATGCTGCGCCGAAATTCGGCTTCTCGCTCGCGGTCGGCACAGCTGTCGGCTATGAAGCACCAGCAGACCGCATCGAGGCCGCCCGTGCAGAGCAGGGCCGTATTGATGTCTTTACCTCTGCGGCCGAAGCCGTGGCCGGCGCGGATGTCGTCGTGGCAGACACTTTCGTCTCCATGGGCGATAAAGATGCAGATAAACGTCTTTCAGACCTTGCACCCTTCATGGTGGATGACCAGCTAATGGGCGCGGCCAATGGAGGGTCTATCTTCCTCCACTGTCTCCCGGCGCACCGCGGTGAAGAAGTTTCAGCCAGTGTGATTGACGGGCCGCAATCTGCGGTTTTTGACGAAGCTGAGAACCGGCTTCATGCACAGAAGGCAATTTTGAAATGGTGTCTGGAAACCTGACCCATCTGGCCGACGAACTCGGCACAGGCGCAAACAGCGTTGCAACATTCCAACTGGACCAGCAGGCCGTGCGCGGACGTATCACGCGCATGGATGGGCAGGTGATTGGCGCAATTCTGAACCGTCATGACTATCCGCACGAACTCGCCCGTTTTCTGGGTGAGGCGCTCACCCTTGCTGTGCTGATCGGTGCGAGCCTGAAAGAAGATGCACGCGTGGCCGTGCAGGCGCAGGGCAGTGGCCCTGTCAGCCTGATGGTTGCCGAATATCACACGCGCGGCAGCCTGCGCGGCATGCTGCGCTATGACGAAGAAAAATGGGCTCTGGTGGAGCGCGTGAATAAGGACGAGCTGATCCGCCCGCACCCGCGTCAGGTGTTCGGCAATGGCGCGCTCGCCATCACTGTGATTTCAGACAATGAATTCGTACAGCCTTATCAGGGTGTTGTGCCGCTCGACGGGACGTCTCTGGCCGAATGTGCTGAACACTATTTTGACCGCTCAGAGCAGGTGCCAACCAAGGTTCGCCTCGCCGTGGGTGAAATCCAGAAGGCAGGCGAAGGCGCAAGCTGGCAGGCTGGCGGCGCGCTGATCCAGAAGGTTGCTGGCGATGAAAACCGCGGCGACACCGAAGACCAGTGGAACACAGCCAGCGTGCTTTTCCAGAGCGTTGAGGATGCCGAGCTGCTCGACCCTGATCTGTCACTTGGCCGCGTGCTTTACCGCCTCTTCCACGAGGATGGCGTGCGCATGGAAGCGCCAAGCCCGATCCGTGACGAATGCACTTGTTCTGAAGAACGCCTCGTTGAGACGATGAAGAACCTGCCGGATAACGAGCTTCTGGAACTGGCCGAAGAGACGGGCAAAGACGTCTTCGAGGCTGATTGCCAGTTCTGTAACCGCCAGTTCGAAATTCCGCTTCAGGATGTGATTACGTCCAAACCGAATTAGGGGTTAAATCTCTGCCAGTTCCGGCAATCCGATCAGCTTTGCAAGGCGTTCGGCGGTGCCCATGCCCATTGTCCAGCCGAGCATGCCATGGCCGAGATTATAGGCGAGCGCCGCATGCGGGCGACCCATGCGCGGGTTTGAATCCGGTGTCATCGGGCGAAGGCCCGCCCAGACAGACTGAACATTCCGAAAGTCGGCCGCTTTTGGTAGCGAGGCTTCAGCCTCGCGAAGGAGCGTTGCGATGCGTTTCTGATCCGGATCGGGATTGGTCCAGCCAAGGTCGGCCATGCCCGCAATGCGGATGCGATCTCCCAGACGGGAGACGACCAGGCGGCGCTTGGAATCGGTGATGGAAATACGCGGGGCGTTTTCGCCATGCGGGGCCGTCATGGAAAAGCCCTTCATCGGCATGACGGGCGCATCGATTTTCAGCTCTTTCAACAGGCGGCGGTCTGCCCCTGTGCAGAGTACGCAGAGGTCCGCCTCGCGCACATCGCCGTCGGCAAGGGTGAGCGTAGCGCGGTCTGGTGAGAGCGAAACATGCTGGACCCGATTGCCGAACAGGGTTTTGACGCCAAAGTCCCGCTTCAGCAGGGCCAGAAGATTGACTGAGAATTTATGCGCATCGCCCAGCGCCTCTCGCGCGGCATACATCACCGCTTCAGGGCGGGTGCCAAGGTCTGTCAGCGCCGGTTCCAGCTTGCAGGCTTCCTCATACGTGAGGAGGCGCTGTTCGTCCTCGTCGAGCCCTTTGACGGCCATACCGGCTTCGACATTGCGGCGGGCTTCCGGCGTGTAAATGAGCTGCATTTTGCCCGGCACCTGATAGTCGAAATCAAGGTCATAGCGCTGGACAAGCTTTTGCATTTCGACGCGCGATTCCAGCCCGATGGCGAGCGCGCTGCGCGTGTTTTCGGCATGGCGGCTGGCCGTGCAGTTTCGCAGAAAGGCCAGTAGCCAGTTCACATAATCAGGGTCGAGCGAGACTTTGATGCGGAAGGCCGGGTTCAGCCCCATGGCAAGGCCGGGCATATCCTTGATGATCGTGTCGCTCGCAAGTGCCTCTGTGTGCAGATAACTGAGCTGGCCGCCATTGGCGAACGATGTGCCATCGCCTGCGCCGTCGCGAAAGTCGATCAGGGTCACATCCACACCGCGCCGCGCCAGCGCATAGGCTGTCGTCACGCCGACAACGCCAGCGCCGATAATCATAGCCGTCTTCGGTGTGCGCGCGCTCATATCGTGGAGAGATCATCCCTGTCTGGGTGTGGAGCCCTGCTTCTAACCTGATGCATTGAGAGAGTGCAATGCGAGCAATGTGTCGCTGTCAGAAACAGTCTTGAAATGACAATTTGTTCCTGTATTGTTCTTTTCATGTCAGAGGCAGTTTCCCGATCAAAAACGACGTTTCAGAAGCTCGCCATATTGGCGGATGCGGCCAAGTATGATGCCTCCTGCGCATCGTCGGGCAGTACGAAACGCAATTCAATGTCCGGAAAGGGTGTCGGATCAAGCGAGGGGATGGGGATTTGCCATGCCTATACGCCTGATGGGCGCTGTATTTCGCTTCTCAAAGTGCTTCTGACCAACTTCTGCACATTTGACTGCCGGTATTGTGTGAACCGTGTCTCTTCGAATGTGGAGCGTGCGCGGTTTGAAACGCATGAACTGGCGAAGCTGACGCTGGATTTCTACAAGCGCAATTACATTGAAGGCCTGTTCCTCTCTTCGGGGATTATCCGCTCACCGGATTATACGATGGAGCAAATAGTAGAGGTGGCCCGCGTGCTGCGTGAGGAGCATGACTTTCGCGGCTATATCCATCTGAAAACAATCCCTGAAGCTGACCCGGAGCTGATCAAGCAGGCAGGGGCGTATGCCGACCGGCTATCCATCAATATTGAGCTGCCGACGGAGCCGGGGTTGATAACGCTGGCGCCGGAAAAGTCGGGGCAGGTAATCCGCTCGGCCATGGCGCATGTCAAATACGGCATTGATGACCGCGCGGACGCGATGAAGTCCCGCATCATCAAAAAGGCAAAGCCCAAAGCGTTCGCGCCGGCCGGCCAGTCTACGCAGATGATTGTCGGCGCGGATGATGCCCGCGACAGCGATATCATCGTCACCTCCCGCAAGCTCTATGCAGGCTATGGTCTGCGGCGGGTCTATTATTCGGCGTTCAGCCCGATCCCTGATGCCTCGTCCAGCCTGCCGCCGCTTGCCCCGCCTTTACTGCGTGAGCACCGGCTCTATCAGGCGGACTGGATGATGCGGTTTTACGGCTATGACACCGAGGATGTGATCTCGGCGACTGATGGCGGAATGCTGGATCTGGATGTCGACCCGAAGCTCTCTTGGGCGCTCAAACATCGCGCCTGGTTTCCGGTGGATGTGAACCGTGCGCCGAAAGAGCGTTTGTTGCGTGTGCCGGGTCTCGGCCCGAAATCCGTCATGAAGATTTTGTCGTCGCGGCGGCATGGCTCGATCGGGTTGGCTGATCTGGCGCGTATGCGGGTGTCACTTTCCAAGGTGCGGCCATTCATTACCGCGCGAGACTGGTCGCCGGGCGGGCTGACCGATACCGATAATCTCAAAGCGCGGTTTGTGAAGCCGCCAGAACAGCTGTCTTTGTTCTGATGCAGACGGTTATTCTGGCGCACGAAACAGATTTTGATGGCTGGCGCGCTGAGGCAAGGCGGCTCTGCGGGCAGGGCGTGCGCCCGGAGATGATCTCATGGCAGGTGGAAGGCAAGGGCGGTGATCTCTTCGCCGGCGTAAGCGAGGCCGGCCCGGCGAAAGGGCCTGTGCGTGAGATTTCAGTACCGAAATCATTTCCGGGCATTGCGCGGGCGGTAATCTGTCATCGCGATGAAGAGCGCTTTGACCGTCTCTACCGGATTTTATGGCGGCTGCAGACCGAGAAAAATCTTATCGAACGCAAGGCAGACCCTGATATTGTGTGGCTGCGGTCGCGGGAGAAAGCCATTCGCCGCGACGTTCATAAAATGCATGCCTTTGTGCGGTTTCGCAAAGCGGGCGATGCACCTGATGGGCGCGAGAATTTCGTCTCATGGTTTGAGCCGACACACCGGATCGAGGAGATTGGAACGCCGTTCTTCAAGCGTCGCTTTGCCAATATGAACTGGGCGATTGTGACGCCGGAAAAGACGGCGCGCTGGGATGGGAAGACCCTGAGCTTCGGGCCAGGCGGTTCAAAACGCGATGTGCCGCCTGAAGACGTGATGGAAGAAGGATGGAAGACGTATTTTGCGTCAATTTTCAATCCGGCGCGGGTCAAAATCTCTGCCATGACTTCGGAAATGCCGAAGAAATACTGGAAGAATTTACCAGAGGCAGCATTGATACCCGAACTCCTTGAACAGGCTGAGACACGGGCGCGTCAGATGGTTGAGGAGAGCATTACCGAGGCGAACCGGCTCGCCGATGTGGTGGCAACACGGCGCGAGGCAGAGCCGCAAACCGTTGAGATAAAAACACTGGAGAATCTGAAGTCAGCTGCTTCGAAATGTGAACGATGCCCGCTTTATTGCGATGCCAGCCAGACGGTGATGGGCGAAGGGCCTTCCGGCGCGCGGCTGATGATTGTTGGCGAACAGCCGGGTGATCAGGAAGATATTGCGGGCAGGCCGTTTGTCGGCCCGGCGGGACAGCTTCTCAACGAGGCGCTTCTCAAAGCGGGTATCGATCGGCGCCGCACCTATGTGACCAATGCAGTAAAGCATTTTAAATTCATGACGCGCGGTAAGCGCCGCATTCACCAGTCGCCGACCGTGCGGGAGATTGATGTGTGCGGGCAATGGCTCAGCGAAGAGCGCCGTCTTGTGCAGCCCGATGTGATCATCGCGCTTGGGGCGAGCGCCGCGCGCGGTATTCTGGGCCAGAGCATTACGTTAAAGGACTGGCGCGGCGAACTCCACGAACTGGCAGACGGTACAAAGCTAGTCGTGACTGTGCATCCATCCTATCTGTTACGCCTGCCAGATGCGCAGCGAGCAGAGGCCGAACGGCGATTGTTTGTCTCAGAGTTGGCGCTGGCTGCCACGGCGCTGAAGCCTGTGAAACCGGTTGAAAAACTCACCCATCAGGCGGAATTAACTTTTGACTAACCCTTTATACACGAAGGCGTGTTAGATAGAGCCTGATGGTGTCGTACTAAGCGTTAGAACTTATTCAATGCGTAAGCTTTTCCACTGGCCTCTTGATCCTGCAAGCCGCCTTGTCCGGCTGGTTCTGGCCGAAAAACAACTGGAATTTACTCCTGTTGTCTCTCCGCCGTGGAAGCCGGCAGAAGAGGTCACGCGCCTGTACGCCAATCCGATTGGCCCGGTGCTGATTGATCAGGGCCAGCATGGTCGCGTGGTCGCGAACCACACCCATGCCATTGTTGAGTTTCTGGAAGAGCAATACCGCGACGTAAAAGTGCTGCCCATGCTTGCGCCGGACCGGGCTGAAGCCCGTCGCCTCTGGCGCTGGATTGAGAGCCGTTTCGAGAGCGAGATTAACGGCTCTATTCTGGCCGAACGCATTGCCCAGTCTGTGCAGCGGACCAGTGCGCCGGATAGTGCGCTTCTCCGACGCGGCGCGCACGCGCTTCGCGGTGTGATGACTTACCTCAACGCCCTGTGCGAGCAGACCTCTTATCTGGCGGGCCGACAGCTGACGATTGCAGATCTTTCTGCGGCCGCGCATCTCTCGGCGCTCGATTATTTCGGCGATGTGCCCTGGGATAACGCGCCTGATCTTCGCGAATGGTATCAGCGGGTGAAATCTCGCCCATGCTTCCGCGATGTCCTGAAAGACTATCTGACGGGCACAAAACCGGTTCCGCATTATGCCGATCTGGACTTCTGAGGACGTAAAAGCTCACGCCCTGTCTATCGGGTTTGATGTCTGTCGTATCACCTCGGTCGAAGAGGGCTGGGCGGCTGGCGCGCGGCTGAAAGCCTTTGTCGACGCGGGCTATCACGGTGAAATGGGCTGGATGGAAGAAACGCTGGAACGGCGTTCCCATCCGCAGGCCATGTGGCCGGATGCGCGCTCGGCCATTGTGGTCGGCGTCAATTACGGGCCGGATCATGATCCTCTTGCGGTGCTGGATGCAAAAGACCGTGCGGCGATATCTGTCTACGCCAAGGGCAAGGATTATCATGACGTTCTGAAAAAGCGTCTGAAGCAGCTCGCGCGGAATTTTGTGGCCGCGAATGAGTGCGAAGTGAAAGTCTTTGTCGATACCGCGCCGCTCATGGAAAAACCGCTGGCGCAGCAGGCAGGGCTCGGCTGGCAGGGGAAGCATACAAATCTGGTGAGCCGTGAATTTGGGTCATGGCTCTTTCTTGGGGTGATGCTGACCGAAGCCGAACTTGCGCCTGATGAAGCCGCAAGTGATCATTGTGGGAAGTGCAGGGCGTGCCTTGATATCTGTCCAACGAATGCGTTTGTTGGCCCGTATCAGATCGATGCCCGCAAGTGCATTTCCTATCTGACGATCGAGCACGGCGCGCCCATTCCGCACGAGCTAAGAAAGCCGATGGGAAACCGGATTTATGGCTGCGATGATTGCCTTGCCGTCTGCCCGTGGAACAAGTTTGCCACTGAAACCAAAGAGACTAAGTTCCAGCTGACAGAAGCGACGAATGCCCCGCGATTGTCGACACTTTTAGCGCTGGATGATGACGCCTTTCGGACCATGTTCTCGGGCTCGCCAGTAAAGCGGATCAAACGCCGCCGTTTCCTGCGAAATGTACTGATTGCAGCGGGCAATTCCGGTGATCAGGGGCTGGTGCGACACGTGACCGATTTGTTGAGCGATGAGGAGCCACTCATTCGCGGCGCTGCGATCTGGGCGCTCTATCAGCTGGCGCCTGACTATGCGCGGGCAGAGAAGCTCAGCCGCGCACCGGACGAAACATCCGAGGATGTTCTATCAGAATGGCATCTCGTCGAGTGAGCGACCTTCAGCGAGAAGCCTCTGGGCTTCACGGATATGGCCGCGCCAGAGGAGTGCCTGCGTGTTAGCAGGATCTAGCGTGCGAGCCTGAGCAATGTCCTGCATGGCTTCGTCCATGCGTAGCTGCCAGAAGCGGACCTGCGCGCGATAGAGCCAGGCGTAGAAGTCTCCCGGCTGGCGACGGATCGCTTCGTCCAGATCGGTTTCGGCCTTTTCGTAGTCTTCAAGCTGAAGATGGGCGAGGCCGCGATAGGCAAGAATGTCGTCGGCGTATTGATTGAGGCGAAGGGCGTTGGTGAAAGCGACAATGGCTTCTTCCGGATAGCCAACCTCCAGCCACGCGCCACCGGCGCGCGCGAGATAACCGACGCGGTCATCAAGGGAGCCGCCATCAGGTGCATTGGCTAGCGCTTCAAATTCCAGTGCGCCGTCTTCATAATGGCCAAGTGCGATCATGGACGCTGCGCGGCACTCACGCGCGATGCGGCGATTGCCTTCCATATAGGTCCATGTGGCAGCCAGTTCGTGTGCGGCTTCCGGATCCGTTTCTACGAGCTCCAGACATTCGCGCAGACGCTGCATCTCTGACATGTCGGATGTCGCGGCGACGTTCGCGTCCGGAACAACCTGTGCAGACAGAAAAAGTGGCGCGATGATATAGACGAGAGGAAGGCTGAGGCCCATGTCATACTCCTGATACTCTGACTAATGACCTGCAGGCTCGGCGGACAAAAAGCAAATGAAGAAACAGCAACGCACCTTGTTTTGTGCAGGTTTTGGTGACAGCGCAAAGGCTTTGGCGCGCATTCTGGCGGCTGAAGGCTGGGTAATTGTGCCGACGACCCGTTCTGAAGACACGCGCGCACAGCTTCAGGCTGAAGGCTATAACGCTCAGCTGTTTGAGGATGGCATTGATAAGAAAGTGCCGGAAAATGCAGTCTGGCTGATCTCTACCGCGCCTGATGAAAAGGGCTGCCCGAGCTTTAATCTGCTGCAAAATGCTGCGCAGCATGCCTGCAGCATTTTCTATCTTTCGACCACGGGCGTTTATGGTGATCTGGACGGTGGATGGGCGTTTGAATGGACTCCTGTGAACCCGCAAAGCCCCCAAGGCGAACGACGTGTTCTGGCTGAAAGCCAGTGGCGCGGTGTAAGGCCGGATACCAGCTTTGTGCGTCTGCCAGGCATTTACGGGCCGGGCCGGTCTGCCTTTGATCGGCTGGAAGACGGCAAGGCGCGCCGGATTATTAAAGACGGGCAGGTCTTCTCCCGCGTTCATTTTGATGACATTGCCGCCTGCCTGAAGGGCGCAATCGAGCATGATGTAAAAGGTGCGGTTCTGCATGCCTGCGATGACGAGCCTGCACCGCCTCAGGATGTGATCGAGTATGCTGCGAACGTTATGGGCGTAGACGTCCCGCCTGATATCCCATTCGAGGAGGCCGGTCTTTCTGAGATGGCGAAGCGCTTTTATGCCGAGTGCAAGCGCGTTTCGAATGCGCGAACAAAGTCACTCACGGGCTGGCGGCCCATCTACGCAGACTACCGTGAAGGTCTTCAGGCGATCTGGTCAGCGCGCGATTGAGATGATACGTAAGCGGCATCAGGAGATTTGATGTCTTTTAACGTAGAGACCCGGTAAAGCCCCGCGACTGACACCGATCAGGCGGGGCCGAAACAGACGGAGCCGCATGCCCTTATGGGGCGTGTATCTGACTGTGCGCGGATTTTGTCCGCGAATACCGGAATTACTCAGGACAATGGATATTTCACGCGCTGAACAGCGCATACTCCATCTGCTCGCGCAGGGCGGACGGATCGATAAATTTCGTGATGAACACAATGACTTACAGGTCAGCTGTATTACCCGGGACGGGTGGCAGTTTCCGCATCTGGATCTCATTCTGTTTCGCAAGCTGAAACGAAAACGCAGCATCGCATCACGAAATGGTGGCCCTTATCAGATCACCAGACGCGGCCTCGAACTTGTGAGGTCGCAGTATGACAACCGATAACCACAGACAAAAAAAGAGGGCCTTTGCGGGCCCTCTTTCTCATTTGGATATGTCCGTTGGACTTACCAGATTGTGATACGTTCTTCCGGTGGCAGGTAAAGCTCGTCGTCTTCTGTGACGCCGAAGGCTTCATACCACTGGTTCATGTTACGCACGACGCCGTTGATACGGTACATTGGCGGAGAGTGCGGGTCTGTTGCGAGCTGTGTACGCTGAGCTTCCTCACGGTACATTGCCTGCCAGACCTGAGCCCATGACATGAAGAAGCGCTGGTCGCCGGTGTAACCGTCGATGACAGGAGCTTCCTCACCGTTCAGAGAGAGCTGGTACGCGGTGTAAGCCATAGAGAGGCCACCGAGGTCACCAATGTTCTCACCGAGTGTGAGGCGGCCGTTTACACAGACCGTGTCTTCTTCGGAGTTCTCAATCGGGCAGAACTCATTGTACTGCGCAACCAGAGCATCTGTGCGCTCACGGAAGGCTTCTAGGTCTTCTTCGGTCCACCAGTTACGGAGCATGCCGTCGCCGTCAGAGCGTGAGCCCTGGTCGTCGAAGCCATGGCCCATTTCGTGACCGATAACCGCACCGATAGCGCCGTAGTTTACAGCCGGGTCAGCGTTCAGGTCGAAGAATGGTGGCTGCAGGATAGCGGCCGGGAAGACGATCTCGTTACGGTTTGGCGAGTAGTACGCGTTCACCGTTTGCGGGTACATGCCCCACTCTGTACGATCGATTGGCTGACCGAGTTGAGAGATCATGTCGTTATACTGCCATTCAGCAACCGCCATGCGGTTCTCGAATGCCATACCTTCAGTGATTTCGAGGCCTTCATACTCCTCGAAGACTTCCGGATAACCGATCTTCGGACGGAACTTAGCAAGCTTGTCCTGAGCTTCTACGCGTGTTTCAGCGCCCATCCATTCGAGGTTTTCAAGGTTGGCGGACATTGCTGCGCGAAGGTTCTCGACCAGCTCTTCCATTGCGTCTTTAGCTTCTTCCTGGAAGTGACGCTCTACGTAGATCGCGCCAACAGCTTCACCCAGAGCGCCTTCGGTTGCGCCAACAGCGCGCTTCCAGCGTGGGCGTTGCTCTGGCTGACCGCGAAGGGTCTGGCCGTAGAATGCAAAGTTTGCGTCGTTGATCTCTGTCGGCAGAACAGATGCGCTACCGGAGATGAAGCGAGCTGCAAGATATGCACGCCAAGCTTCCAGATCAGCTGTTTGAGCGACGTTGAAGAGGCCCTGAACGCCATTGCCGAGCATAGAAACCTGCTCTTCAGTCAGGCCGTATTCTTCGATCTCTTCAGCTGTTGGTGTGAGCTGACGAACAACGAAGTGATCGTGAGCGCCAACGCCCATATCGTTCAGCATGACTTCGACAGGGAAGTCGCCTGCAAGCTCTTCGAGTTCAGCGCGTGTCAGTGCGTTATATGTGAGGTTACGGTTACGACCGATTGCACGGTCCCAATGCTCTTCAGCCATTGCGTATTCGAGGTCGTAAACCATCTGGGCTGCGGCTGCTGCATCTTCGTAACCAGCGAAGGTCAGCATCTGCTCGAGATATTCCATGTAAGCTGCACGCAGCTCTACATTGTTTGGCGTGTCGCGCAGATAGTAGTCGCGGTCAGGCAGGCCGAGACCGGACTGGTTGATATAGACTGTGTATGTGTCTGGAGCGCGCGCGTCGACATCAACCCAGCCACCAATCGGAGAGGCAAAGCCTGTTGCCGCGAAGATCGCAGCGAGGTCTTCACGTGTCTGGATAGACGCGATACGGTCGAGGTAAGGCTGAGCTGGCTCGAGGCCGCGTGCGTTGATCGCTTCTTCGTCCATGTAAGCGCTGTAGTAAGCGCCGACTTTGCCCTGCAGAGTGTCGAGGCCTTCACCGGAAGCGGCTGCTTCTTCGATGATTTCACGGACGTGGATTTCAGCTTCGTCTCGAAGCATATTGAACACGCCATAGCGGGACTGGTCAGACGGGATTTCAAAGCTGTCGAGCCAAACGCCGTTTACGTAACGGTTGAAATCGTCGCCCGGATCAACGCTCTCGTCGATATTGGCAAGTTCGATGCCGAATGTACCGAATACTGGTGATGCATCAGTTGCCGGTGCAGCTGTTTCGGTAGCGGCTGGCGTCGCAGCTTCCTGTTCCGGCTCTGTCTGTCCACAGCCTGCGACTGCGAGCAGCGCCAGTGATGACGTAGCGATAAGTAGCTTTTTCATATGGTCCTCTTTGAAGTTGCGCAATCTAACCCTCAGCTGGCTAGATTGCGCAAGATTATTCTGCGGGTTGGTGGTGAACATGATCGTCTCTTTCAGTCACGCCTGCAACCTTTGAAGAGTCATATGTATCACCAATGCCCTGATATGGACGGCCCGACCACAACCAACGGAAGAGGCGGGCAATCTCTGCGCCCACAGCGTAGAGTGCTGGGACAAAGAGAAGGCTGACGAACAGGGCAAATGCCACCGCTGAACCAAGTGCAACCACCATCGGTTTCAGCATTTGCGCCTGGACTGATTTTTCCGCGATCATCGGCAGGACGCCCACAAATGTGGTCACGGACGTCAGGAGGATCGGGCGGAAGCGTGAGACCGCTGATTCGACGAGTGCCTGAACTGCGCCCATGCCATGCTCGTTTCTGCGTCGGTTGACGTTATCAATCAGAACGAGGTTGTCGTTGATCACAACGCCGGCTGCAGCCGCGATACCGAAGACGGAGAACATCGCCATCGGAATGCCGAACATAAGGTGTCCGAACACCGCGCCTGCGAATGCAAACGGAACGGCGCTCATAAGAAGCAGCGGCTGGAAGTAGGACTTAAACGCGACCGCCAAAAGAACGTACATGCAGAACAATGCACCGAGATTGAGTGTGAGCAGGCTTGAGAACAACTCGCCCTCTGCCTCGGCGTCGCCTAGGCTGCCTCGTTGAACAGTAGGGAAGCGCTGTTCGAAACGTGGCCAGAAGTTTTCTTCCATATCGGCGGAGATTACGCCGCGCTCTTCCGATGCGGTGAGTTCAGCGAACACAGCTGCGGAACGCACGCGGTCACGCCGATAGATGCGGTTAATACCTGGCGCAAACTCGTACTCTGCAACCTGGTCAAGTGGGATTCCGCGGCCATCAGGTGTGCGGATGCGGAAGTCATCAAGGCTGTCGAGCGAGCGACGGGCCTCTGGCGGATAACGAACCATTACGCGGACGTCTTCACCGTCGCGCGGCAGACGTTGCACTTCAAGACCGTAATAGGCCTGACCAACCTGTTGGGACACCATTTGAAGTGTGACGCCAAGAGCCTCTGCGCCCGGCTTCAGGGTGAAGCGAAGCTCGTCAGCGGCAGACGACAGGTTGTCGCCGATGTCGTAGGTTGTGTTATAGGTTTGGAGTTGTGCCTGAACCATGTCGACAGCTTCCTGAAGTGTTTCCAGATCAGGGTGGCTGAGAGCAACGCGGTAACCGCCGCCGCCGCCATTCATTGAGAAATCGAAACGGATTTCTTCTGCATCCGGAACGGGGCCGGTTGCTTCACGAAGTGCAAGCGCGATGTCTTCAGTCGACAGACCTTCCGGACGGTTCTCCGGTAGAAGCGTGCCAATGAATGATTGGATACGGCGTTCCTCGGTGATGATAGAAGCATCCGTGATGATGTCTTCTTCAATTTCCGGGAATCGTTCCGCGAGAACCTCGCGTGCCCGATCTACACCGCGTTGAAGTTGATCGGATACGCGCAGCGTACGCTCAAACGGTGTACCATCCGGCATGGTGATGTTTGCCATGACGAGATTGCTCTCGACCTTCGGCATCATCGCGGCTGGGACGACGTTGTTTCCGAGCATCGATACTGCGATCACGAACAGGCTGATGAAGAAGGCAACCGTGGCATAGCGGAAGCGAATTGCTATCTCGAGTACCGGTTTGAACAAATTGTCAGCAAACCAGATCAGGCTGTCTGCGATTGAACGTTGCACACGAAGAAGTACGCCGCTGGCACCATCAAATGACTGCGGTTTCATGTGACCAAGGTGGGCCGGCAGAATGAGCAGTGACTCGATCAAAGAGAATGAAAGCGCTGCAATGACGACAAAGCTCACCTGCGCTGTAAACTGGCGCTCCGGTCCTGGCAGCAGCATCCATGGCGCGAACATGATCATCGTGGTCAGAACGCCGAAAATGATCGGCTTTACAACAAGTTGTGTGCCGATAACTGCCGCGTCGATACCCTTATTGCGACCGGATTCAACTTCCTTGTGAATGTTCTCACCGACGACGATCGCGTCATCCACGATAACGCCGATGACCAGCAGGATCGCAAAGAAGGACAGGAAGTTCAGAGAGACGCCGAACATTGGTAGAACGGCAAATCCACCTGCAAACGCCGTGATGATGCCGATTGTTACCCAGAAGGCTACGATCGGGCGCAGGAACAGGATGAGGACGATCAGAACAAGGATCAGACCAAGAATCGCAGAGCTGGAAATGATCTCCATATTCCCGCGGTACATGTCTGCCTGGTCCATCAGAAGGTCGGCTCTGATAGCTTCCGGCAGAAGCTCTTCATTGGCACGTTCGATGAACGCCATCAGATTATCAGAGTATGTGTCGATATACATGGTCTCTGGCGGCATGATCATGATGAAGGCCGTCGGGTCGCCGTCGAATGTCGTATTAAGAGATTCATCAACAAATCCGTCGATGACGTTTGCCACGTCACCTACGCGGATGGTTTCGCCTGTAGGAAGCTGACGGATAACGATATCAGAGAATTCGTCGGCATTGTCGGCAAGGTTGCGCGTTTGAAGGCGCATATTGCCAACATCTGTACGGATCTGGCCGCCGGACGAGTTTACCGATGTGCCGCGGATCGCATTCGCAACGTCGGAGAATGTCAGATTATAGCGTCGAAGCTGTTCTTCGGAAACTTCAATGGAGACTTCTTCGCCCAGCACGCCCCAGACTTCGGCGAGTTCGCCGCCCTGAACGGTCGCAGCAACTTGATCACGTAGTTCATCCGCGACGCGTTTCAGCGTAAGGCGGTCAGTGTCACCGTGGACCGCAATGCCAAAGTACATCTGGCTCTGGCGCCAGCGTTGGATTTGTGGCGGGAAGCTTGCTTGCGGCAGGTTGTTGATCTGGTCAACGCGCATACGGACTTCATCGAGGAATTTATCGATGTCATAGTCCTGGAAAGACTCAAGGTTTACATAACCAACGCCTTCGCGCGCAACGCCTTCCATGCGGCGCAGACCATCAAGGTCTGCGAGCACTTCTTCAAGACGTGTGACGATCTGGTCCTCAATATCCTGAGGGGATGCACCTGGCCATGAGATTGAAACGCTCGCGCCATTAAAGTCAGCCGAAGGGAAGACTTCACGTTCAAGAGACGAGAACCCGATTGCGCCGAAAATAAAGGCGCAGAGCATCAAAAGATTGGCTGCGACGGAGTTCTGTGCCCACCAGGCAACAATGCCTTTATGCTCTTTGGTCGTTCCGGTGCTCATAGCTTACCTGTGCTTTTCCGAAAATTTCGGCTGCGAGATATGTCGCAGCCGGTACTCAACTGATTATTCTTCTGCGATCGTGATGCTCATGCCATCAAACGGTGCCTGAAGTGGCGAGAGAATGGCGAGATCACCCGGTTCCACACCGGCGTCGACGTATACGTGGTCGCGGTCTGTATAGACCACATTGACCTCGTGAATGCGCATCACAAGCTCGTCAGCATGGGCGACGAAAATCTGGTTGCGACCACGAAGGGCAGCACGCGGTGCTTCGAGAAGACCTTCAATGGTTTCGCCGGAGACTTCGGCGGAAACAAACAAGCCCGGTGCGAGCGGAATACCGTTAGAGGCACCTTCGCCAAACGGGTCTTCCACGACGGCAATCGCTGAAATCAGACGCGTCTGCGGATCAACTGCGGCCGCTGTACGAGTTACGCGACCATACCATTCACGGCGCTCACCGGCCACTGTCGAGCTGAATACGACAGCCGGACCCGGAGTTTCTTCTGTTTCTTCAAACGCGAAGGAGAGACCCAGACGTCCAAGTTCAGTGTCTGTCAGCGGGAGCGCAACTTCAGCGTAGTCTGTACCGAACATACGACCGAGTGACGAACCGGTAGAAACAAACTGTCCAACGTCAACGTCTTTAGAACGGATGCGGCCTTCAAATGGAGCGCGCACGATTGTGCGCTCAAGGGCCAGTTCAGCGTCTCGAAGCTGCGAACGTGCTGCTTCCAGAGAGGCCTGAGCCTGTGCAAGCTGTGGTTCACGAAGCGCGAGAGGGGAGGCGGCGCCTGTGCCAAGTTCTTCCCAGTCCTGACGGGCAAGTTCTGCCTCGGCCTGCTCACGAATGAGAGCTTGCTGGGCGCTTGCGACCTGAGATTCAGCACGGACACGTGCGAGACGGTAGTCTGCGTCGTCAATTCGGATCAGAACTTCACCGCGGCGGACAAAGCCACCATCAATGAAGGCAGGCGACACATAAGAGATACGACCAGAAATTTGCGGTGAGATCGCAATTTCGCGGCGCGGACGAACCTCACCCTGGCTGGTGACCGTCAGGTGGAGGTCTGTTCGAACGATTTCCTCGGTGAAGACTGCAATGCCACGAGGTGCTTCTTCCGCAGGCTCGGGCGTCGGCTTCATTAGGCCCAGCGCGATTGAGCCACCGATTGCGATGACTACGAAAATCACGACTGGCAAACCAATTGAAAGAGCGATCTTGGCGCCTCTGCTCATTATTCTGTCCCTTCAGACGTGTTCTCAGCCGGGAGCGCGTCATTGGTAAGCTCCCCACCCAGTGCTAAGTGAAACTGTACGCGATTGATGGCACGTGAGGTCTGCGCGGAAATGAGGCTGGCCTCTGCGTTAATCCTACGTGTCTGTGTATCAATCAGATTGAAAATTGTGGTCAGACCGTTCTGATACTGGCGTTCAGCCAGACCTTCAGCGGCCAGAGCCTGCTCGTAAGCGACTGTCTGCGCTTCAACCTGCGCGGCAAGGAAGGCATCAGCAGCAAGCGCGTCTTCAACTTCTTTCCATGCGGTCAGAACAGCTGACACATAGTTGAAGCTGGCAGTGCGGCCCTGCGCTTCAGCGGCTGCGATATTGGCTTCCAGAGATCCGCCGTTGAAGATTGGAGCGGTAAGTGAGCTGATCACTTGAGCAGCCAGATATTCCGGGTTCAGTACGTCGGCGATATTATCAGCCGAATTTGTGAGGCTCGCTGTGAGTGACAGGCTCGGGCGAAGCGCCAGACGGGCCTGGTCAACGCGGAAACCAGCTGCTGCAATGCGTGCTTCAGCGGCGGCAATATCCGGACGACGCGCCAGAAGGCTGGTCGGGTCGCCGGCGCCTGTGATTGGTGGCAGTTCCTTGCTGTCCAGATTGGCTTCAAGTTCGTTTGCCGGATAGCGACCGAGCAGGATTTCAATGCTGCGACGGGCGACACCGCTGTTTTGCTGACGAGAGAGCAGCGCCGCTTCTGAAGAAGCAACTGCGCTGCGTGCCGTACGCACATCAAGTGCGCCTGTCAGACCAAAATTATAACGCCGTTCTGTGAGCGCGAGTACGCGTTCGCGTGCCGCAAGTGTTGCTTCGGCCAGTGCTTCCTGACGGACGGCGTCGGAGAGGCGGATCCATGCGATCGCAGTGTTTGCAGCGAGAGACAGACGCGAGGCAGCAAAGTCGGCTTCGCTGGCAACCAGGTCGGCATCAGCTGCGGAAAGGCCAGCGCCAATACGGCCCCAGAGGTCAGCTTCCCAGCTGGCGTTGAGACCAATGCGATATCCAAGTGAATCTGTGCGCGTAATGCCGCCGGAATTATTGTCGAAGGCAGAAGACGTGCCGGTTGCGCTGCCGGATGCGCTGAGTGATGGCAGGCTCCGGCCGTAGGTCGCAGCCGCTGTGGCGCGGGCTGCGTCGACACGTGCGTAAGCTGCCTGAATGCCCGGATTGTTTTCCAGAGCCTCAGCGATCAGATCTTCCATGATCGGATCGTTAAAACCGGATACCCAGTTTCCGATAGGTGGCACTTCGGCCAGCTGACCTTCGGCCCACTCTGCAGGTGTGGCAGGTAGCTCTACGCTGATTGTTTCTGGTTCATGTCGAAGACTTGCACACCCTGACAGCGCGGCGACTCCGGCAAGCAAAAGATGTGCTCGCATTCCTAACTCCGATTTAAGTCAGCGATTTAGACCCGAGATTTCTGACTGTCAACAAAAAATTATCGCAAAACAATATAAATATACGTTGTATAGATGCTGTTGGCAGAGGATTTAGGGCGTTCGCTTATTGTTTTCTATACGAGAGATAAATTATTTTCCGTTGTCATCATGCTGATACGTTGTTCTGGGAAATAAACGGGCACTGTGCCATTTGAATGACACAGGCAGTTATAAAAACGAGCCAGATTTGAGTCTGAACGAAAACATCGATGCCCCGCCTGAACAGGCGAAAGCACCGGCGCCTTCACCAGAGGGCCGTCATCGCGTGCGCGATTTTGGCGTTATGTCTCTGATTTGCCTGCTGATTCTTCTGATCCTGTTTATGTCAGGCTCGCTTGTTCTGTCAGAAGTTCTGGTGTCGCTTCTTATCTTCTGCTTTGCGGGGATTGCGTATTTCCTTTCGACAGAGCCGGACGCACGGGGGCGCGGCAACGTCGAATCAGCCGCCATCGCGCGACCTCAGAGTTCCCGCGAAAGCGCATCCTCCTACTCGGTATCAAAGGTTCGTGAGGACCTGATCTCCATTCTGACGGCCTATCCGGAGCCTGCACTGATTTGTGGCTTTGATGGCCGAATTATTGCCAGCAACCAGATGGCCGCGGATGTCTTCCGTCTTCCCAGGCATGGTCTCGGCTCGCCGATTATCCGCCGGCCTGATGTGCTCGAGCGTCTGGGTCAGATCGCACGAGGCGGTGAGCCTGATCCGTTAGAGATCGAGATTGCGGGCACACCGGATCAGTTCTTCCGTGTAGAACTGAAGAAGCTCACACTGCTTGGTGAGGACCTTGTTCTGATCGCGCTGGACGAGTTGACGGAGCTTCGTCGCGCAGAGAAGGCGCGCGCAGACTTTCTTGCCAATGCCAGCCATGAGCTTCGTACGCCGCTGACCTCCCTTGCGGGCTTCATCGAAACCATGCGCGGCCCGGCCAAAGATGACCCGGCATCCTGGGATCGTTTCCTTGAGATCATGTATGGTCAGACAGAGCGTATGCGACGCCTGATTCACGACCTTCTGTCTCTGTCGCGCATTGAGCTGAATGAGCACCTTCGCCCGAACCAGCGCGTTGATCTGGCGCATATCGTCACCGAAGGCGTCGAAGCCCTCGTGCCGGTTGCGCAGGAAAAGGGCACAGAGCTCGAGCTTATCCGCTCTGCTGATGAAGCGCCTGTCTATGCGATCCGTGATGAGCTTGTGCAGGTCATTCAGAACCTGATCGACAATGCGATGAAATACTCGCCCGCCGGCAGCACTGTTCGTGTAGAAATTTCGGCCGGACTTACCATCGAGCAGGCCCGCACCTTTGCAGGGCGTCGCTGGCCGAATGCTGCGCGCATCTCCATCGTTCAGAACCGGACCGAGCCAGATGCGCAGTTTGCCGTCTTCCGCGTGAGTGACGAAGGCGACGGTATTCCGCGTGAACACCTGCCGCGACTGGGCGAACGCTTCTACAGGGTTGATGAAGGGCGTGACCGAAGCGTCGGTGGAACGGGGCTCGGCCTTGCGATTGTGAAGCACATCGTGTCCCGTCACCGAGGCGGACTTATGGTGGAAAGTGAAGAAGGGCGAGGTTCTGCTTTCGGAATCTGGCTACCTATGATCGCTCAAGCCTCTGATTCTAAGAGTGAAAATATCACTTCAGATCTAAGTGAAAACTAATCGGCATACTGAAATAAAAACGTCGTGAAGCGATGTTAGGTTCCGGCGCTTTCGGACCCTGATTTAGTGTGTGCATGCCAATAGCGCAGAACATATTTGCGGCGGTCGTATTGATCGTCTTCACCGCATTTCTAGCCGGACGCCTTCAGGCGGCCCGGTTGTCGCGCGTGCACTCTCGTCAGCTCTCTTCGCTGTCGGTCTATTATGGCTGGTATTGTGCGTTGGGGGCATTCGCGCCGACAATGCTGGCTGGTCTGATCGCCTGGTTCTTTCCGATTCGTCAGGATGTGGTTGCGGTCGGTCTGCCCCTGATTGCTGTCGCAGGTGCGATTTACACCTGCATGCAGGTCAGACCAGAAGTCTCCATGCAGCTGCGCGTAGAGCGGCTGATAAAGTGGATGCTGATGGCCAGCGGCGGCGTCGCCGTGCTCACCACATTTGGCATTGTACTGTCGCTCATTTTTGAGACCGGTCGGTTCTTTGCCAGCGATGGCGTGAGTGCAAGCGAGTTCTTCTTCGGCCTCGAATGGAGCGCGCAAACCTCCGCGGCCTTTGGCGCGGTGCCGCTCTTTTTCGGAACCTTCTTTATTGCATTCATCGCGCTTTTGATCGCAGCGCCGATTGGCTTGTTCTGTGCGATTTACCTGTCGGAGTATGCGAGCCCGAGACAGCGCCGCGTTCTGAAGCCGGTTCTGGAAATTCTCGCCGGTATTCCGACAGTCGTATACGGCTTCTTCGCAATCCTTGTCGTTGCGCCGCTTGTTCGACAGCTCGGGCTTGCCGTGAATGATGTTCTGCGTCCGCTGAATGGCGGTATGGATGTGCTAACCGCCCAGCCAAAAAGTGCACTCGCAGCAGGACTGGTCATGGGCATTATGATCATTCCGTTCGTCTCGTCTCTCTCTGACGATGTTCTGCGGACTGTGCCGAAGAAGCTGAAGAATGGCGCGCTCGGCGTTGGGGCAACCCGCGCTGAAATGATGAAACATATCGTTTTGCCGGTCGCGTTTCCGGGGTTGATGGCGGCCATGCTGCTGGCGACCAGCCGGGCTATTGGCGAGACGATGATCGTTGTGATGGCTGCTGGTGAGCGTGCAAACCTCACCGCCAACCCGTTTGAAGATATCACCACCGTCACAGTTCAGATCGTTGCGTTGATGACAGGCGATCCAGAGTTCGACAATCCGCGTACGCTATCGGCTTTTGCGCTGGGTGCGGCTTTGTTCGTCGTGACGCTCTTCTTCAATTTTGTGTCCCAGTGGATCGTAGACAGACAGAGGAAGCGCTATGCAGGCCTCTGATCTCAGCACACCAATTTCGCAAAATCCGGCATTCCTGAAACGGATGAAGCAACGCAGCCGCGCTGACCAGCGTTTCCGTTATTATGGGCTGCTGGCCATTTTCATCGCACTAGCGCTTCTCGTGACATTGCTCGTCTCGATTACCTTTGAGGCCCGCAGCGCATTCACTCGCCATGAGGTGTCGCTCGATTTGCAGCTGACAGACACGGACTCACGTTCGGTGTATCGTAGCATTCGCGGCGCGGTTCAGAACATGGCGGGCGATCCGGCCGACCGTGATGTGCGGATTGAAATGTCCCAACTGGTCAGCCGTCTGGCTGCCGGAGGTATTACAGAAGCTCTGCAGACCTCAGGCGTGGATTTGTCCGCAACTTACCCAGTCCGTGTGCCTGTGTCCGATGAGGCCGACCGGTATCTGAAAGGTCTGGCAACACCTGTGCATCGTTTCGACGGGCGCGGTTATGATCAGGCGGGTGCGCGCATTGAGAGCGATTTTTCCGGCGCAATGCAGGTCATTCAGCGCTGGCACCGTGAACAGGTGTCCATCATTCGTCACCGCGAGTTCGAGCCTGCATTGCGCATGCGTGATGGGCTCGCGCGTCAGGCAGAAGCGGCGCCGGGTGACCGTCAGCTTGCTATGCGCCTGGCGGGGGCTGAACACAGAGTCGAGCTGATTGAAGCGCGCTTGTCGGACTTTGAAGCGCGTATCAACGCTGAGCGCCTTGTGCTGGACGAGTTTACCCCGAGCGTCCTGTTCCGATCCGGTGAAGGCTGGATGAAAGCAATCTCTATTTCAGGCGGGATGATAGAAGCAGAGCCGGTGATTTCCGGTCTGGACCCTGACCGTCAGCGCGGCGAAATTCTGGTCATCGAACAACCAGAATCCCAGCGCTCCATTGCGGATGCGCAGATTGTCGTCCTTGAGCGTTTCCAGACGGCGGGCCGTATTAGCTCGCATTTCAATGGCGCGCTTTTCAGCAATGCCGATTCTTCGGATGCCGAGTTTGCCGGTGTTCTCTCAGGCCTTGTTGGCTCGATCATGATCATTCTGGTGACGATGGGGCTGGCCGTGCCGGTGGGCATCGCCGCTGCAGTTTATCTGGAAGAATTCGCGCCGCGTAACCGGTGGACGAGTTTTGTTCAGGTGAACATCAATAATCTCGCCGCGATCCCGTCGATTGTTTTTGGTCTTCTGGGCGCGGCGATCTTCGTGAATGGCGTAATTATTCCGATTCCGTTTGTGGACGGGGTCTTCCGTCTGGGCGGTGGTCTGGGCCGAGGCTGGCCGCTCGTTGGCGGTATTGTGCTGGCACTAATGACACTTCCGACGATCATCATCGCGTCGCGCGCTGCGCTTGGCGCTGTGCCGGGTAGTGTCAGGCAAGCTGCGCTGGCTATGGGCGCAACACGTCTTCAAACCGTCAATCACCATGTCCTGCCTATGGCTGCGCCGGGCATTCTGACCGGCTCTATTATCGGTCTGGCTCAAGCGATTGGTGAAACCGCGCCGCTTCTGCTGATCGGCATGGTGGCTTTCGTCGCGGAGATGCCACAGGGCGCGACAGACCGCGCGACGGCTTTACCGGTTCTGATTTTTCAATGGTCCACACGCGCCGAACGTGCATGGGAGCCGATGACGTCTGCTGCGATCATTATTCTGCTGCTCGTCATGCTGGTGCTGAACGGTTTGGCGGTGTTGATGCGGTTGAGGTATGAGAAATGATGAGCGATCCGATCCTGCCATCTGCAGCTCCAGCTCACGCCGGAGCCGCCCCGCAAGAGCAAGCCGTAAAGGTGCGTGTTCGTGATGTGACCGTCAGCTATGACGGCGCGATGGCGATTGATAGCGTCAATATCGACATTCCGGATAAGTCCGTAATGGCGATTATCGGTCCGTCCGGCTGCGGCAAGTCTACCTTCCTGCGCTGTCTCAACCGCATGAATGATACGATTTCCGGGTGTTCTGTGACGGGTGACATCCGGATTGATGAGGAAGATGTCACAGCGCGCAACGTGAACCCTGTTATGCTTCGGGCGCGTGTCGGCATGGTCTTCCAGGAGCCGAACCCGTTCCCGAAAACCGTGTTCGAGAATGTTGCCTACGGGCCGAAGATTCATGGTCTCGCTGCAACGCGCGCCGAACTGGAAGACATTGTCGAGACCAGCCTTCGCCGCGCCGGTCTCTGGGATGAGGTCAAAGACGGTCTTCACAAGCCCGGCACATCGCTTTCCGGTGGTCAGCAGCAACGTCTGGTGATCGCGCGGGCCATCGCGATCAATCCGGAGATCATTCTCATGGATGAGCCATGCTCGGCGCTCGACCCGATCGCGACAGCGCGCATTGAGGAGCTGATCGACGAGCTGCGCCAGAATTATTGTATCGTGATTGTGACCCACTCCATGTCTCAAGCGGCCCGGATTTCGCAGAATACGGCCTTCTTTGATCGTGGTAAGCTGATAGAAACGGGCACGACGGAGCAGATTTTCACCAATCCGCGAGACCGCCGCACGCATGACTATATCACCGGCCGTTACGGCTAGATTTCAGGAGACGAAAAGTGCCATCGCACACACTTAAAGCCTTCACCAGTGAACTCAACGCTCTGACAAGCGACGTCCTGCGTATGGGCGGCATGGCCGAGGCGATGATCACGGACATGGCGACGGCGTTTGCGCGCGGCGATAGCGAACTGGCGCGAAGCGTTATCCAGCGAGACGCTGAAGTGAATGCGCTGGAAACCCGTCTTGAACGCGAGATCACACGTCTTCTGGCGCTTCGTCAGCCTGTGGCGCAGGACCTTCGCGGCATTATCGCGGCATTGAAAGTTTCTAACGATCTGGAACGTATTGGCGACCTTGCAAAGAATGTCTGCAAACGCCTCATCGCCATGGGCGAGGAGCATGGTGCAACCGGACAGAAAAGCGTCGAGCGTATGTCGCGCGCGGTTCGTCTGCAGCTGAATACGGTTCTTGATGCCTATGCCACCCAGAACGCGCAGGAAGCGATTGATGTCTGGCAGCATGATGAAGAAATCGACGAGCACTATAACAGCATGTTCCGTGAGGTGCTCACCTATATGATGGAAGACCCGCGCAAAATATCGCAGGGCGCGCATCTTCTATTCATCGCTAAAAATCTCGAGCGAATTGGTGATCACTGCACCAACATCGCTGAAGTGGTTCATTTCTTTGTGACCGGCGAGGACATGCCTATGGCGCGTCCGAAACTGTCGGATCTCGAATAGACGGAAATTGTGTGAGTATGGGGAATACGATGACACCTTACATTCTGGTCGCTGAAGACGAAGATCCGGTGATTGAGCTTCTGCGCTACAATCTGGAGCGTGAAGGCTATGAAGTCGGCGTTGCAAAGGACGGGGAAGAAGCGCTGGTCATGATGAAAGAGCGTGCACCGGACCTGCTTTTGCTGGACTGGATGCTTCCGAAAGTGACGGGCATTGAAGTGTGCCGTCAGACGAGGTCACGCTCTGAGACGCGCAATCTGCCGATCATCATGGTGACAGCGCGTACCGAAGAATCTGACCGTATTCGGGGCCTTGATACCGGCGCGGACGACTATATCGCCAAGCCATTCTCCACGACCGAGCTGATGGCGCGTATTCGCGCGGTCATGCGCCGTATCCGTCCGGGGCTTGCCGAAGATGTTCTTAGCTGCGCTGGCGTTGAGATTAACCGCTCGTCGCACACAGTCATGCGTGACGGACAGGAGCTACATCTCGGCCCGACCGAGTTCCGTCTTCTGGACTATCTGATCCAGCGTCCGGGACGTGTCTTCTCACGTGAACAGCTTCTGGATTCTGTCTGGGGCGCGGACGTATATGTTGAGGCGCGTACGGTCGACGTTCACATTGGCCGCCTGCGTAAAGCGCTGAACAAACACTCTGATGTTGACCTGATCCGCACCGTACGTTCGGCCGGATATTCTTTCGTTCCGCCGAAAGACCTTTAGGCGCTTGCATTTGCCTTTCAGGTGAAATGATCACAGATAACGGTCTGGGAGGAACAGGCCGTATGAGAGCTTTCGTCTGCAAAACTATAAGTGAAGACCTGACTGGCGCATTGCTGAATGACATCGACGAACCGTCACCAGAGGCGGGCGAGGTGAAGATTGCGATGCGCGCGGCGAGCCTCAATTTTCCAGACATTCTGATGTGTCAGGGCAAGTACCAGTTCAAACCGGAATTGCCTTTTACGGTCGGGATGGAGTTCGCCGGCGACGTGGTCGAAACTGGCGACGGCGTTAGCAGATGGAAGATTGGCGACCGTGTCTGCGGCGGCGCTAAAACCGGTGCATTTGCCGAGTTTGTGACTGCAGCGGAAGACGGGCTGAGGCCGGTTCCGGCAGCTTACAGCTATGCAGAAGGCGCAGCCTTCGGTGCGGCTTATCTGACAGCTTATGTATCGCTCGTCCGTCGGGCGCGCATTGAAGCGGGTGAAACCCTGCTTGTGCATGGCGCGAGTGGCGGCGTCGGTATGGCGACGATTGAGGTCGGCAAACTGCTCGGCGCGACAGTCATCGCCACGACAGGGCGCGACTCCAAAATGGATGCCATCCGGCAAGCTGGCGCAGATCACGTCCTCAATCTACGTGACGGTTTCCGTGAAAAGGTGAAAGAGCTGACCGGCGGGCGCGGCGCTGACGTGATCTTTGACCCGATTGGCGGTGATGTGTTTGACGAGTCCACGCGGTGCATCGCGTTTGATGGTCGCCTTCTGGTCATCGGTTTTATGTCTGGGCGCATCGCCGAAATCAAAACCAATATCCCCCTGATCAAAGGGTTCTCGGTTGTTGGCGTTCGCGCTGGTGAATATGGTCGCAGGTTTCCGGAGAAGGGGCGTGAAAACATGGCGCAGGTTCAGGCCTGGGCCGAAGACGGGCTTATCCGTCCGCGCATTCACGCAGAGCTTTCGCTGGATGACGCCGCTAATGGCCTCTCAATGCTTACGGGCCGTGATGTGATCGGCAAAATCGTACTGACGACCTGACGAAATCCTAGCCCGATTCGCGTTTTTGAGGGGTGGCTGGTGTGCGAGACACCTGGCGACGCCGTTTCTGGTAGGCCGCCAGTTTCTTCTGAACCGCCACCGTCATCAGCGTGCCGACAGATTTGCGGGCTTCCACGTCTGTATCGGGCAGAACAGAGAGCTGGGTGAGTGCGTGGATGCTGATCTCAAGCACGTGAGCTTCAGGATCTTCCTTGCCTTCAATGCCGTCGAGATAAAAGCGTACAGCCGTGGCCGTTTGATGAAGCGCGGTGTCACCTTGTTCGATAGACTGTTGCATGGTGCGGGTGGCGATGGCCCGAACCCGATCCGTCATGCTTTGGCGCATTGGGGCTGGCGCGAAGTCCGAATTCAGGAGCTCGTTGACCGCGAATTTCAGCTCTTCGGCGCCGGCAGCTTCCGGCCGGCCTTCTTCTTTATCTTTTCTGCTGTCTTCTGTTCGGCGCCGAGGTGGCTCCATATCTTCCTGTCGGCGGCGGCACGGGCCGATATATTTATTAGTCGATACAAAGACCTGTGGGGCTTCGATCACGGCGCGAAACTTTTTCTGCAACTGGCTGGAAGAAACAGGACGCATGACGAACTCATCTGCACCTGCATCACGTGCGCCGCGAATATTGGTCATCGTTGCTATCGCAGACAGATAAATAAACGGGCGCTCTGATAGCATCGGGTTTGGAAGACGTCTCAGCTTCTGGATCAGGCTCAGATCAACCGGATTTTCCTGAGAATGGATTATCAGAACAATATCTGCTGGGAAATTGTAGTTTTCTTCCTGAAGGAATTCGAGCGCATTGCGGCTCACTACGTGGTCGTTCTGAATGCCGATGCCGCGCAACACCTCCATCATGACAGATCGGGAGTGAATGCTGTCTTCAAGCATGAGAACGCGTACTTCTTCTGGTACGAACTCACGCGGAATCCGGGCGGGGGACAATACTGAACCGGTCATGCTGCTTCGCGAAGTTTCCGTTTAACAATTTTTTCAAGGCCCTGAGCGATTTCAAGCCGGGCGTGCGATTTACCGCCTTTTGCGGACAGGAGAAGGCGGATTGCGTCCATGTGCGCGGAGATAACTTGTGACTGAAGTGCGCCGCTCGCGCCGACGCCTTCAATGTAACGGGCCACGCAAACGGTTGCGAGTTCGAGGGCTTCGTCCTCGATTTTCTTCGCAATATCATTGGCTTCATTGGCCGTATTGTAGAGCGTGCGGACACCCCCACGGTCACGCGGATCGATAGATTTTGCGAGCGACGTCAGGCGTTCAGCGCACTGGACCAGCATGTTCTGGTGGAACTCACGGTCAGCTTGTTGATCGGTTGCATCCAGCGGGTCAGACAGGCGTTTGAGCGGACCGCGATATTCCAGCTTCCGCTTACGGCGGCGGCATGGGCCAATATAGTTTTTGCCCTCAATGAAGGGGCGAGGGCGCAGGATGACCTCATCCAGACGTTCCTTGATAGTGGCGTGTGAGATCGGCTTGGCCGCAAATTCGTCAACGCCAGCCATGCGCGCTTCTTTAACGGTTTCCACGCGCGGGTCACTGGTGATCATGATCACAGGCACGCTGCGGTCAGATACAACATCATTGTGGCGCATACGGCGGACCATCTCGGTGCCATTCATGTCAGGCAACAGATTTTCGGTGATAACGACGCGTGGATGCCAGACATTGATTGCCTCAATGACTTCGGTAGCCGTCGCGGCAGGGTAAACTTTTGTGAAGCCCATATTGCGCAGCACTTCATTGATCATGGCGCGCGCATAGTTGTTGGACTCACCCAGTACAATCCCGATTTCGGAGGGATAGTAGTGCTTCTTCATTTTGCCTGTGTCTTTAGTCATATCGTCCTGCCAGGATGTTCGATCATCCCTTTCTGCCAGAGCCGGGTGAATATTCATCAACGCCAGACGATCAAATTTAAAAGAAATCAACGCGGCCGTTAGATACGGGCAATTACAGGGCGAGCCATCTTGCAAAACGAATGAAGGTGTGTAAGTTGATCAAAGTGTATTTTAGTTAGTTTCAAGAGATTGAGTCGTGTCTGATAGTGAAAAACTGGACCAACGCATTCAGCTGGTCGCTTCAAAAGAGTTCGGACAGAAGGTTGATGCCTGGCGTCGTGGTCAGGATGATCTGCCGTCTCGTTCAGAGGCGATCCGTCGTCTTGTCTATCTTGGGCTTGTTCATGAAGAGGAATTTCCGATGCGCCTGATCACAGCCATCATCCGTCCGCACAAGTATGAAGCGGTTCGCGAGGCACTCGCAGAGCTCGGCGTTACGGGGATTACGGCAAGTCAGGTGACAGGCTTTGGTCGTCAGCGCGGTCAGACGGAAATGTATCGTGGCGCGGAATACGAAGTGAAAGAAATTCCGAAAGTGAAGATCGAAGTGGCGGTGCCATCTACAATGCTGGAGACCGCGCTTCAGGCGATCACGCAGACGGCTGAAACCGGCAAAATCGGCGACGGCAAAATCTTCGTCACGTCACTCTCCGGTGCTGTACGTATCCGTACTGGCGAACGCGACGAGAAGGCGCTGATCTAGTCAGCGCCTGAAGGGCAGGCTTACCAGCCGCCACAATACCCAGATTGGAAGTACGACCAGCGCACCAAGCAGGGCGGGCTTCCAGCCATGGCTGATCACCCAGAACAGACCGGCAAACATGCTCTGCCAGACATCCTGTAAGAAGCTCACGAACGAGAATTGACCAGGATCCTGCGCGAAATCTCCGACTTGCATAATCACGCCGACGAGCACGCAGAGCGCGAGCAGCCGGATCGCTCCCCAGAACTTAATGGCAAAGATGCGCGCCAGTAGCGGGCGCTTCGGCTTGGGCGCGCTTGTCTGTGTACTAACAGGTGGCGGCGCCTGAGCTTCTTCCGGAAATGGGGGGAAGTCTGGTGGGGGCTGGGTGTTTGTGGTCTCTGACATGCCTTACTCTCCGCGATGGCTTATAGGTAAGGGCGGAGCGCGGCAGAAAAAAGGCCGCCAGAGCGGCGGCCTTTGGTGAAATTTGAATTTGTGGGGCTTATGCCGCAGCGTCTTTCTTGACGATTGTTGTGTGTGGGTAAGGAATGGAAACGCCCTGCTTGTCGAAGGACTTTTTCACTTTTTCCAGCAGGTCGAATTTGATCGCCCAGTAATCGCTGGCCTGACACCAGAGGCGGCAGGTGATGTCGACAGAGCTGTCGCCCAGATTGGTCACGCGTACAAAAGGTTCCGGATCTTTCATGATGCGTTCGTCAGCGGCGATGATCTCTTTGAGGATCGCGATCGCATTGTCGAAATCGTCATCGTAATCGATGCCGAAGACGACGTCGCAACGGCGTGTCGTGTAGCCGGAATAATTGGTGATCACGCCATCAATGGCCTGACCATTCGGGATCATGATTTTCTTGTTGTCTGGAGTCGCGATAACCGTCTGGAACAGGTTGATGTCTTTTACAGAACCGGACACGCCAGACACTTCGATGAAGTCGCCCAGCTTGTACGGGCGGAACAGCATGATCATTACGCCGGACGCGATATTACCCAGTGCACCCTGCATGGACAGACCAATCGCGAGGGTCAGAGCACCGAGGACTGCGGCGAAGGAGGCGACTGGAATGCCGAAAATGCCGAAGACTGCGATGACAACGGCGGCCGTCACGCCCCAGCGAACGATCGAGGCGAAAAAGTTAGCGAGCGTATTATCTACATTTTCGCGTTTCTCCGCCTGAGTGCGAACTACGCTCGCCAGCCAGCCGGCAATGCGCAGACCGATGATCAAGAGGATGATCGCGCCGATTACGTTCAGTGCGCCATTTACGATCAGTACGCCGTACTGGTCCCAAATTGCCTGAGGGTCGAATTCCATTCTGAACTCCTATGATTGGTTTACCTGCTCTGGTTAACGCGAGTTTGTGTCGTTTTGCAAAAGGCAGGCTCAAATTTTTGTGCTGTGTTTGCTGGTCTGTTTCTTAACTGATCTCTGCTAGGCTCAAATGCTCGCATGGAGGTCGTGTTGTGCGTTTGGTGTTGAGTTTGATTGCCACGGCGCTGGTCTTGAATTTTGGCCAGCCATCATCTGCCCAGCAGGCGGCGGTTATTCCCGCTACGCAAAGCGCTGAAGGCATCTATACGCTTGGCGCGACGGCGCTGAACGAAGCGCCATCATTTGCGAGCTATTCCGGAAACATCACGCTTGTCGTGCTCTTCCAGCCGGGCTGCCCGTGGTGCGCCATTCAGTTTCGCGACATTGAAGAGCTGCAGCGCGACCGCGCGCCATGGCTTCAGGTTGCTGCGGTCTCGCGCAATGGCAGTGTGCCTGCATTGCTGCGTGAACTGGACGAATACCGCACGAGCATTCCGGCCTACCAGTCGAGCCGCGAGCTTTTGTCCGCGCTTCAATATACGCCGGGTACGCCATGCGTGTACCTGATCAGTCCGGACGGACGTCTGGGGCAGGTGGCGTGCGGCCGGATGACCGCAGACCAGCTCGTCGGATTTCTGACTGGGCGCTAATCCTCCAGCGGTTCGCCGGTTTCTGCATCAATGAGGATGCGCTCCGGCTGACCTTCAACATGAACACGGAAGACAATGGCGCGTGCGCCATCCGGCCCGCCAATCGGTGAGTGCGCGGCATAAGGCGTGATGACAAACGCATCGCCTGCCGACAGCCACATATCGTCCATGCCTTCCTGACGGTGAAGTGCAGAACCTTCAATCACATAGAGAAATTCCTCACCTGGATGCTCATGCAGCGGGACGCTGGCATTTGGCGGGATGATCACGTCGGAGATAATGACTTCCAAGCCGTCTGCAGCCTCGATAGCCGCCTGCAGCATCAAGTGTGAGCCTGGCGTTGTCGGACGGCCGTCTGTCAGTTCCGGTTCTGTCACCGTGTCGAATTCAGCGTCATGGGCATGATCGGACTGCGCCCCGTGCGCAAATGCCGATGCGGACATAAACAGCGCTGCAGCCGGAATAAGAAGCTTGGTTGTTATCATTGTGAACCCTCCCGAAGTCAGGTCTCACTATAGCTCAGAAATTCTTTCAGACCATCAAGTGTCTCGGCCTCTGCAGCGGGCTTATCCCAGCGTATCCGGTTGAAGCGCGGAAAGCGCATGGCGACGCCAGATTTATGGCGTGGTGAGGCATTCAGGCCTTCAAATGCGACCTCTACGACAAGGCCTTCCTCGCGGGTGGCTTTGACCATGCGGACGGGGCCAAACCGGTCGATCGTGTTGTTCCGCACAAACTTGTCGAGCTCTTTCAGTTCGTCATCGGTGAAGCCGAAATAAGCTTTGCCGACAGGGGTGATCTCATGTCCTTCGTCGGTTTCAGCCCAAACACCAAATGTGAAATCCGAGAAGTACCCGGATCGTCTGCCATGGCCACGCTGGGCATACATAATGACAGCATCAATCAGGAAAGGATCGCGCTTCCATTTGAACCATGGGCCTTTCGGGCGGCCGGCTTCATAGATCGACTCCCAGCGTTTCAGCATCAGACCTTCGATCTCAGGCTGAGGCGGCGCGTTACGTAGCGCGTTGAGGCTTGCTGCATCCGTGACCTCTACGAGCGGGGAGACATCAAACCGGTCGGTCGGCGACGTGCCGAGCAGTGCTTCCAGTTTTGCGCGGCGTTCGCGGAAGGTGAGGGCGCGCAAATCCTCTTCGCCATGATGGAGAATGTCATAAGCGCGTATGAAGGCAGGCCGTTCAGACAGCATCTTTTTAGAGACGGTTTTCCGGTTCAGTCGCTGCTGGAGATCATTGAATGGCGCGACATTGCCATCCGGTTTTCGGACCAGAAGTTCGCCATCCAGAACGGCATCAAATTCCATGGCGGCGACGACATCCGGAAAGGTGTGAGAGATGTCATCACCGGTGCGCGTATAGAGGTGGCGCACACCATTCTCGCTGACGGCCTGTACGCGAATGCCATCCCATTTCCATTCGGCTGCAAACGCTTCAGGCGTGATCATGTCAGGGTTGATGGCGTCCGGATCATCGCGGTCTTTCTTGGCGATCAGCGGATGGGCGAGCATGACAGGCCTGAAAGCGCCGCTCATATCCGGTGTGGGTTTCTCGCCGTCACCTGAAAGCCAGGCGAAAAGGTCTTCATAGGGCGCATCAAGCCCGTGCCAGAGCTCTTCAATCTCGCCAGCCTTCACGCCGCCAAACTTCGCCAGAGCTTGTTTGGCAAGGCGCGCAGATACACCGATGCGTAGCCCGCCGGTGACGAGCTTTAGCAATGCCCAGCGCTCAGACGCGCCAAGCCTGTCCAGCCAGTGCGCGATAAGCTCTGGCGCTTTGGCTTTCGGCGTGTCCTGAACCGTATCAACGATCTCATCCAGCGTTGGCGAATAGTTCGCGCCATGCGTTTCGGGCCAGACCAGGCTCACCGTTTCAGCAAGGTCGCCGACATAATCATATGAGAGACGAAACAGCTCTTCATCCATGCGTTCGGAGACGAGCGCGCGGATCATGGCGGGCTTGATTGTTTTCAGGTCGAGCTCGCCCGTGATCGCCGCCAGCGCCCAACCGCGCGCCGGATCAGGCGTTCGCGCGAAATAGTCACAAAGGAGCGTAATCTTTGCGTTCCGCCCCGGTGTGAGGATCAGACTATCAAGAAGCTGGGAAAAGGCCTGCATAGGCTAGAGATAAGTCTGGCAGGGAAGAATGACAGGTCCGCCCTTCAGTAAGAGAGTGACCGGCGGCAGAGCGCGTCATCCAGCTCACAGGTCTCTATGACTGCGTTGATCCAGTCGCGCTGGGTTTCAAGGTTTACATAATTCACCGCGTAAACGCCTGAGCACATCTCGCCGCTGACGGACGGCATGAGCGTAGA
>CENJ01119685.1_pt1 | contig 33692 bp, 30 predicted proteins | sample 356161 | NCBI WGS metagenome assembly CENJ01 (sample SAMEA2619531, study PRJEB7988) | marine metagenome | biome: marine biome (ENVO:00000447); feature: surface water layer (ENVO:00002042); material: "saline water (ENVO:00002010), including plankton (ENVO:xxxxxxxx)" | depth 5 m | reverse complement strand
AACTAGTGATAGATAAAATCGACACAAATACTCTGATTGTAACGGATTTAGAGGGCGCATCTGATTATGGGGCACATATTGAAATGATAATGCATGGCGCACGTGTTAAGCTAATCATAAATAGAACGTCTGCTATATCATCTGGGCTGAAAATTAGTTCGCGTTTATTAAATGTAGCGAAAGAAGTTAAGTGACAGGCTATATATGGCTACTGAACAGATTTTAAAATCTAATGAAACTCTCAGGGTGAAACTCATTAAGGTTATAATGGGTATCACTTTTGTATTGCTTGCATTCTCTTTCACAATCCAACTTATAAGTAGCTACATATTCTTACGTGAAAAGGTCACGGATAAAATTGATTTGACGGCAGACATGATAGGTAAAAATGTTGCTGGCCCATTGGATTTCTATGATAGCGAAGCCGCGACAAGTATATTAGAGGCATTCTCTTTCGATAGTTCATATAAACAAATATGTATCTATGATGATAATAATAGGCTTTTTTCACATTACAATTACTTAGGCGACAATGGACAGAGTGGCTATACAATATGTCCCAAACGAAAAGAGTTTGTTCAATCTAAAAGTAATCTAACGAATGTTAGTTATATTCATGAAATTAAGGACAGAGACAGAGCATTTGGTCACATTTTCTTGCTATATGACCTATCAGAAGAACATAAATATTTTATTTTTGATCTGATTATTATGGTTCTAAGTATGCTTTCTGCTGTGTTTTTGAGCTATTTACTTGCAATACGCTTCCAGAATTATTTTACAGGGCCTGTGTTATCATTATCAAAGGTAGCAATGAAACTCGCCGAGAAAAAAGATTACGGATTAAGAGCCGTTAAGCAGAGTAATGATGAAATCGGTGTGCTGGTTGATTCGTTCAATACCATGCTTAATGAGATTGAAAAGCGAGATATAGAGCTTATAGAGGCACGTGAAGCTGCAGACAATGCTAATATGCTTAAGGGACAGTTTTTGGCAACGATGAGCCATGAAATAAGAACGCCGATGAATGGCATTTTGGGAATGGCTGAACTTATTCTGAACGCACCCAACGGTAAGCAAGTAAGTGGTTACGCAAAAACAATTATAAATTCAGGCGAAACACTTCAGCATATTATCGATGATATTTTGGACTTCTCAAAGATAGAAGCAAATAAGATAGAGCTTGAATCTATTGAAATGAATTTAGTGGATATGGCAGATGAAATCGTTCAACTCTATGCCGTGAAAGCTAGCGATAAAGCAATTGAGATATTGGTTCGTTTTGATCCATCTGCACCAAAATGGGTCTATGGTGACCCTGTTCGTATAAGGCAAGTTATCGGAAACCTGTTGAGTAACGCGATAAAATTTACCAATAATGGTTATATTGTTCTTCATATTGCCAACAACAATAATGCTGAGATTGAGGCTCAGGATAAAACATCCTTACGCATTTCGATTACCGACACAGGTATTGGCTTAAGTAAAAAGGGGCAAAAAACTATTTTTGATAGCTTCGTTCAAGCAGATGGCTCAACCACAAGAAAATATGGTGGTACAGGTTTAGGTTTAGCTATTTGTAAAAACTTGGTTGAGCATATGGGCGGTAATATTGGGGTTGATAGTGAGGAAGGCAAAGGCGCGACATTTTGGATTGATATACCGTTCAAACGTGTTAGTGGCAAAGGCAATCAAACAAAATATACTGACTTAGAAACAACACGTATACTTGTTGTTGATGATTTAGAAATCGTAGGCAGTGTTATCCAAGAACAGTTAAAAGCGAGATCCATTAGCTGTGATTATGTGACGTCTGGTGATGAAGCGCTCAAGAAGATGTTGGAAGCTCATGCACAAAATAAACCGTATGATATTGTCCTTATAGATTACCTAATGCCAGAAATGAGCGGTGATGGGCTTGCTGCGGCTATAAAAGATACCACCGAACTTTCAAGTGCATGCCTTATTCTCTTGACCGGTGCAGGCAATCCTCTTGCTAATGAAAAATTTGTTCAAAAAGGCTTTAGTGCATATTTAAGTAAGCCTATAACACACCACAATCTTCTTAAATCTTTGTCTTATATCTGGAGCGAATATCGTACAGGGAGAACTAATGAATTTATCGAATTAGAAGCCGGTGAATATAACACTAATAAATTGGAAATTGATTACAACAAAGGCTTAGAAGGCAGAAAAATTCTAGTTGCAGAAGATAACTTAGTGAATAGTTATTTTATGCAGGAAATTCTGGATGAAATGAAGGTCGATGTTACAATGGTGAATAACGGTAAGGAAGCCGTTGCTGCAGTTTTAAAGGATCAATATGACCTAATTATAATGGACTGCCTGATGCCCGAAATGGACGGCTATGAAGCTTCAACAAAAATAAAATCCTTAATGAAAAGTGGGAATGTACAAGAGGTTAAAATTCTGGCGCTAACCGCAAATGCAATGAAAGGTGATCGTGAAAAATGCCTTTCAGCTGGTATGGATGATTACTTAGCTAAGCCAGTCCGCCGTAAGAAATTGCGAGAATATGTTCATATGATGATTTTATCAGATGAGCCAGAGCAGCCAATCGAGCATGTTACAGATACGGCTCAAGAGCATAACGAAGAACTTCCTTCAACGGGTGTTATTGATATAGAGGCTGTTGAAGAGGCAAAGGGTATCCTTAAAGGCAAATATAAGCAGATGATAGATGTCTATTTTAAAAATAGCACTGATTATATAAGCGAGATCCTTGAGGCTATTGAGGATATGAATATTGACGAAATGATCAGGCCAGCACATACATTGAAGTCATCAAGCAAGCAAATGGGCGCTATCATGTTATCTGAGCTTGCCAAAGAGATTGAGCAAATTACAAAGCAATATGAAGCAAGTGATGACCCGTTACCGCAAGAAACGCTTGATAAACTTCGTAGTCTTTGTAATGAGTTGATGCCACTTCTGACGATCTCGGATAAAGAACTGAGAGCAGTCTAATTAAATTTGCTGTGCTGCTTGAAAAAACTAATCAACATTGCATTTAGCTATCGCAACATTGCCTTCCTCGTTATATTCCAACATATCAAAGCATAACAGATTTGCATGCGCGATCCCTCGCCCGTGACTATCCGTTGCACGGCTTGGATCAAAACTCAGGTAGTCCTGCCAGTTAAAACCACTCCCCTCGTCCTTTACGATAAGAACGATAGAATCATGTGCTTTCCTAAGGGTAACCTCAACTTGCTTCTTAGAAATATCCGGTTTAGCTAAACGTTTTTGAATTTCATCCTGCCAGAGCCCTTCTTTGAGAAGATGTGTTTTCTGTTCGTACCCAATACCAGCATTACCATGTTCAACAGCATTCACTAGAAGCTCCCCTATCCCCGTTATTACTCTCTCTGGATCGGGGTAACAGTTGGCGATGAATGCTGTAAGATTGCAAGCCTCATCAAGTGTCTTGTAAGTAAAGCCAACTTCGCTGATGAGCCCAAAACTAGCCTTATGTTTACTAAGCTCTTCTAAAAGTAAACGTGTTCTATCGGCTTCTCTGATAGCAGCATAAAGAACAGACTTTAGCATTTCAGGTTTTGTTGGTTTAGTAAGATAGTAATAAACTCCAGATTCTAAACCTTCTTTTATTTCAGATTGAGAATCAGCACCAGTCACCATTATGATTGGAATGTTTTTCAAAAAAGGATCTGCTTTAATGTGCTTAACTGCTGATAGACCATCCATAATTGGCATTTTACGGTCCATGACAATGACATCGATTTCATTATAGCGGGTCTTAAGTATATCGACGGCATCCTGACCATTAGAGGCCTTAATAACTGTTTGCCCTAGATCTTCAATCTGCGCTTCTAAAAAGCTCATTGCAACTTCGTCGTCTTCTACTGCAAGTATATTAGAATTGTTTAAACGTTTAGTAGTCTGCTGCATCTAATTCCCTATCACGCTATGAATTTCAAAATCATAGCACTCTAGCATAAAATTTCTCTCATATTCCTATGGTAGTGATATTTAAATACTATAGTATAAATTTAATAAGAAAACCCTAACATGCTGTGTAAATGGGCTTGCTGTATTGGGACGATATGAAAGCCAATAAATCTCTAGTGGGCCAGAAATATTTAAGTATATCAAAATCTGGAATACGTAAGATTTTTAGATGAAAATGCTGAATGAAATATGAGAAATGGTTTAAGAAATAATGGCGCACTTCGGAGGAGAAACTTCGAACCGCCTTTTCCAGACACTAGAGGAATGGAATGAGTTTCTCAAGAAATATGCGCCATTCTTCAAGGAGGTGGCGTAATGAACACACCTCCTCTAAATTCCAATAAAAACAACAAGATACCAACCCCATTCTCGCTCAGGCTTACTTTCGAAGAGCGTGCTGCATTAGAACAGGAAGCCGGAGATGAGCCGCTAGGCGCTTATATCCGCAAAAAGCTGTTAGGCAACAAACGGAAGCCCAGAAGACGGCGCAGCCGTACCAGAAAGCCCCTCAAGGATGAAAAAGCCTTGGGTGAGCTGTTGGGCAAGCTTGGCGAGTCCCGTCTTGCCAGCAACGTCAACCAACTCGCTAAAGCAGCCAATTCCGGCTCTTTACCTGTCACGCCAGATACCGAAAAGGCACTACAAACCGCCTGTGACGATGTGCGAGCCATGCGCATGTTGCTTATGCAGGCATTGGGCTATTACTCCTCGGAGGTGTAGCCATGATTTTGAAGGGTAGCCAGCGCTCAGGCGGCAGGCAGCTCGCCGCGCATTTGCTCAAAACCGAAGACAATGAGCATGTCGAAATCCACGAGCTGCGGGGGTTTATGTCTGAAGACCTACCTTCCGCCTTCATTGAAATCCATGCAGTGAGCAAGGGGACTCGTGCCAAACAGCCTTTTTTCTCCCTGAGTCTCAGCCCACCGCCTACCGAGCGTGTGCCGATTGAGGTCTTTGAAACGGCTATCGAGCAGATAGAGCAAAAGCTCGGTCTGGAAGATCAGCCCCGCGCCATCGTATTTCACGAGAAAGAAGGTCGCCGTCATGCCCACGTCGTTTGGTCGAGGATCGACACAGACGAGATGAAGGCTATCAACCTGCCATTCTACAAAATGAAGCTGAAAGACGTATCCAGGGAGCTGTATTTGGAGCATGGCTGGAAAATTCCGCCAGGCATCATTGACCGCAAGGATCGAAATCCACTCAACTTCAGCCGAGAGGAATGGCAACAAGCTCGGCGTGTTGGCCTGAACCCTAAAGACATTAAACGGACATTTCAGGAAAGCTGGGCGATCTCTGATAACCGCAACGCCTTTGCGGCGGCTCTGCTCAGTAAAGGCTTTGTTCTTGCTCGCGGTGATCGGCGAGGCTTTGTTGCAGTCGATTACCGTGGCGAAGCCTACGCAGTCGCCAGATATGCTGGCGTAAAGGCCAAGGATGTTCGAGAGCGGCTGGGAGACCCGCAAACCCTGCCATCCATTGAGCAAGCCAAAGAGCAAATAGCGGCGGATATGTCCAAGAAGCTTCAGCAACACCTTTCCCACGCCGAGGCAACCAAACAAAAACGCTCCGCCGCCTTTGAATTCAAACGCCAGCGATTGGTGGAAGAACAGCGCAAAGAGCGGCAATCTCTTGAAACAGCGCATCGCAAACGCTGGGAGACAGAAACAAAAGAGCGCTCAGAGCGCCTATCCAAGGGACTTATGGGTATCTGGCATCGTCTTACAGGCAAGTATGAGAAAACCAAACGCCAAAATGAACTAGATGCGCTTGTCGCCTTCCAGCGAGACCGCCAGGAAAAAGACGAGCTGATTTTCAAGCATATCCAGCAACGCCAGCAACTCAGCCTGCGTCAGCGTAGTGAAATCCATACCCATGAGCTGGAAATCGAACTGTTGCGCCAGGATATTGAAGATTACCGGGATTTAAAAACCGGAAAATCCAGTAATCTGAAGGATGAATACCGCAAACGCTCAGAGCAACATGAGAAGAAGCGAAAACCCGCGCCAAAACGGGATAAAAACCGAGATCGTGGGCATGAGCCGGAAATCTAGTGTCCTTAAAGAAAGTTTAAAGGACAAATTCAGAGTTTAAGGACACGTTAAGAGACACAAAACAAAGGTATTGGACATTTAAAATGGCAGAAACTATACCAAAAATCATCTATTTCCATTATTTAAGGAATAGTATGTATATTTTTATAGTACTATATAATGATACATGCTATTCTCAAAAAAGTAGAATTTAACGTAATTTAATATAGTGACATGAATAATCAAGTTTCAATGCGCCAAAAAAGGTTAGCTACCGTCCTGCGGCATAGCTCGGGCACTATCCGAGTTGATGATGCTATGAAAGCTCTGGATTTAGACAGGTCACATGCAGCAAAGCTACTGGCTGGCTGGCATAACCAAGGCGTTCTTCGGCGCGTTGCCAGAGGTCTCTATGTACCAGTCCAACCCACCGCACTGGGAAAAACTCAAGTTTTGGAAGACCCTTGGATACTTGTGCCCGAGCTATACAGCCCTGGCTATGTGGGCGGCTGGAGTGCGCTTGAGCATTGGGAGCTGACAGAACAATTATTCCGTTCAGTTTGCGTACTCACCAGTAAGCGGACTACCTTTGGAAATACTGAACATCAAGGTGTTAATTTTTTCGTTAAACACATTCCAGAAGACCAGATATTCGGAACAAAAACGATCTGGCGTGACCAGATTAAAATCAGCGTCTCTGATCCCTATAAAACAATTCTCGACATAATTGACGATCCCTATCTCGGTGCTGGCCTACAGCATACCGTCGATTGTTTGAAAGAGTTCAAGCAACTCTATGGCAAGCAAAGCGATCTCGACAAGCTATTGGCCTACGCAAGACAAATCGGTAATGGCGCTCTCTTCAAAAAGCTGGGCTTCCTAGCTGAAGCGCTTGGTTTTGAGCAAACCTTCATTGACGAATGCGCGAATAACCTTACAACGGGATATACGCAGCTTGATAAAACGGCAACTGACAAAAGCCTTATGACCAAGTGGCGGCTATGGATACCCAAAGGATATAAATTTTGATTAGTAAAGACGAAATACTTTCCGTTGCCGATGAAACTGGCTTAACTCCGGCTGTCGTTGAAAAGGATTATGTCCTCGGTTGGTTGTTGGCCGCTATTCACCAAAACATGGCATTTTCTGATGGCTGGGTTTTCAAGGGCGGAACCTGCCTTAAAAAATGCTATTTCGAAACCTACCGCTTCTCTGAAGATTTGGATTTCACCCTGAAAGATGAAAGCCACCTTGATGAAGATTTTCTAACCGCACAATTTTCGGAAATAGCAGAATGGTTGTACGAAGCCTGCGGTATTGAACTACCACAAGACAGGTTCAAGTTCGACATATACGAAAACCCAAGAGGCAAAAAGTCTTGCCAGGGTCGTATTTATTACGGCAGCTACTTTGCAAGCAGTAAAAGAGCGATGCCCAAAATCAAACTTGATCTGACAGCAGATGAAGTCCTGGTCATGCCTCCTTCAAGGCAACCCGTAATCCATTCATATAGCGATGTGCCCGGCGACGGGATTCATGTGAATTGCTACTCCTACCCGGAAGTGTTCGGCGAAAAAGTAAGGGCACTTGGCGAACGCGGCAGACCAAGAGATTTATACGATGTCATCAACTTATATCGAAATGATCAATTGCCTGCTCCGGCCATAATAAACGATGTCCTGGCACAAAAATGTGCCTACAAGGAAATCGAAAAGCCAACGCTTGCCGATATGGATAACTACAGGGACGCACTTATTCAAAACTGGGAGCCAATGCTTGCCCACCAGCTTCCGGCACTACCTGCATTTGAGTTGTACTGGGATGCATTACCAGAATTCTTTGAATGGTTAGAAAGCCCAGAGACAGTAAGAAGAACGACTCTCGGTGCCGTATCACGAGAAGGCAATATTTATCGTCCGGCCTATGGCCAATTAAACTTGCGGGCTTTGAGTGGGCGATCCTTAGAAATAATCCGCTTTGCAGCGGGGAACAGATTATGCGTCAATCTGGATTACACAGATAACGAAGGAAACCGAAGAACCCGCGTTATTGAGCCATATTCACTACGCCAAGCCCAAAACGGCAATATTTTACTTTACGCGGTGCGAGCGGATAACGGGCAAATCAGGGCGTACAAGATTAATCAAATTAATGATGCTTCTATTGTCAACCAAACATTTATACCGCGTTACCAGATTGAATTATCGCCAAGTTTGAATATTCCTCCTGCCCAATATTCTGGAGGCGCTCTGCCGAGCCTGGATATACCCAAAAGCGCGCCAGTAAGACCGAGAGCAAACCCAACCAGAAGAACTAGCTTTTCTAACAGCGGCCCAACCTATGTTTATCGCTGCCCAGTTTGCCAAAAAACTTTCAAGCGCAAAAAACAGAATTCCAGACTAAACCCCCATAAAACAAAAGAAGGCTATCCATGCTCTGGAAGAACTGGTTATTTTGAGGAAACGATTTATTAGATGTTCTACGCCAAATTCAGAAATGAGCTTTCATAGTATTGCGAAAGAGGCCAATTATGGAATTTAGACAATCTGAGAAAACCGATGCCGATGACATACGGCATCTTTTCGTTAAGGTATTTTCCGAATCAGAAAGTGAAGAAGAAGGCGAGCTAGTTGCTAACTTGGCTTATCAGCTCGTTGCCGAAACTGAAGAAAGCGATATTTTCGGTTTTGTGGCTAAGGAAGCTGGAGAAATCGTAGGCTGTATCACTTTTAGTCGCCTGCGTTTTGAAAACGGGCCAAATGCTTTTATTCTTTCACCAGTGGCGATACAGACTAAGCGTCAAGGTAAAGGCTTAGGTCAACAATTAATAAAGTTTGGAATAGATCGCTTGAAGGAAAGCGGGGTTGAACTGTTAGTGACTTATGGCGACCCACGGTTTTATTCGAAAGTCGGATTCATTCCGGTGTCGGTGGAAACAATTCCCGCGCCCTTAAAACTGAACCAGCCAGAGGGCTGGTTAGGCCAGTCTCTCGTTAGCGAGACCATTATACCGATTTCAGGCGCTTCATCATGTGTAAGTGCGTTAAACAAGCCGGAACTTTGGTAGATAACCGCTAATCTGAAAACGATCCAATTAAAAAGGCAACTCGTTTGCCGCATTTTTCCGCCAAGCCACACGCTTGGCGGCGCAAATTTTTGCAAGCCTCCACAAAAAACATTGTGCGAAAATTTGCCGCCGGATTATCCGGCGGCTTCTTTCTACTGCCTGCGGTCAGTGGCTCCAGAAAACATGGACTTCATCATAAGCGGTTTCGATGGTGAAAATATCGCCGCTCAATTCCATGTCACGGCCCATGCGTTCATAGTCGATATAGTAAGCCAGGTTTTCAGGAATTTGGCTTGTGTCCTCGGTGAGTTCCTCGGCGTAGTCCGCCAGGGATTTGTAGCAGCCGGAATAATTTTCTTCTATAGCCTTTCTGGCATCTTCAATGCTGCCGCCAAAATGGCTAAGCAATTCCCCAGCAAGCTCGGGATATTCTTCGATAAAACAGGCGATTTCGTGCACTGACTGAATGCCTTGGTACTCGCTTACTGAACAACCACCAAACCCTTCATAATCGTGAATAGCGTATTCCTCCGCGAAACCTTCGGGGCTTTCTGCCAGCATGGCGTTAATCTGGTCTTGAATGTCGTCAGGGTCTTGGGTCGCGTCTATCCATACGCCGTGTAGCTTGCCGTTGTTATAAGCTGCGAGGTCTGCCACGTAAATTCTGATTTCTTCACTCATTGTCTTTGCTCCTAAATTCGCTATTGAGGTTCTTACAAGCACCGCTTGAGGTGCGCTGCTCATGAACCTCTGGCGACTAGGCCGACTAGGCGGGGGTGAAAAAATCCAGAAAAATTGCGGAGGGTCTGCCCCACGTAGTGGATCAGGCGGAAACCGTCATTTTTCTTGATTTTGCGGGGATGCAATGCCCCGTATTTCTTCAGCGAAAAACTTACCTGCAAGGTAAAACCAACTTCTCAAAAACGCGGCCAGCGTTTTTATTCCCTTAAATTCTCATCTCGTATCAGCTTTAGATTAACGCTCCATTATTCAAGCCGCGCTAAGCGGCCTTTTCTTTGTCCGATACTTAGTGGCGATAACCCATGTACCCAGCAAGCGTGAGCTTCACGCTTCTTCATATATTACGACCACAGGTGCAAGCCATGACCTAACGCGCACAAGCGGCCCCATCAAAGGCCGCGATAGGCGCGGCCTCCAAAACCTGGAGGTTAAAATGAAACTGGCAACAAGATTTGAATTAGCAGCGAAAAGTGAAAGCGAGCTGCGCGGTTTATTGAGAGAGGCTTTTAATGCACTTGCGAAAAGTGAGTTTGATACGCATCAGCGACGAAACGCTCTGGCATCCATCGAGAATATCCAGAATGAACTAACATGCAGGCTTTAACCTCTATGCTGATCGACACTTTTGTCGTCATCAGCATTTAATCAAACAACGCCATATTACGTGGGGTAGCTTGCTCTATGCCATAGAGCGACTGTATTTGATGTAGAAAAATATTCTGGCCACCATAACTCGGATGTCGAACCTTAATAACCTCACAACGATCCCCAAATCTATGTACGGCACTTTTGGCATCATTTCCAATCGCGACTAACCTTTTTGGCTTTAGAAAATCAATGAGAATCTCCAGTATTTCTTCTCCAGCCTTTCTTTCAGTTGAATTATGAGCACGATTGCTAAAGGGAGAACCGGCTTCAAATGGATGAAGTGGAAATACATTCCATAAAAAAACAGGGGATGTAATTTGAGATAGAACACTCCATATGACTGCAGCAGTACGCTCAGGTACTGCATCACCTTTTGTAAGCCTACTATAATCGAGCTGCCATCTGCCTACGTGATTACAAAAATGAATATCGTCCGTTAACGCAAGTCCAGTCCGTCGACCACCCCTATATCCCAAATCTCGACCTATCCATATTGCATCAACCTCTACCTGACTTGCAGCTTCCAACATTTTTCTTAAAATTGCGCGCCGTCTATTGGGGGCATCAAAATAATCATAAATTTCACAGCGATCTGAATATGGATTAAAAGTGTTTTCGAACTTCAAATTGACCAATTTTTTTACAAAGCATTCAGCTTTCATCACGCTCTCCTATTGGGCGGTATCGCAGGGTTCTTTCATCACGATTCCCAACCACTATTCCACCATTATTTTCTTTCATCTTTCTAAATACTGCATAACCCTGAAGAATGGCGTTCTCCCATAATTTAAGGGGGCATCTTTCCACTTCATAGCCTTGAATAAACTTTTGAATGGTCTTTAAAACATCAAAAGATACACCACTATGCCCTTCAAAATTATCGAGTCCTTGCGCATAAGAGAATAGCCATGCAGTTAGCCCCTCTTCGACAACTATTGCACGTCCCCCATCTTGGTCTCTATCTGTAGCAGGATCACTCTTCCTCTTTTGTTTAATTAATGACCTAAAAGTTGGTGACCAATGCAGAACTGCGGCATGAGCCATATGAAAAACATCATGAAAACGATAACCGTCGGGTTTACTTATATTGTCAGTTAGAGGGTCGCCGATAAAGACACCATTCCACTTAAGATAGCTCAGTCCACTTTTTCTCTGAGTAATGTAAATTTCAAAATGTCTTGGTAGCTGTTCATCTACTGGAAAGGCTGCGTCAAAATCCTCAAGCTTGCTTCGATCAAGCTCAGAAAATCTACCAAGCGTCTTATTCAAATTATCATCAACTACTTTGCGAAATTCTAGGCCAGTTAATTCAAGCGCAGAACTGTATAAGCAGGCAACATTTAGTGCTTCATTCTTTAGAAGACCAATATTTTCTTTCGCCTTAAGTAGCTCAGTAACAGCACAACCGAGATCAATTAAGGCAGCGTCAAGCTCTTTTGAAACAGTTGATTTGGATTCCAAAGCGTTTAAAGTGCCTTTATCCTCAGTTTTCTCCGCGAAAACACTCTCTATATCAATATCTAAACGACGGCACAAAGCCGACAAATACCAGAAAGCGTCTCCAAATTCTTCTTCAACGGCAGTTCTATGACCAGCATATGCCTTTTCCTCCCGATAGTATTTTTTCGAGGTGGCCATAATGCTGCCAACTTCGCCGTATAGCCCCATAAGGATTGGCGTGATTTCATCCTTCGAAAACCTATCAGTCTTTTCAATGGACAGTTCGTACTGTCGAAGAAAAGATATGCTGGTGTCACTGTCCATTTTTCAGCCTTTCTGTCTCTTTTGAGGCTCACGAGTGGTGAGGCTCTAAACATGATTCACGATTTACTGCCATTCAACTTATTTAATCCTTTAAGGATCAAATAAAGACATTCATCTATGAATGGAGAGTTCATTATTCTTATGTATTGGTCCTCAGCAAGCCCACACCGATTTGCCAAATCTGATAGATTTTGCTTCTGAAGAAATTCGATTACAGCGCTGTAATCACAGTCTTTCCCATGGCTTTTTGCAATAGCTTGCAGCTCACCATATCCCGAATTGCGAGACACCTGCCAATCCTCAGTCAGTTCTTCTGGCACAGCTTTCGTGAGCAATAAGCTACAGACACTTCCAACTACGCCGCCAAATGCCCCGAGCAAAAAAGTTGGTTTTTGGGAGCTAAAAGCCAATACGATTTCTTCAAGTACCCCTGGCATTTTTCCTTTATAACCGGACAGCTTTCCACCGGAACAAATTCTGACTGTTGAGGAAGCAATAGACTTTTCTCGCATCTCGGTTAGGCATCTAGACCAAACGTATGCATTTTCCCGAGTAGTTGGAGGCAAAAAGACATCTTGTGCAAGTCCGTTCGCAACGTCGCTTGGTATCTCGTGTTCAACAGATTTCATTACATCGCTGTATTTTGCTCTCCAAGCAACAATCTCAGGCTCCGACACATATAGTGGCCATGCCAAATGATTTTCTATTGTTGGCAATTCGCCTCCGATCCGCTCCTTTAAAATTGCCGCTTCATCAAGAACAAACTCTGTGAAACCGCCGGGACGCAAATCGCCGCCATAAATCAGAGTGGCAGATCGTGCCAACAAATGTCTGGCAATGTCTTGTGTTAGTCGAATTAAATGATCGGGATGAATGTGATTGTTTGAAAAGTTATCTCCTTGCACATCAGAGATTGAGATACCAATTTGCTGTTGAAGCAAGCAATCTTTTTCAGCAAAGCTCCAAAGGGGCGTAAACGCCTCTATCTCTAAATGAATATGCCAATCGGCCTCATCCAAATATATAGGAGGCTCTGGGTAACATATCTTTTTCTTATTGTTGCTTTTTACCTTCAATGCCTGCCTGATTTCTGGTGGTCGAGCCGATAATTCACATTCATCTTCAAGCCATCCAATTTCTTTGTAATATTCAAGGCATTGAACAGAATGAGTATAACGAACAGTTTCCAGTAAAGCTGCTGATAATATGCGCAATATGTCACGCTGACTTAACGGGGCTTCCGACGAAACATGCACACACGGGACGTTTGATGCAGCGGGGAAAATTCGATCTTCGTAGTCATTGAGGCTGTTCACTACCACGATGGGACGATTATGCTGCTTTGCGCAAAGAATTTCTCGCTGGCACCAATATCGAGATGAATATGCATCACTTTCAATTGCGACAAGAGTTGACTTCTTAACGCTCTTCTCGATTTCCTGATCAAACTGAAAGCCAGGAGATATTTCTGTAGCATCAAAAAAGCGATTGAGATTTGTATTGTCTAAAAACTTTTTGATTTCCTCTGAATGTAACCTTCCTGTATCACCAGCTTTTGCATGGCTTAAGAAGATGGTGATGGAGGAAGTCTTGCTCGAATCGTCAGGATTAATTGATAAACATCCATAGCGATAGATTTCGTGCGCCAGCGACACAATTGCGTAAAAATCCGCATTATCAGTCGGCCAATCATATGCACGAATGCAGTTCGCCCCCGCCAGAGAACCTTTATGTGCCAATCCATTTTCGTCTATAGCTATTGGTATAATGGTCGTGGAAGGCGAAGCAGGAAGCTCTTCCACGTATTTCCGCCAGTTCTCTCTTCCATTTGTATTCACGCTTGTGAATACAAAAAATACATTTTTCTTTGCTAATGCATTGGGGCTATCATGAGGAATTTCATTGGAATTCTGAGAGCTGTAGAAAAATAGAGGTATATTCAGCCCTCTAGAAAATGGCTTGTCTTTGTCTCTTGCAAAGCTCCTTCTTACAACGTCAATTATTGGATTAACAGCTTCGGAATCTGCAAAATTCCAGACAAAATTAACAGCAAGTGGCGGTGCATATTGAATTTCCATTAGTGCGTGACTTCACAAGTTTTGCATTTCGCGTTGTTTTTCATCATGGGTAGTGAATTGTCAATCAGTTTTGCGCGTGTAGTACGCGCCTGATAGGCATCTTCAATCCAATCCCTTAATTGCTGCCTTGTCGAAGGGTAAGACCAGTATCTCGCATAGCAATTTGCATGACCCTTATCCCAGTTTGCACTAAATCTTTCCGGTAACCATGCCGAATCATTTTGGCTTGGTAGCACGATTGCCATCAAACCATTTGGTAGTTGGCTTCCCTGCCGTAACGAGCTTTTAATTTCCCAATCAACGTATCTTCTGCCATGTGTACACGACCCAAGAAGCACAATAGTTACAGTGCTATCTCCAAGATACTTTTCTCGGATACGTTGCATTACATATTCTGTGTTAGTGCTATCTATAAATTCATCGTTGTCATTCGCACCTAGAACTTTCGGAACAAATACCTCACGGAAAGTCTCAATGAATGTATCCACCTCATCTCTATTAGCTTTGAAGTGAGATATAAAAACTTTCCTTTTTTCAAAATTCATTGAATACCCCTTTACGATATTTTATTTGTGACTTGATCCACTCGCTGATGCGAATCCATAAACTGACATGGATCAGAAATAATGCAGTTTAAATCACTTTTGTAGCTTTTATATGTTGATTCGATTAATTCCTTTCCAGCATTGGAGGTAGCTAGATCAATCTTCTTATAGCCTGGCCCAGAAAAGTAGCTAACAGAATCCAAATCAACCGTAATTGCTTGGCCACCAAAATAGAAGAAGAAATTCGAGACTAATACTTGTTCTGAATCTCCAGTATCTCTGCCTAAATTAAAAAGATTCGCACTACCATCCGCATTACTATGATGTGAATCTTCCTGAATCCAATTTCCGTCGTCATTCTTGTGGTATATGTTGTCACCCAGCATCATCACGTTACTTCCGTTACGACACGGTTTTTTCAATGAAAAACGAGCGTCTTCCCAATAATCTTGAAATGTAAGTTTTTCTGTTACTTTCATTAGCAGAATGCATTTCCTGTGAGCAGAGCCGAGATTTTTTCCGCCCACTCCTAAAATCCAATCGCCAATCATTGCGGACTTCCTGATTCCTGGCTTGCACGTGGCCAGAGTACAAGTACCGTGAAATGGATTTGGAGCAAAGCCATAATCCCTGGCAATCACATATATAAATAAGTGAGAATTTGGCGTAACTAGCATGTAATGTTGCGTCCTGCTACCTTTGGTGATGGGGTACCATCTGGATTCTGGAACTGGCTTTTTCCTTCGAGTGCATCAATTACAGAATCTGATCTCCAACCAATAATTGACGTTGCATGCTTCTTCAAGCTGTCCGGTATTTCGACTTGATCTTTAAGGCCATTCTCGTAAACACCAATTATCGGTTTGCCAAGCCGATGGGCAGTTTCAATCTCCCAGTTCACCCAATCCCGTTGATGAGTCTCCTTGCCAATCACGACTATAACCTGACTGGCCCAACGCATTTTCATCCGTAGGAGACGTTTAATTGTATTGTCACTTACTTGTTTATTATCGAAACGGCTTTGGTTTTCAGGCTTGACGCGGATAGAGCTGTTTCTTAATTGATAACCCTTACCTGTAAGCATATTGGTAAGACCATCAACACTAGCATCATCCTTATGATGATGACTCACAAAAACATTTTTAATTTTATTAGCCATCTAAAACCCTCCATTTTTTACGTTTTACTCGCTGACGAAAATATAAATACTAGAAGCCTATGTTTCTAGAGGAATTCCGCTGCGTGATAATAAGGTGTTTAAATACGGCATCTGTTTTCTCTTCCACCTCATCTGGTGCAAAGCTTTCCGGCAATCCAGTTTTGTCATCCCACAGGAAGTTTTTGATCTTGACCTTTATCTCATCCCTCGTGCCTTGCTTCGCAGCGAAATCTTGAATGCGGCCAAGCTCTTCCTTTATCGTGCTGTAAAGACCTTCGGCCACTTTTTTAATACGATCAATCTCCTTTTTGGAAAGGTCGGGCTTTAGTAGTAAATCGAACAATGCCAAAGACTCCTCGGATAAACCTTCCTTAACTGCGCGCTGCTCTTCCTCACTAAGTCCTTCAACAATCTTGAGCAAGGCTTCAAACGTAGCCTCGATAGTTACGCGATCCTTCTCGTTGTTGTAGTCATTAACGATTTCTTCGTAGTGCTTTTGAAAATCCGTTCTCGTCGGGTTTTGCATGAGCATTTTGAGGAGTTTCTTCTCGATGATTTCTTTTAGGCTTTGCACGGTTGTATTCTTAGCGGGTGAGCGTTCAAATTCTTTTCTTAGCCGCTCAAAATCGATCTTGCTGATATCGTAAAGCTTGCTTGGCTCTTTTACGCCAGTTGTTGGCTCGATGCTCTCTTCGATTACAGCGTGCAGCTCGCGCATAATGTCAGAGATATCCGCTCTCTCAACATCATCTTGCAGGCTCTTGTAGATGATATTGATTGCATCGTAGGCCGAGCGGTAACTATTTATCGCTTTGATGGTTAAGCAAGCCTTGAACTTTTTGAAAACCTCGCGGCAGATAATCTCAAAGCGCTTGCGGGTTTCATCATTCTGGTTAACGACTTCTTTTGCATCAATAATGGCTTTGTTGCGCTCAAAGCCCTTTTTCTCCAACACATCTTCCAGTCTAAATTCTTTTGCTACCAGGAAGGCTCTTACGGCCTCGATGGTTTCTTCGAGGTCTGCCAGCAATTCTTCTTCCGGTCTTACTGGATCAAGTTCTGGTGGTGGCTGTCCATCTCCACCTTCACCGCCCGTATGACCAGCAAAGGTCGCAAGGGCTTTGCGCAAGTTTTTCAAGATGCCGCAGTAATCAACAATCAAGCCATTATTCTTGCCCTCGGCCACGCGGTTTGCGCGGGCGATGGCCTGCATCAAGGTATGCGCCTTGAGCGGTTTATCGAGGTAAAGGGTAGACATGGTTGGTACATCAAAGCCAGTGAGCCACATGGCGCATACGATGGCGACACGGAACGGATGCTCTTCCTTCTTAAAAGCGCTCTCTATATCAATGCGCTTGCCGTCGGGTGTTTCAAAGCCTTCTTTGATCAGCTTACGGTGCGGGGTGATATCGAGTTCCCACTTGCGGAACTTATCAACTTCGCCTTGTTCCTCACTCACCACCACGGCCACGATGGTTTCACGCATCCAGGTAAGCTTGCGCTCCATATCCATGATGGCTTGCTCATCAGCCAGCTTGGGCAACTCCTTTGCAAGCTCAGCAATTTTAGCCTGCCACTTCTCAAGGATAATCTCCTGCATCCGCACACAAGTGATCTTATCGATGCAGACCATCATCGCCTTGCCGTTCAAACCACCTACGCTGTAGTGCTCGACAAAATCTTCAGCGATTTGCTCCAGGCGGCTTTGAGCAGTGATGATGTGGTAATCGCGCTTTAATTCCCGCTCCAAGCGCTCGCTTACGTCCTGATCGTCTATTTCGATTTCTTCCAGCTTGGCTGCAATCTTTTCGTTGAGGTCATTGGTGGCAAGGCCTAGCTTCTCACCTCGCGCATCGTAGTACAAAGGAACGGTGGCTTTATCTTCAACAGCGCGTTGGAAGTCATAGGTGGAGACATAATCGCCGAAGACGCGGCGGGTGATTTCATCATCCTTGAATAGAGGCGTTCCGGTGAAACCGATATAGCTGGCATTGGGCAGTGCATTGCGAAGGTTTAGCGACAAGCGCCCATATTGGGTGCGGTGCGCTTCATCGGTAATGACGATAATGTCGTTGCGGTCTGAATAAGGCTCATTCGGATCAACATCCTTGTTAAACTTCTGCACCAGCGTGAAAACATAGGCCTTGTGCTGCTTCAATAGCTTCTGTAAATGATCGCCTGAGCCTGCGCGGCATGGGTCTTGATCATTATCGACAAGGCCGCAGCCTGCGAAGGTGTTATAGATTTGCTTATCCAAATCTTCACGGTCGGTACAAATCAGGAAGGTAAAATTGCCACCTAGCTTGCGGTGAATTTTGCGCGCAAAGAATACGATGGAATAGGATTTACCCGAGCCTTGTGTATGCCAAAACACCCCGAGCTTGCCTTTGCGCTCTTCTCGATTCTTCACCGCTTCGATGGCGCGGTTTACGCCTAAAAACTGGTGGTTACGGGCAATGATTTTAACCAGCTTGCCTTTGCTCTCATCAAAGAGTGTGTAGTTTTCAAAGAGATCGAGAAAATCGCGCTTGTTACAGATACCTTTGAGCAAGGTCTCCATATCCACCACGCCAGGATCGTCTTCGGCTAAACGCTTCCAATCATTGAAGTGTTCAAACTTGCTGGAGATCGAGCCGATCTTGGCATCCACGCCGTTCCCCAAAATCACAAAGGCATTGTGGTGGAAGAGATGCGGGATGGTATCTTTATAATCGGATAGGTTTTGCTCGTAAGCATGACGGATGTCTTTGTGAATGGTCTTGCACTCGATAAACATCAAGGGAAGGCCATTTACAAAACCAACGATGTCAGCGCGGCGGCGATAAATATCACCACGCACCCATAGCTCACGCACGCAAAGGAAATGATTGTTTTCTGGGTTGTCGAAATCAAAAACCTTCAGGCGCTTTTTCTCAAGCTCACCTTTGGCATTGCGGAACTGAACCTGAACGCCGCTTTTAATCAGCTCGTACTGCTCAAAATTGATTTGTAGGGTGTTTTCAGTAACAGGCGCTTCGGTGATCTGACGCAGCGCATCCTGATAGGCTGCATCGGGCAGGCCAGGATTGAACTTCACAAGCGCTTCGCCAAGATAGCGTGTAAGAACAACTTCCTTATCATTTAGCCTACCGAGAGTCCCTTCATTGCGGTAAGTCTCACTGTTGTAGGCGAAAACGCTTTCCCAGCCTAACTGCTCTTCCAGATAGTCTGCCGTCGTAGCCTGAACAAGCGTATCTTCATTGAGCGGAGCCATCATACTGTAACCTCACCGCTCATGAGTTTGGGGAGGAGAAGGTCGCGGGCTTTCGATAATTGCTCATTGTACTTTTCGAGCGTATGACACTGTTTGAAAATTGGTGCAACCTCGTCTTCAAACTCTTCTCTTAATGTGTCGTTTGGTACAACTACTTCCCTACTATAAGCAAAATCACGATTTAAACCTGGAACAGCGACGTCAGTATTTATAAATGTAATATGTAGCAGTGCGTAATATATAAAATAACTGCTTTCTTCTGCTTTGATGAAATAAACGGTATCTATTGGGAAAAAGTCCAAGTTGGACCAGTAAATCGCGCCGACATTACCTTTCCTTCCAACAATGATTCCCGGCCCCTTAACAAGAGCTTTATTGTGTGAGCCGACTACACCGCTGGAACCATAAACAGGAAAATCGCCTGGTATTCTATTGTCGGATTTCAGAGCTTTTCCGTAGTTTAAAGTGAGTAGCTCTTTGAGCTTCCTCTTCTCCCACCCCTCCGGCACGCCATCAACTATTTTAACATGCTCATGGCCGGGGAAGCGAAAACGCACAAACCATTCTTTGTAAAGCTGCCTCGCTGATTCCTCCAGCAGCTCAATCCGCCGCTTATTGTTTTCAATGAGGTCGTCGTAAGTCTGAACAATCTGAACAATCTGTTTCTGCGCATCTAACGGTGGGTTACTAACAGGAAAAGTTTTGATCTTATACAATCCCAATTTTCCTTGGGCAGCACCTGAGGCAATAAAAGCTAATCGCTTTTTATTCTGCTCAGTAGACAAATAAAGCTTCAAAAAATAAGGATCAATCTTCGACTTATCGACTACAAGTTTGGCAGCATTTTCTGTTAAATTTGCGCCATCCAAATTATCTTGAACATATCCAACATCGCCGACATTTGCCCCCACAATTGTTATGACAACATCACCTTTGTTAACAATATATCGTTTTATTTTTTCATGCGTTTCCTCAGACAGGTACACATAGTCTTTGATTTCAATTTTACCCTGACCAATATCCCTAGCCCTTATATATGGATACGGAGTCGGATACGAGACGAAATCATGGCCTTTAGGAAGCCTCTTTCCTCCTTTGACTAGCGCGATATCTTCAATTGCAATCTGCCCCCAACTCATATACCCAGCTCCTCAAAGTTTTTCTGAATTTGGGCAGCTAAGTTTGAGGCCTCTTCATTCAAGCCTTTCAGCTCGCCATGAATATCACGCAACGTTTCTTCAAAGTCGAAATCTTCGTCCTCAATCTCCGGCGCAATGCCAACATAACGCCCTGGGGTTAAGCTCCAGTCATTGGCCTTGATTTCTTCAATATCGACCAGCTTGACCAAGCCTTCCACGTCAGCAAGCTGCGCATCAGGAAAGCGCTCTTGCAGCCAATGCGCTTGCTTGAAGAAGTAACGGATGAGCTTTAACTGCTCGACAGCTTCTTTGCGCTGTTCATCAATTTCTTTGATCGGTTTGTTCAAGCCTTTTTCACCGCTTTCTTTGGCTTGTTTTTCAATAAACTTATAGAGCTGGTCGATCTGCTTGATAAGGTCACGGCTGGTTTCCGCTAACGGCTCAATAAGCAGCGATGCTTTGTGCAGCCCGTTATTGTCGCTTGGCAAAGCCTCCCATTTCGCGGAGGTCTTTTCGCTGCTCTCGGTAAAAACCTTACAATCACTGCATAGCGTCTCGAACGCAGTCTTGGTTTCGTCATCAATATTAATTATCTTGGTGATAAGACCATCAGCAGAGCCGATAAAGCTATTGAGAGCTTTGGCTGATACCTGCGCTTCGTCAAGTGCAGTGCGTTGGTAGCTTTCGATCAACTCAAGGAAACGCTCATTCTGGCCACGATAGAGCCAAACGATAGAAGTTAGGTTTGCCAGTTGTTCGGGAGAGAAGTCATAAATTTTCCGCGTGACTTTTGTATAGACATTGCGAGCATCGAGCATCAGTACCTTGTCTTTCATATGTGCTGGCTTGTTCTTGTTAAAGAACCAAAGCTCACACGGCACTGAGCGGGTATAGAAGAAGTTAGAGCGAATGGCGACCATCGCGCCGACATGGCCACTTTCCACGAGCTTGCGGCGTACTTCCGCTTCCTGCCCTCCGGCACTGGATGCCTGCGAGGACATAACAAAGCCTGCACGGCCTTCTTTATTCAAATAGCTGTAGAAATAAGAAATCCAAAGGTAGTTACCATTGGAAACCGAGCCCTTCTTATTTACCCCTGGCAAGCCAAAGGGCAGCCTCGGGTCGTTCTTGATTTTCTCTGCATCTACGTCATCGACGTTGAACGGTGGATTAGCCATCACGAAATTGGCTTTGCCTAGAAAATCATGCGGGTCTTCGTAATAGGAAATGGCTTTCTGGATTTTTCCTTCGAGGCCATGAACCGCCAAGTTCATCTTGGCAAGGCGAATGGTGGTCGGGTTTTTCTCCGCGCCATAGAAGGTGGCTACGTCCTGCGGGTTCTTGTGCATCTTCTCGATGAAGTGAGCGCTTTGCACAAACATACCGCCAGAACCGCAAGCGGGATCAATCACCGAGCCGTGATCTGGCTCGATAAAGTTCACGATCATCTGCACCAGTGACACAGGCGTGAAGAATTCACCGCCGTCATGGGCACTTTGGTTGGCAAACTGGGTTAGGAAATATTCGTAGATACGGCCAAAGATGTCGCCAGTGGCTTTTTTGAGAGCTGGGTCGTTGAATGTGCGAAGTAAGTTGCCGAGCACATCGTTGTCCAGCTCTTGGTATTCGCTTTTGGGTAATACGCCTTTGAGGGTTTCGTAGTCGTCTTCGATGGCCTCCATCGCGTCAATGATAGCTTGGGCGCGGTCATCGGCTTCGGTGAGGTTCACCAGAGTGTCGAATTGGGCTTTTTCCTGGAGGAAGATCGCGCCTTTACTGGAAAAATCTTCTTTGGTGAGCGGTCTGGTTACACCGCCTCGGGATGGCAGCGAAGCCTCGATTTCTGGCTTAACCCCCAAATAGCGGCTGTAGGCGTGGCGAAGGAAGATCAGCCCCATCACGGGCATGAAGTATTCATTGCTGGCGTAGTTGCTGTTGGCGCGAAGGTTATCGGCACTGCCCCAAAGCCGTTTCTCTATTGCTTCTATATTTACTAGCTGTGCCATTAGTTGCCCTTGTTAGTTTTCTTTTTATCTTCTATCCAGCGGTCTATATCTTTAGCCTTGAAACGCCAGCTTCCCCCGACTTTAAAGCCAGGTAACTTGCCTTCGGCGGCGAGTTTATAAGCCGTTTTCTCAGCAAGCTTTAGGTACACTGCAACCTCTTTCAAGGTCAATATTTGATCAGTCATAGCATAAATTGCCCTCATTGCTATGGAGAGAATAGGGGAAAATATGGGAAGCCACAACCTGAGATATGAGCATTGGCGTTTTTATAACCAGAGCATCCAAGGTCGTACCTTGGTCGTCCTCCACTGGCGAAACAGGGGGCGGAGTTAAGCAGCGAAATGCTTACGGTATCCAAACGGCGCACGGTTGGTCTTGATGAAATCATCGAGGGTTCCAAGGGGCTATGAAATGCCCAATGGTCGATGGGGGATCAAAGGGGGAGAACTGAAATCTCCACCTTTGCCATGGGGTCTTGGGGTAGCTCGGAGGCTTCCCAAGTGGTGATCAAACGGCCAATCGTTTGCTGGTGCTGGAATGGCTCGATGCCAGATAAGCGCCACACAGCTCTTGCCTGATCGCAGTGTTCCTAGAGGAACCAAGGGAAGCCTAGAGCGGCCCAGAGGGTGCACGGGAGAACGGCAGTGATCTCCCTGCCAAGATGGTATGAACGTAGTACATACACATCTTGCGGTCGTCCTTTCCACCATTATCGCTAGATTCCAGGGGCTTAGCTCCTATGGAATTGTGCTGCGCACAAATGAAAAGACCGACCGTAGCCTCATTATGCCCCCCCATAGCAATTAGATGCCCCAGGTTTTTCTTGCACCATATCGAAATAATCTGTTATGTCTATTGCTGAAAGGCAGCACAATGAGTATGAATAGTAGTAAAACCAATTTTATTAAGGCAACCCAAGATTTAGACGATCCCGCAGATAAACTCCCCAAGGGCTGGAAAGAAAGTGATTTTGTGGTCTTCAAAGAATTTTACGGCTTTTGTCGGGATAAAGAACCAGATTTGTTTGTGTTTGAATATCGAATGATAAATCACCTCCATCCACAGTTACCTAATTACACTCTAAATGAAGATGGCATTTTGACGTCGGAGATTTATATCGATATTGATTCTGTAAAAACGCGTATAAGTATTATTATGGACTCTGGCGGAATTCCAGACGAGTCCGTAAAGGCACTTGAAGCATATCATCGAGCTGAAGTTGATTACGATGCGAACCCTCCGGTATGGGCACCTTTTCCAAGCGAACTTACATCCTAACGAAATTGTTAGGGTTTTCCGGATCAATCCTATCCCAAATCGATTGTTCAATCCGCTGTTCTTCTCTTTTAGCATCGAGATGTTTATATCCGCGCATATAACGCAATTCTCTAAACCAAGCCGCACCATCACCAGGGCTACAGTGGATACGGTCAAGGATAATCTTTGAACTTACTATATTTTTACCACCCTTATTGGTAACAGTTAAATATGTTCCTTCTAATTGCTCCTCCGCTCTATCTGCCTGCATACTTCTAAGAAATATATTTTGAAAGAATTTAGTATTGCTGTCGATTGACATAATCAAATAGTGGCCTTTGGAATACCACGCCATTCCATTGAAGGTATGTCTCGGCAGTGCTTGTCCGGCCTTCCTTTCCTGATAGGCCATTACTTCATATGTTTGAATTGAATTATTTTTAGAATCTTCAATTACTTCCAGAATGCCTACGACAGCGTAGCCGGGTTTTCCAATTGCTGGGCGGTAAGTTCGATAACGACCAGGAAGCATTTTTCTAAGATAATCATCATCGTGACCTGAGACACTGGCAAAATGCGTGAGGGCACTATGCGCTTCTGATATTTTCTCTACAGATTCACTTCGAAAGTTAATCCCAAGTTTTTGATCAAAGTATTTCAGCAATATTCTGAAAGCACCTTCGTCAAATATATTCATTAATTTCACAGGCTTATTTATCCGCCCATTGAACGATGCATGTTTGACTAATTTGATCTGATCTTTGGGGTTTTCTTTGTTATGCGCTTCGATTTCTCTCTGTAAATATAACAGCACTTTTCCTCTTGAAACCCCATGCTCACTTTTAAGCCGCTTTATTCTTCTTAAAAGAATTGCAATATTTTCTTCATTATATTTCATGTGGTTACGTATCTTTTGGACAAATTTGGACAATTTTACCAGAAAGGTAGACATCTTAGTACGGCACCTCCAAAGCCAATATTTAAAATGGCTTCCATCGGAATTCTATTTAACTCTTGGAGGCAGTATGAGTAGCTACGAAAGAGCAGCAGCACAGGCGGTGATTGGTCAAAAATTAGACGGACAGTTTCAGAAACTCCTCTCTGAGTATGAGAGGCCAATCCAGCAAAAGTTATTCGATCTAAAGCGCAAATGCGCTGAAGCCGAAAAGATCAGCCCTGACCTTGCAGAACGGGAAGCGGTTCCCTTCCGCCAAAGTGATGACTTGGAATATCTTTACACCTGCGCTGAACAGGACTTGAGCGACAAGGTTCAAACCCACCGATTTACCAAGAAATCCTTGCAGGCGGCTCAGCTCCAGCATGGCTACGTTGGGTCAGCTAATGACAAGTCAGTGGTTAATAGCGTTCTGATCCTCCTGGTAATGGTATTCGCTGAGGCATTGCTGAACGCGGCTTTCTTCTCCAATGCGCATATGGTGGCAGGGCCAGCTGCCGCCTTGCTCACCAGTTTTCTTATCTCCATGACTAATGTCGCCGCATCTGCCTGCGCAGGATTTTTTATTGGTCGCTATTTGAATTACGGATCAAATGCCCTGGGCAGTAGCGATGCCCATTTCAGGAAAAAGCGTTCCAAAGCTAAATACCAGTTTTATAGCTTTATCGCTCTGATGGTTTTTTTCCACGTCACTGTTGGGCTGGTACGAGCACAGGAGACTATTGAATCGGTCAGTCATTCACCGCTGGCTTATTTGCAAATGCTCCAAACCCCTGAAGCGATTTTTTTGATTCTGATGGGTGGCTGCATGAGCGTTATTTCCTACCACAAAGGAATTCATAGCTTTGATTGCCCATACCCTGAAATCGGCCGATTGCAGCGGGCTGAAGCTGCGGCGAAAGATAATGTGCATGACGCGCTGGATTACTACCAAGAAGAAATCACCGTCTATTTCGAGGACGCGGAAAAGGAAATTGAATCTCCGGTGAAGAGCCAGAAGAAGACCGTCGAGCAATACAACCAGGCTGTTTCTTCATGTTTGGATGCACGTCGCCAGCTTGAACAATCGGTCAGAGGCGCTGAAACCCGTTGCCGTGGCGAACTCGCCGAACTCATCACGACATATCGCTGTATAGCTGGCGAAGAGCAAGAAGTGCCAATCGAGACACTGCATCAAATGGTGTCCTTCGAAAAGTATTTAGATGTCGATATTCCTGCGTTTCGTTCACTTCCTGAAATGGCCTCGCACAAATCTGAATTACTGCTTGAGAAGAACCGAGCGGTAAATCGCCTTACCAGTATTTTTCAAACCGCTACTTCACCTGCTGGAGGTAAGTCATGAGAAGACGTTCACGCAGTAACAATATTCTAAAAACCGTTGGCCTTTCTTCTGTTTTAGCAGTTGGTATAGGTGGGCTTGGGTACATTACGTGGCAGTCGATGGGTAAAGCCACTGCCGATGAGTATGGCTGCTTTGCAGAAGCGCCGCAGCGCCAAACCGTGGTTTTGGTCGATGTGAGTGAGCCTAAGTTCAACGAAGAACAAACTCGCTCTTTGTTTCGCTATTTTAACCAGCTCTACAGCAAGCTTGAATTTAACGAGCGGTTAAGCGTAGTGACAACAGCTGAAGACCAGATTGGCTCCGTACCCAAACCGCGCTTTCATGTTTGTGGGCAGGCCAGCAATCCGGCTCAGCTTGAAGCCATCAATGCCGATGCTGCAACCAGCGGATTTTTGGTCAGGCAAAGAGAACGGCTCTTTGAGCACAAATTTGCCCCTGCCATGGCAGAAATACTTTCACCAAACACCGATAGCAGACAGCGCTATCAGTCACCCATATTGGAAATGGTGCAAGGCATTCGCCGCTTCCATCCTTTACGCCCTGGTGATCGCTTGGTTATTGCCAGCGATTTGATCCAGAACAGCGACACGGTGCAGTTTTGTCGAACAAAAAACGACATGCCGCCATTTTCTATTTTCAAGAAAAAGTCCATCTACGGCCGCTTAAAGCCGGAGTCGCTGGAAGGCATCGAAGTAGATGTGCTTATGATTCAACGCCATGGCTACGGCGTGAGCGATCTTTCGCACTGCTATAGCGAGGAAGAACTGCGTCGATTTTGGAAAGACTATTTAGTTTCCAATGGTGCGGCTGATCCGAGCTTCGTGCGAGTCCGTCACGGCGTTATCGGAGACTAATGCTATGCGCCAGAGCAGACAGCAAGCAGAACACTTCCCAAGCCTTTTAATTATCACTGGCTTGCTATCCTGGGGTAGTTATCAGACTGGTGAACTCTATATCGGCGGCGAGCTGCAATGGTTGCCTGCCGTTTTATATGGATTCACAGCGCTGTTCGCTTTGCGCGCTTTTATTCAATTATTGAATTATCTGGCAATTTTTCTGGAGTGGATGAGTGCTCATCAACCGACAGGCAAAGATGGTACTGCCAAGTGGGCTAGCTTTAAGGATTTGAAAAAGGAACTGAGTAATAAGCAAATCGGCCCGTTCTGGGGAAGGATGACGACAGGGAAAAAACAACCCGTATTTAGCGATTACGCCTCCAATGCCGTGACGGTAGCACCAGCCGGATCAGGAAAAGGTATTTATAGCGTCATTACGAATGGCTTGGCCATACGCTCGTCAAAAGTCTTTAGTGACTTTAAAGGTGAATTGGTCTGCATCCTAAAAGAAGCCTTAGAAAAGCGCGGGGAGAAAGTTCGCGTTTTAAATCCTGGCGGTTTGTGGAGCGATTACGTCGGTGAGAGTGACTGTTATAACCCACTCGATATTATTGCCGATGATCTTGAGCGTCCAGGTGGTCTGCGCGATGTGCCAGATGATCTCAGGGAGCAAAGCTCACAGATTTTGCCGGAACCTGCTTCAGGCGAAGGTGAAGATAAATACTGGCGCGAAGGTTCACGCAAATGTATGGGCATGGCTGCAATCCTCGAATGTATGATCGAAGGCCGCGATGCCACTTTAGCATCAGTGGCGTTACTTATCGAAGACCGTGAAGCCCTTGAACATAACTTGCGCTGGGTTATTGGAATTGACCTGGAGGGCAAGCCTCTGGCAGAAGGCCCGATGCCCATTGAAAGCTGTGCATGGGCACAAGCGCATGATGCGGCAGGCCTCGCCGAATTTATTCAGTGGGTGCGAGCACAAGCGCGTAGCTTACTTTCCCTCATGAGTACTGGCGAGAGCCGCACCTTCGATTCCTTTATTAGCGGCGCGCAACAAGCGCTCGCGCCGTTCGCTTTTGGCAGGCTGGCTCCGGCAATGCGTCGCTCTACCTTCAGCATGAATGATCTCAAGAGTGGCGAGGTTCCCACTAGTTTATTCATTGTCGCCGATGCCAGCCGAATGGAAGCCTATAAAAGCTATATCGGCTTAATCCAGTGGTGCGCGATGACAGCCATCAAGCGCCATGAGAATAAAAGCGTCCCTGTGTATTTCATTATGGATGAGGCAACGAATTACAAGATTCATAGCCTTGTCAGCCTTTTAACTTGGGGGCGTTCATACGGTTTAAGGCTCCATTTAATCTTTCAAGATATTTCAGCGTTTGAAAATACCTATGGTAAAACTGCCGTCGAAACACTTCTTTCCGAAACGGAAATTAAACAGTTTCTTCCAGGCCAACGCTCGCCACGAACTTTGGCGTTAATCAGCCAATTATTGGGCGAGCAAAGCGTAATGAGCGCTGGGCTTTCACCGAATGAAAAAGGCCTTCAGGAAAACACCAGTGAAACAGGCCGCGCACTGATGACAGGCGAAGAAATCAGACGCTGCAAGCTCAGCCTTCTTTTTATTAGGCAATCGCCTTCAGCTTTGGTTGAACCTGTATCAATTGCGGAGATTGATCCTTGGCGAAAACAGGCAAGCATCAATCCATTTCACGGCAAGCCATTTCTCAGAAAAATCAAAGTTCGACTTCGCAGAGGTGATTTTCAGTGAGCCATTACAAACCCAAACGTATTCGGTGGGGGAAGGTTTTTGCTGCTTTCATTCGCAGCATTGCAGGAATTATAAGTAGTTGGCCTCTGTTTTTGCTTGCAGCATTTTTAGTTTCACCCATCGGGCCTCATTTGCGTTGGCAATACACCTACCAACAGCACGGTTCCTATCGCTACATGATTGACTGCCAGTATATCGGTTCGCGAGGTTTTGTCCGGTATCGCGAAAGTGGTGATTGCCCTGTCTTCTCCATTATCGACAGGCGGAAGCTTTAAATAGATTTGTCAGCAATGGCCTTCGGCTGACAACACTTTTCAATATTCGTGGAGGCCAAGTGGAGAATGATTATGAGTGAGAAAGAAAACGATAGCGTTGGGCGCAAGCCGGATTATATCGCTTACTCCGTACGCGATACACACGACGGCAAAGGCAATTGGAATAAGGTGGGTGCAGCCTGGGGGCATCGCGACGGTCAAGGTATCGACCTGCAACTTGATGCTACGCCAGTCGATGGCCGCGTGACACTTCGAGAATTGCGTGATGAACGCATGAATTCTTATGAAGATGAACGCCAGGCTGAAATTTCAGAGCGCAGCTCTGAGAGGAAAGAAGGTCGTGGCCGCGCAAGATAGCGAAAGGCAAAGCATTAGCTTTGCTATGAGCGAGCCGTCTCTGCGAGAACAAGCCCCGCCCAGTTTACGGCGGGCGGGGTCTGTTCGAGGGCATTTTATTGCAGCAAATGATCGCGTAGAAAAACCGACAGCGCATGATTTGAATGACGGTGATCGCAACAGAGATGACGGTCGCAATGGTTCGAAAATGGTAAAGCGTCAAAAACCCCATCCTGAATTAAAGCCAAGTTATTCCCATTACTTGAAAAAAACTTCGTTTAACCAGGAGTGGATTCGAGAACAACGAGCCGAAAAAGTCCGACTATTTGAAACACAACGGCAGATTGCACTGCAACAAAATCGGCTGTCAGAGCCAAGTTTAGAGCGCTAAAAAATTGGCCTATACGAAATAAATTAAGATTTTATTAACGGGTGAGACCGTAAAATGAATATAGATATGCTACGTATCGCAGTTTCTTTACTTGCGATTTTGTCTTCCAAAGACAAAAGATTTTGCAATTTTATTTGCACAATACTTTTGCGTCGCTTCTCTCATCCTTTTCAGCTTGCCAACTACGAGTTGGCGATATGTCTGCCGCGAAAGGAGGAAGACCATGACTGATAAAGATAAATTCAGATTGACTGATGAATGGGCTTCTTCTCAAGTTCTGCCTGTTGTTAATCCGCCAAAATGTGATATTGAAAAATATCGCGAGCACGTGCAGGAGTTTGAATTGACGGCTGAAGAAGAGGCCGAGTTAATAAAAAACCTGTGGCTGATAATGGCGGCTTTCGTTGATTTAGGTTTTGGGGTAGATTCAATACAGCTCCTTTCCGCATCCGATGAAAAGCCGGGTTTAGCGCCTGTTTCAAAAGTTGATGGGCAGGACAAACGATTAAAACCGAATGGAGGAATACATGACGACTAACGTACAAAAGGCTGTCATCTATTGCCGTGTATCCAATAAAACCCAGACGACGCGGGGCGACGGCCTTGGCTCTCAGGAAACACGCTGCCGTGAATACGCCAAATATAAGGGCTATGAAGTCGAAAAAGTCTTTACCGATGATGTATCCGGTAGCCTGATCAAGCGCCCTGGGATGCAAGCCATGCTGGCGCATATGAGCAAGCACCGCAAAAACCCGCGTGTGGCTATTATTGATGATATATCGCGGCTGGCGCGGGGTTTAGATGCTCACCTTCAGCTTAGAGGCGCAATCGCCAAGGCTGGAGCCACGCTGGAATCACCCTCGATTGAGTTTGGCGACGATTCCGACTCTGTATTAGTGGAAAACCTTCTTGCCAGCGTATCCCAGCATCAACGCCAGAAAAACTCGGAACAAACGCTCAATCGGATGCAATCCCGTCTAAAGAATGGCTACTGGGTGTTTCAAGCGCCAGTAGGCTACCGCTACCAGAAGACCTCTGGACAAGGAAAGATACTGGTTAGGGATGAGCCCATTGCCAGTATTATTCAAGAAGCCCTAGAAGGCTATGCCTGTGGGCGTTTTCAATTGCAGGTCGAAGTGAAGCGCTTTTTAGAGTCGTTTCCCGACTATCCTAAAAACCGAAAAGGCGTCGTGGTAAATCAGCGTGTGACTGATCTTTTAACCAAAGTGCTATATGCAGGCTACGTTGAATCCAATGATTGGGGGGTTAACCTTCGCCCTGGCCGACATGAGGGGCTTATTTCTCTTGAAACATACAAGAAGATACAAGAGCGCCTGAATGGCAATGCCTACGCTCCAGCTCGCAAGGACATTAACCTGGACTTTCCGTTGCGTGGTTTCGTTTCTTGTGGCGAATGCGGCCACAATCTAACGGCCGCTTGGTCGAAGGGAAACACAGCTAAGCATCCTTATTACATGTGCTTTAAAAAAGGCTGCTCCAGCTACCGTAAGTCAATTCGTCGAGATGTAATTGAGGGTGAATTTGAGCAGTTCCTGTTATCGCTCAAACCCACAAAAGAGCTATTCAATCTTGCCCTGGCGATGTTTAAAGAGTTGTGGGGATACCGCCTAGAATTCCAAAAAAATCACAGTAAATCGCTTCAATTGGATATGGCCAAGAGTGAGAAGAAGATCGAGCAATTGCTGGATCGTATCGTGGATGCGGAATCAACTTCAGTTGTGAGTGCCTATGAGAAACGTATAGGCGAATTGCAGCTTGAAAAGCAGATAATGCAGGAAAAAGTCGCGAATTGTGGCCGTCCTCTGCGAGACTTTGATGAAAGTTTTCGAACCTCAATGGATTTTCTCGCAAACCCCCACCAGCTATGGGCTACAGGCCGAATGGAAGACCGTCATGCAGTGATGAAACTCACGTTTACCGATAAGTTGGGGTATATACGGGGAGAAGGTTTTCGAACCCCCGAAACCACCTTACCTTTCAAAGCGTTAGGTGGCTTTTGCGGGGGTGAAAACAAAATGGCGCGCCCCGGAGGATTCGAACCCCCGACCTCCTGATCCGTAGTCAGGCGCTCTATCCAGCTGAGCTAGGGGCGCACACGGAACGAAATATGTGTCGTTCTTCAAAAGTGGGCGAAACATACGTTATAAAATTTATTAATGCAAGCCTTAGATTTAAAAAAAACATCAATTTAATTGATGCAAAAAGCTATTTTACGCAAAAAATATAGTGTTTAAGTGAGTTTTGCTTGACACAGAGCTTAATAATAAGGATGCTGTCACAAGGAAATTCTATTGGGGTACAGTATTTTACTTCACTTATTCACATACATTTTAATCAAACCTAAGCCAGGACGATGCTAACAATGCCTATGTATAGCTTAAAAAAATCATTATTACTCACTACGCTTGCTTGTGTGGGCGTGTCTACGATTGCGATTGATGCAAGTGCTCGCGGTGAAGGTTATAACGATATGCCTTCACTTATCATTACATCAGATGATCTTCCAGAAAGTCTTCGTAAAAAGATTTATAGCAAGCCGGTTTCTGTGAAAAGCATCAAGCCTTCAGAGATTACTGGTAAAGCATATTTTGTTGATCACAATGAAACGCTTGTTACGCGAAAAGTTCGTGAGCTTCAAGGCGAGCTACAACGTGTTCAGCGTGATGTTGAGACACTTTCGAGTGAGTTTCACAGATTGCAGCAGACAAATGACGGTTGGGCTGCTGAGTACTATGCAAGTGTCGCCACAATAAACACACAGCTACAATCTGGTACGACAAGAGGTAACCCTAGACTTGTTGAAAGATTGACGGAAGCTGAGAGCAATCTTGAGAATTTAGCGGATGGTTTGATTAGTCTTAATAATCTTGCTGCACGTGCGGCAGATATAGCATCTGAAACTAATTTCATTCTTGAAGAGACGCGTGCTGCATATGGTATTTCTGGTGCCGTTGAAGAGGATCATGTTCGTTTAAGTGAACTTGAAGATGTCATTAATACGACGCTTGTTGTTATTGACCGTATCCTGAATACTACAAGTGATGATATCACACGTGCAACGACTTACCTTAGTTCTGAGCGAAGCAATTTAAGAACATTGGCTTTGGCTGTTTCTAATGGTGATCTTTATGGACGTAGCTTGTCAAAACGTCCATTCTCTAGCGCTGCTGCACCATTCGATGCTGCGGCTGTTCCTCCTTCTGCTCCTGTTGCTCAATATGCATCAACAGCACCTAATAATGTTGTACCGCGTGCGCCAGCAGCTGTTTTGTCTGAGCCTCGTCCACTTGTGAAGATTCGTTTTGATCGCCACGATGTTGAATATCAGCAACCTCTTTATGCTGCGGTAAGTGAAGCGCTTTCACGCTATCCAAATGCTCGTTTTGATCTTGTTGCTGTCCAACCGACATCAGGAAATGCGGCTCAAGTTGCAATTGAAAGTACAAAGGCGCGCCGAAATGCTGAGCTTGTTCTTCGTACACTTACGCAAATGGGTTTACCTCTTGAGCAAATTGATCTTTCTTACACAGAGAGCGCGCAGGCAAGCACGAATGAAGTGCACCTGTTAGTAAAGTAAGAACTTGCTTGCGATTATTGGAATAATCGGGCAAAGCTTATGCCATGCTAAAAGATAAAAACTATTCTGATATTACGACTGACAACTCTCAAGAAGAGCTTGTTACTGTTAGGCTTGCAGAAAATTCGGCTGAAATCGAAGAGGCGCAGCGCTTAAGGTATAAGGTTTTCTATGAGGAATATGGTGCTGTTGCCAATGATATTATGCGTAACAGCCGTATGGACATGGATGAATATGATGAGTTTGCAGATCACCTAGTCGTGGTTGATAACTCTCATGGTGATAAAGAACGAATTGTAGGTACATATCGTTTATTGCAGCGTGAAGGCGCAAGTAAGGTTGGCCAGTTTTACTCGGAAAGCGAGTATGATATTGCGCCTTTACTTAACTCTGACAAATCTCTTTTGGAACTTGGGCGCTCATGTGTCTTGCCTGACTTTAGAACACGTCCAGTACTGCAGCTTCTTTGGCAAGGTATTGCAGATTATATTAGCGACTTTGA
>CENJ01110980.1_pt1 | contig 33712 bp, 34 predicted proteins | sample 356161 | NCBI WGS metagenome assembly CENJ01 (sample SAMEA2619531, study PRJEB7988) | marine metagenome | biome: marine biome (ENVO:00000447); feature: surface water layer (ENVO:00002042); material: "saline water (ENVO:00002010), including plankton (ENVO:xxxxxxxx)" | depth 5 m | reverse complement strand
ACGTGCGGCAGAGCCTGAATGTTTTTCAGAACGTCTGACGGCACTTCAGCATCGATACCGATAAGAGCAATCGCTTCTTCGCCTTCGCCTTCACGGCCAAGGTTGAAGGTCGCGATGTTGATGCCAGCTTCGCCGAGCATCACGCCGAGCGCACCGATAAAGCCAGGCTTGTCGAGGTTGTTGACGTAGAGAATGGTTGAACGGAATTTTGCGTCCAGAGCCATGCCTTTGACTTCAACAATCTTAGGCACGCCAGCCACGATAGAGCCGGCAACATCACGCCAGGCGCCATCAACCTTCACACGGATGCGGATCAGATTGTCATATACCGGGCTGTCTGCACGCGTGGCTTCTGTGAGCGTCACGCCGTTTGCTTTCAGGATTTCCGGAGCAGACACCATGTTCACATCAGACATGATCGGACGAAGCGCACCGGATACAGCGGCTGCTGTCAGCGGCTTGGTGTTGAGCTGAGCAGGTTCACCTTCGAAGCCGATTTCGATTTCTGTGAAACCGCCATCAGCGATCTGGCCAGCGAACAGGCCGAGCTTTTCAGCGAGCTCTGCATATGGCTTGAGGCGAGGGGCTTCTTCCGCAGAAATGCTTGGTGTGTTGAGGGCGTTGGTGACAGCGCCCGTCAGGAGGTAATCAGAAATCTGGTCAGCAACCTGAAGGGCAACGTTTTCCTGCGCTTCTGTTGTCGCCGCACCGAGGTGAGGCGTCGCAACAAAGTTCGGTGCACCGAACAGGATGTTGTCTTTCGCTGGCTCTTCAACGAACACGTCAAACGCTGCCGCAGAAATGTGACCGGAATCGAGGCCTGCACGAACGGCTGCTTCATCAACGAGACCGCCACGGGCACAGTTGATGATGATGACGCCTTTTTTCGTTTTCTGGAGCGCATCAGCTGACAGGATATTGCGTGTCGCGTCTGTCAGCGGTGTGTGCAGGGAAATAGCATCCGCCTGAGCGAGAAGTGTTTCGAGATCTACTTTCTTCACGCCAAGGTCTGTCGCGCGCTCTTCAGTGAGGAATGGGTCAAACGCGATGACCTTCATTTTCAGGCCGATAGCGCGCTCTGCAACGATAGAGCCGATATTGCCGCAACCGATGACGCCGAGTGTTTTGAAAGAGAGCTCGGTGCCCATGAAGTCTTTCTTCGGCCATTCGCCAGCTTGTGTACGTGCGTCAGCTGCCGGGATCTGGCGAGCCGCCGCAAACAGCATGGCGATTGCGTGCTCGGCTGTGGTGATCGTGTTGCCGAATGGCGTGTTCATGACGATCACACCTTTGGCTGTTGCAGCTTTCACGTCGATATTGTCGACGCCGATACCTGCGCGGCCAATGACTTTCAGGTTAGTCGCTGCAGCAATAACGTCTGCGTCCGGCTTACAAGCTGAGCGAACAGCAAGGCCGTCATACTGAGGAATGATCTCGATCAGCTCTTCTTTCGTGAGGCCGGGTTTAACGTCGACTTCAAGACCGCGATTGCGGAAGATTTCGGCTGCTGCCGGGCTGAGTTTGTCTGCAATAAGAACCTTAGGCATGGTTTTATCCTGTTGTTGGTGCTCGACAGCTGTTCGTCACTTGCGTTCCGGCTGTCTGCGCTCAGCCCGGTCGGGCTGTGTGGTGCTCATCACGAGCAAGGCGAAGGCGCAGACCGACCGAGTGAAACGAGGAACCAGGTCGAGCAAATTAATAACTACTCTTCGGGTGATTTCTTCGAGTGGCTTCCAGTGCCATCTCCGGCGCTCTGCCATTCACGGGCCCGGTTGATGGCCATTTTGGCGTCCACCTCATCTGAGAGGTCTTTGCCAAGAACAGCCATGAGCCGGTGGAGGAGGATGGTGACGTCGGCAGCTTCTTTGCCCGCTTCGGTCACATCTCCTGCGATGAGGGCTTCTTTCAGTTCGGTGAGTTCCAGTTCTGCCCGCTCTGCGAGTTTTACCGGATCGCTCACCTTGCCGAATGTCTCATCGCCCCAGGCACAGATGCTGGAGGAGGTCTCCGTCATCTCTTAAGCGTTGATGGTTTCTTCAAACGCCCATGTGAGCCACGGTGTGAGGGCCTTCACGTCGGAAGGTTCAACCGTTGCGCCGCACCAGATGCGAAGGCCCGGAGGCGCTGCGCGATAGCCGTTTGCGTCGAAAGCCACGCCTTCTTTTTCCAGAAGACCGGTCATTTTCTTCATGAAGGCAGCCTGATCATCAGCAGACAGAGCCGCAAAACGGTCGTCTGTGATTTTCAGCGTCACGCCTGTGTTGGAGCGTGTCGCCTTGTCCTGACAGAGGAAGTCGATCCAGTCATTCTCTGCAACGAAACCCTCAAGGATAGAGAGGCTCTCGTCAGAGCGTGCTTTCAGAGCTTTCCAGCCGCCGAGTTCCAGAGCCCATTTGAGAGACTGGATATAGTCTTCAACGCAGAGCATGGATGGCGTGTTGATGGTCGCGCCTTCAAAAATGCCGAGGTCGACTTTGCCTTTTTTCACCATGCGGAAGATTTTCGGCAGAGGACGGTTTGGCGTGTAGCGCTCAAGGCGTGCAACAGCTGCAGGTGACAGCACCAGCATGCCGTGTGCCGCTTCGCCGCCAAGGATTTTCTGCCAGCTGAATGTCGTCACATCGACTTTTTCCCAGTCAATGTCCTGCGCGAACGCAGCAGACGTCGCATCGTTGATGACAACGCGCTCAGGGTTTTTGACGATCCAGTCAGCGTTAGGAACTTTGGTGCCGGATGTTGTGCCGTTCCATGTGAAGATGATGTCGGCGTCATCGCGGGCTTTCGAGAAGTCAGGCAGTGTGCCGTATTCTTTTGCCACGTGCGCAGTCGCGTCGACGTCTTTCAGCTGGTCGAGTGTGTCTTTCACCCAGTCTTCGCCGAAGCTTTCCCATGCGAACACGTCCACAGGGCGCTCGCCCAGCATGGACCACATAGCCATTTCGACAGCGCCGGTGTCGGACGCAGGTACGATGCCGATGAGGTAGTCATCAGGCACGCCAAGCGCTTCGCGCGTCAGATCAATCGCTTCTTTAAGCTTGGCCTTGCCAATCTTGGAGCGGTGAGAGCGGCCAAGCGCTGCGTCTTCGAGTTGTGAGAGAGAAAAGCCCGGGCGTTTCGCCGTAGGACCTGAAGAAAAATACGGGCACGCCGGGCGCACCGCTGGTTTAGCGACTGTCGTCATCTGTTTGTACTCCTATCCTTACAGATAGGCTGGGCATCGTTGGGGATGCCTGGCCCGCAGCCCGTATCTCATACCTGCGTTAACAATGCACGCGGTTTTTCATGACAATTTCGTCGCATCGCCGTGAGGCCGAATTTCATAATCCTGCCTCGCTTTTGAGGCATTTGCCGGTAAATAGGGTCAGCAGACTTTGCGCGTGGCGGAGTATCGACTAGCTTTGCCGTGAACAGCGGCGCTGCGAATCATTTCAGGAACCGGGACACTATGAGCAACAGCGATTTGGATCGACTTGAAGCCTTTGCGCGGCGCACATCTCCGCCGAAGCCGGAGAAGGCAGAAGTCAGGGTTCCGGCTATCAACCAGCGCACACTTTTTTGGGCTGGCGGCTTTGTTGCGGTCGCCGTGCTGTATCTGATCATTGTGAAAGTGACGGCAGGCACAACATTCGTTGGCGATCTTCTCTTCATGGGCGGTATGGGCCTGACGGCGTGCGCGCTCATTTACTGCCTGTCCGCGCTGGGTGCTTATCTGTACCGCCAGCACAAAGAGGGCAGCAGCAAGTCTGCCGGTGCGTGGGTGGCTGCTCTGGTGCGTGAGCGCCAGTTCGATGCCGCAAGCGATGAGGCTGGTGACTTTGTGTTTCTCGAGCTGGTGGACGGTCGCCGTGTGCGGCTTGAGCCGAAGAGCGAGACAGCCAAAGCGACAAAGGCTGGCGATATTGGCTGGGCTCAGTATCGCGGTGAAACCCTGTTTGATTTTGCGCCGGAGTAAGCTCTGTTGACGCGAACACGGGTCAAAATCTGCTGCATATCTTCGGCTGACGAAGCGCAGCTCGCCGTGAAGGCTGGCGCGGACGCGATCGGTCTCGTTGGCAAAATGCCGTCTGGCCCCGGCCAGCTGACGGATACGAAAATCCGTGACATTGCCCGCGATGTGCCACCGGGTGTCAGCTGTTTCATGCTCACGTCTGAGACGACCGCAACCGGCGTTGCAGAGCACCTTCTGCGCACGGGTGTGTCTACGGTCCAGCTTGTCCAGCATATGACGCTTGCCGAAACGATGAGCCTGGATCGGGTTCTGCTTTCGACGCGCCGCGTACAGGTCATCCATGTGGAAGACGAAGGCGCGCTGGATCTCGTTGCGAAATATGAGCCGCATGTGCATGCGTTTCTTCTCGATTCCGGTCGACCGAACTCCGACACGCCGGAGTTGGGCGGAACCGGGCGCACACATGATTGGGCGCTGTCGCGCAAGATTGTTGAAGCGAGCTCCAAACCTGTCTTTCTCGCAGGTGGCCTCAACGCTGAAAATGTCGGCGAGGCGATCGCGAAGGTCCGTCCTTATGGCGTGGATATCTGCTCTGGCGTTCGCACGGGTGGGCATCTCGACCCTGAAAAGCTTGAGCGGTTCATGACGGCGATCCGTCATGCTGACCGGCACAGATGAGCACGCCCGGGCATCGTAATTCTCTAGACTGGACTTTGTTTGCCGTTCTGACGGTCCTCTGGGCGCTGGCTTATCCGGGTAACCGGCTTGCGGTGAATATGAGCGATCCGGCGCATGGTTTTCCGCCGCAGCTGGTCACGGCAGCGCGCCTTTGTATTGGTGCAGCCATTCTGATGGGCATCGCCATATGGAAGAAGGAGCGCTTCCCGCCGCTGACGGACTGGCGACGCTGGGGTACGCTATTTGTGCTTGGCTTTATCGGGATGACCGCGCCGTTTCTGGCGATCACTTTTGCCCAGCGCACGGTCGATTCCAGCCTCGCCGCGCTTTATGTAGCTGCCGCGCCTCTGTTTGTGGCGGGCCTTGCGCATTTCTTCTTTGCAGCAGAGCGCCTGACGCGGGGCGTCGTGCTGGGCTTGATTGTCGGCATTAGCGGCGTCGCACTATTGTTCGGGCCGGACGCGATTTCGTCCTTCGGCTCCGCGAGCGTCGGCGCGCAGGCGCTTTGCCTGATGGCAACAATGTTTTACGCCATCACCACGATTACAGCGCGTGCTGCGCCGCCTATGTCGCCGATCATGATGTCTGCAGCTTTTGTGACGCTCGCGGCTTTATTGAGCCTGCCGACGTTGGCGGGTGTGGATTTCGCTGAGCTTGATCCTGCTCCTTCCGCATATGCGGGGATCGCGATTTTAGCGCTCGCTCCAACGGCGGCAGCCTCGTTTCTCTATATGCGGCTGGTCGCCCGTACGAGCGCGACGTTTATCTCTCTGACCGGCTACACCATTCCTGTTGTCACGGCTCTGATCGCGTTTTTCATGTTTGGAGAAATGCAGTCCTTCCGCAGTGTTGCGGCCTATGCGCTTATCTTGTTCGGCGTCTGGCTGTCCCAGAAGGGCGCAAAAAAAAGACCCGGGCATTTAGGCCCGGGTCAGTTGCGAAAATAAACTTCGAGCGAAGTCTACTGGTTGATCGTGATCGTTGCAGGGCCCATCGCGCCCTCGACTGTGAAGCTGTCGCCAGGGCCTTTGCCTTCTGGGTATTCAGTGCAGTTCTCGCCCGGTTGCATGGACGATTCTGTGCAGAGAGATGTGCCTTCAATGCGCCATGTGCCCGGGATTTCAGAGCCCATGGCAACGGCGGAATAGGTGCCGTCTTCGTGGTAGTCGACCGGAATATCAAAGCCCTGAACCGACAGAACGACGCCGTTGGAAATCACGTAGTCGAGCGTTGTTTCGGCCATAGCTGGCGCAACAAGACCTGCGGCGAGCGCAGATGAAATGAGAACTTTCCTGAGCATATGTTTCCTCCGCTATATGCGTATAGCGTAGGCATAGCAGTAAACATGTTCACTTTAAAGGTGAAAATAGCAGGCTATCAACAAATTGTTATTCGATAAGAAAAACTAAATACCCGCGCGGTCGAGCAGGCGTTTGAATGCGGTTGGTCTAATCGCGGAACGCCTGTCGAATTTCTCTTTGCATTTGCTGACCGAGCCATCGTGCACCGCCTAAAGATAAGTGACCCTTGTCAGCGTAGATCACATTGCCTTCAGGAGTATATGCACCACACCCGTCCGCGCAGAGTGTCGAATAGAGGTCGATGAATGTGAATTCGGGGTATTCCGTTGTCACAATACTGCGAAGACGCTCGGCTTGCTCTGCATTGCCGCGTTCTAACCAGTTCGATAGGTCGTCAGCAGAACGCCGTCCTACAGGTGAACTTACGATAGACGGAACGCGGTCTGAGAAGAATGGTCGGTGCGAGAACACAACAACTTGCTTACCAGTGTCTCTCAACAGCTCAAGCGTTCCTCGGATCTGATCTTCTTCCCATCGTTGCCAGTTTGACATGACGGCAACGTATTCGAAGCGGTCAGAACGAGCCTCTTCAAACTGTCTGGCACGCATCTCACGACAGTTATCGCGATCTTGTGGTGCGCTGAATTCCAGAGGCATCGTTCCACAGGCCATCGCGCCTAGCCGTGCGACGCGGTCACGTGGGATCGCTGCGGTCAGAGTATGATAAATGCCGTTAGTCCAGCTGTCGCCAATAAGCAGGACATCCGCGTCCGGTACCTGATTGAAGCATACATCGAAGTTGAACTCAGAAGCCTCCTGATTAATGCCCAGAAGACAGGTCGTCGGCGGCAGCCTGTTGAGCCTCGCATTAACGGCAGCTTGCGGGCTCGTGGACGTTTCGGTGTCGCTTGGAGCAGTGCTCGAGTTTCCGCCCCAGAGGTGGGCGGCAAACACTATTGTCCCGACCAACATGACCCCGGTGATGAAGACCTTGGTGCTGCGAGAACGAATGGTATCGCCGCGTGCAAAGCGCAGCGGGTTCTCGATTGCGTAATACAGGACTGTGCCCAGTGCGATTGATAACAACGTTATCCCGACAACTTCTGTAAGGCTCCGCTGCGAGCCGTACATGATATTGATGAATACGATGAGCGGCCAGTGGACGAGATAAATACTATAGGCACGCAGACCGATGAACCGTGAAACGGGATTGCCGAAAACCGCGCTGGAAAACGTGGAGTTGATCCCGAGAAAGATCAGGCCGGAACCTATAGCGGGAAGGAATGCGGCGACAAGGAATTCGTAATCCGCGCCATCGGCCAGCAATGCAGACGCCATAACCATTGCAAAGCCTGCTAGCATCACGGCAGAATCGCCTTTGAAGCGGTTAATATGCAAAAGGCCGAATCCGGCGCCTATGGCGAACTGGAATACCCTGAAGGGCATTTCATAGAAGGCGGTAGATGGGAAATTCGCGAATGCGAAATACGAGACAACACTGCCAATAACAAACAGCGTGCTGATGACCGCGAGGCGGGACTTTAGTTTGAGGCCCGCCATAAGCAGCAAAAGGCTCGGCCAGACGAGGTAGAACTGCTCTTCTACGCTCAGCGACCAATTGTGCAGGTACGGGTTAGACGCGAGATCGTCGGCAAAATAGTCAGCTTCAAAGTTGAAGAAGATATTCACCACGGCAAGCGCGGAATAAATTGCGGTACGTCCATAGTTTCTGAGGTCTTCTGGACCCACTAGGAACATGCCGGTTAGCAGGGTGAGTATGCTGACGACGAGTGCAGCTGGAAACAGCCGTGTGAAGCGTTTCAGATAGAAATCCGTCAGCGAAAACTTCTTGTTGTCGATGGAAGCCATCGAGTTTCGAGTGATGATGTAGCCTGAAATCGCGAAGAATACGTCGACGCCGACAAAGCCGCCTGGGACGAGGTAGTGGTCAATGTGGAAAACCAGAACCAAAAGTATGGCGAGCGAGCGAACGCCATCCAGATTCTTAACGTATGACACAGTCCACCCCACCCCAAAACTCAACGTGAGACACGGTTAGCAAAACCGACTCAGGCCTACAAGAGTGTTGCAAGGTTGCGCGCTGAAATTGCGAGGGCTGCCAATCGTAAGGGCAGTGTGATGTTAAATACCCGCGCGGTCGAGCAGGCGTTTGAATGCGGCCCAGAACTGGTCGCGAATGTCATCTGTTTCCATCAGGATTTCATGACGTGCATTTGGCAGATAAATGCGCTCGACATTCGTCAGGTGACGCGAAATGCGATGGTGACTGTCATTGTCGACCAGCTCTTCTTCGCCTGCGGTCGCGATGAGCACGGGGCAGTTCACATGTGCCAGCGCCGTTGGTTTGGCAAAGGCGTCAATCACATCAAGCGAGGCTCCAAGCCAGCTCCATGTGATTGGGCCGAGCTCAAGATCGGGGCTGGCTTCAATCAGCGCTTCCTGAATATCCCAGCGACCGCGATCATGGGTGACAATGTTCTCTTCGAATGAGCCGCGCGGACCTGGCTTCATGGCGAATTTATTGCCCTGACCAAGTGTTTTCATCGACCAGGCGAGATATTTCATGCCCATGAACCGGCTCTTCAGGCCCCACATAGGCGCGGAGAAAGCGGCGGCGTCGACTTCGATGAGCTTTTTCGTGATCGCTGCAAGCGCGATAGCGCCGCCCATAGAGTGAGCCAGCGACACAAGCGGGCGGGGCAGCTCGTCCTGCATTTCATCCAGCGCTTTTTTTAGCGCATTCATAAATGTCGAGAAGCGATCAATATGACCCTTGCGGGCATCCGGCAGAAGCCGTGACGACAGGCCCTGACCCGGCCAGTCCAGAATGAGGATTGCAAACCCCATCTCCTGAAGTTCGCGGGCAGTTTCGAAGTATTTCTCGATGAACTCGGTGCGCCCGGGGCAGACGATAACCGTGCCCCGTGGCGTGGAAGGATTGAGCGCAGGCGCAACGCACATGCGAAGCCGACGCCCCTCGGCACCATCGAGCCAGCGGACGCGCGCGCCTTCAGGCGGCGGGTTGCCTTCAATCTCGACGAAGCCGGAAGAGCTCATAAGGCCCTGTTACTTAAGCTGCGAGAACAGGCTCTGAAGCTGCATAGCGACAGACATATCGCCCATAACTTTGAGCTTGCCCTGCATGAAGGCCATAGTTGGATCGAGATTGCCTGCGAGCAGCTTCTGGAAGTCGTCCCAGTCAACTTTCACAGTGGCATCAGCGTCGCCGTCTTCATTGGTCGCGACATTTTCTTTGCCGTTCAGAAGCAGTTTGCCCATGTCGCCGAAATCGAATTTGACGATTTTGTCGAAAGCACCGCTCTGAAGCGCTTCGTTTGCTTTAGCCGTAAGTGCAGCCAGATCCATATGAGTCTCCCTCAAGGTTTCTTGTTTTGTATGGCCCCCGCTTCGCCGGATGGCAAGGCAGCTGACCAAAATGTCAGCAGGGCTCGTCGTCGCATATGGGGACGGTTTCAGCTCGCGCCATAAAATTCTGAGAGTACGCCTGCGAGCCATAGCGGGCGTTCCAGTGGCACCATGTGTCCGCAATCGGGCGCGATGGCGCTTTTTGTGTTGGGGATTTCACTGGTCATGATGGCGAGTTGAAGCTCTGTCAGGAACGGATCGGTATCGCCAGCGATCATCAATGTGGGGCAGGTGATGCGGTTAAGCTGGCCGGAAAGATCGATCCGCTCCGTCGTTTCTGAAAGCTGGGTGATGAGCGTTTCCACGCCGAGATCATGGTCCATGTCGCGCATGATCTGCTTGATCGCATTGCCGGAGCGGTGGTCAGGATGCAGCATCTGGTTCAGGCGCGCGTCCACAATGCCCTTATAGATGTGGGTTTTGAGGTATTCGAGCGCAGACTGGCGTTGCTTTTTCTCTTCATCATGCAGGCCAAAGGCGGACGAACAGATTGTGACAAGCGAGGCGACCTTATCCGGGTGACCAATGGCAAACTCCATCGCCAGATATCCGCCCATTGAGAACGCTACGAGATTAAGCGGGCCTTCCGCATCAGCCGCATTGTGAAAATGCTGACGAAACTCCGCGGCAGATCGTGCTTTGTGGATCGGCAAGTAGTTGCAGGTGAGCTTGCCCTGAAGCTGTGCCCAGACGGGATGCCATACACGCTCGTCGCACATGGTTCCTGGAACGAAGGTGATAGGTCTGGTCATGGCAATGTCCGGTTGACGTAAGGGGCAGGCTATACCGTGAGGCATTCCCTGATTAGAACTTGAGACAAACAATATAAGCAAGTCAGTCAGGGGAAATCGGATGAGCTGGAAGCCGCACATCGAAGAATTACGTCAGCGCGAGCGTCTCGCCGAGAAGATGGGCGGCGAAGAGCCGGTCTCTCGTCAGCGAGGTCGCGGCAAGCTGACAGTGCGTGAGCGCGTGGCGTTTCTGGCTGATCCGGGCAGCTTTCAGGAAATCGGTAAGATTGCGGGCCGCGCTGAGTATGATGAAAACCACCAGCTGAAAGACTTTCTGCCAGCCAATATGGTCGTGGGCCGGGGTAAGGTTGGCGGTAAGCCGGTCGTCATTCTGGGCGATGATTTCACCGTGCGCGGCGGCGCGGCGGATGCCTCCATTCGAGGAAAGATGCTGATTGCCGAGAAAATGGCTGGTGAATATCGCATGCCGCTCATCCGTCTGGTGGACGGAACGGGCGGTGGCGGCTCTATCAAAATGCTGGATAAGGACCCGCGCACCTACATTCCGGAGACGCCGGGCTGGGAATACGCGGTCGAGAATCTGGCGGAGATTCCGGTTGTGTCTCTGGCGCTTGGTCCGTGCGCAGGCCTCGGGGCAGGGCGCGTGGGCGCGAGCCATTATTCGGTCATGGTGAAAGAGCTGTCTCAGGTTTTCGTGGCCGGGCCGCCGGTCGCGCGCGCTATTGGCGAAGATGTGACCAAGGAAGAGCTGGGCGGCTGGAATATTCAGGCCAAGAACGGCACGGTGGATGAGGCCGTAGAGACCGAAGCGGAAGCCTTTGAGAAGACGCGCCAGTTCCTCTCTTACCTGCCGATGTCCGTTCATGAACGCCCTGCGCGCACCACGCCGACGGATGATCCGAACCGCCGCGAAGAAAGCCTGATTGATATCGTCCCGACGGACGGCAAAACCCCTTACATGCCGCGCAAGATCATCAATGCCGCGGTCGATCAGGGCAGCTTCTTCGAGATTGGACGCTATTGGGGCAAAGGCATCGTCACCGGCTTTGCTCGCATTGACGGTTTCCCTGTTGGTATTCTCGCAGGCGACCCGTTCTTCCTCGATGGGGCCTGGACGCCGGACACGTGCGATAAGGTCACCCGTCACGTTGACCTGTGCGACACCTTCCATCTGCCGATCATTCACTTCGTGGACTGCGCAGGCTTTGCGGTTGGTGTGAAGCAGGAAACCAACGGCGTCACGCGCAAAGGCGTGCGGGCTATGTCTGCCATGTATCAGGCAAAAGTGCCTGTGTGTGCTGTGGTTATCCGCAAAGCGTTCGGCCTTGCGGGCTCTGCCATGATGAACCCGACGCGGACCAAATGGCGCTATGCATGGCCGTCCGGCGACTGGGGCTCTCTGCCTATGGCTGGCGGTATTGAGGCGGCGTACCGCAAAGAACTGTCAGAAGCTGAAGATAAGGATGCGTTCCTGGAAGAGCTTTATGCCAAGTTCGAGGCGATGCGCTCGCCATTCCGGACAGCTGAAGCCTTCCTTGCCGAAGACATTATCGACCCGCGCGACACGCGACCTCTACTCGTCGATTTTGTGCACCACGCAGACCGTATGATCGAGCCGGGCTACAAGCCTAAAGGGTATCGGCCTTAGGCGATTCCGAGTAAGCTGACCGTGAATGGCTTCGGGGTTGAAAATTTGTTGGACTTGAAAAATAAGCAACACCTGAATGACTGGCTAATCCGCCAAAGCGACGAGGTGATTTTGGCCTTGGGAGCTCGGTCGGCCTTAAGAATGCTTCCTTTCGTTAGTTTAGCAAGGACACTAGGCGATTTTGAGAATAGGGCACTTATACCAGTTCTTAGGGCTGTGTTATTTGTCACCTATGCGGCGAGGTATCCTAGAGTTGGCCGCGCAACCCTTGATGCCGTAGATATTTCGGACCGTTCGGCGGATGCAGGAGCGTTTTTAAGCCGATCTTCTTCACTGGTGTTAGCGTCAAAGGCGGCGCAAGGGATCGCCAATACCGTTGCGATAGAAGGTCTTTTGGCGGAACAAGCGGATTCCCCAGACCAAAGTAATCGTAACTTGGCCGTTCAATATGCCGTGGAAACATTGGATGCTGATAGCTTCGTGGCGTTGTGCGATGATGTGGAATTTCTAGACAATAGGACGGGAGGAGTTGATGCAGGCGTTGTGGCCTCTCTTATAGATCGGCCGCTTTGGCGTGTAGGTCTGGCTCTTTCGTCTCTTCAGATGTGGCGTAATTTAATTTATGAGCTTCCTGAGGAAGAAAATTGGTGGGTCTGGACGTCGTGGTACAACAGTATCCTCACTGGAAAGAGATCGATGTCCGAAGTCGCAGAGCGCGATCTTGCGACGTCTTGGATACAAATTTCAGACCGTGACTGGCGCCACCCAGATAACCCAAGCCACTTGAATGAAAAAATTGCAGAGCTGTGGGAGCTTTATGGTGCTCTGGACCGGTCTCGGCAAGAAGACGATCAAGCGGCTGCGAGTGCGCAAGTTTTGTTAAGTTTAAAACAAGACAACTCGGTCGCATCGGTGGAACTTGCCGACGATTACTTGCGATTTAAACAACCGAGGAGCGATAATGACCTATTAGCCGCCTCCGAAGATATAGCAATTCAACTTCATGAAAATGCTCGACGCCAGCTCAGTGAAATGGCGGATGATATTTATGGTCTCAACAACCGTCCAGACTTACGCGGAGTTGGGGCCACATATGACAGGTTGGTTCTCAAAATTGGGAAAGATAGTTCTGAACTTGCGAACAATATAGCCGGGTTTTGGGCAGATCTCTGTGAGCTGGGAACATTTTTAGAAGCGGACGATAAAGGAAAGCTGAACCAGCCCATTGAATGGTCTTCACGCCGAAAGCTCGATTCATTTCTTCGAAGCGCTGCGCCGCTTGTTCGGCATTTCCCGACCGGTATGAAGCTCGATGAGCAAGCTCGAATTTACAATACTCCGGAACGGCGTTTTGATGCTGCTCAAGATGTGCTGACGGCATCTGGGCAAGTGAAATTACTTAATGAAAGAGATTTAGAAATCCTCGTCAATTTCATTTCTGCGATAGAACGAGGTGAGTACCAAGGACAAAAGTTACAAGGCAATGTCACCAGGCAAATTGGTAATATGGTCGTTAAAACGATTACGACCATTGCGACGTTCTATCTTGGCGCCGCTTCCTCAATTGTCTCTTCGGATTCTATAATTGCAAACAAGATGGCGGAAATGATACTTTCAGCTGAAGATGCTACGTTGGAGTTTTTGTCAGGCGGTGCTCCTGACATCGAAATTGCCGCTCGTGAAATAATCGGTGATATGAAGGAGCAGCATAAAAACAGAGGACGGTATTTTCCTGATGTAACGGCCTTTAAAGAACCAGAAGATGAAGACTAAAAGCCCGGCGCGAAGCCGGGCTTTCTGTTTGAAGGTAGAACCGTAGGGTTTATTCTTCGGTGTCTTCTTCGGCCGCCGCTGCTTCAGCTGCGGCAATGTCCTCAGCAGTAGGTTTGCGGAAACGAAGCGTCATGCGGTCGCTTTCGCCAATCGCTTCGAAGACAGACGCATCATAGTTTTCGATCTCTTCGCGGTCGGCGCCGGTAGACCGAAGGTTCGGCGGCAGGTTCCACACGCCGCCCGGATGGTCTTTTGTATCAAGCGGGTTAGCGTTGATCTCGGATGCTTCTTCGAAAATGAAACCGGCATCTTCAGCGAGTTGGCGGGCATAGTCCTCATGGACATAGCCTGACGGTGCGCCAGGTGCCTGCGTGTCAGCGCTGTTCAGGCGGTGCTCGACGACGCCAAGCGTGCCGCCCGGGCAGAGCGCGTCGTACATGTCTGAGAACATTTTGTCGGCATACTGACCGGACATCCAGTTGTGGATGTTGCGGAAGGTGAGAACCACATCAGCGCATTCGCCGTCTGCCATGAGCGGGCCGGTATCGCGGCTGAGGGCTACGAATTCAACATTACCGAATGTGTCAGCGTCTTCCATGAAGCGGGCAGAGAAATTGTCATATGCACGCTGCGCATAGTCGCTTGTCGCCGGATCAGGACCAGCGGCTACATACGTGCCCTGACCTTTCAGGAAGGGTGCGATCACTTCTGTGTACCAGCCGCCGCCCGGCCAGACTTCAATAACGGTGTCCGTTGGTTCAACACCGAAGAATTCCAGCGTTTCCACAGGATGGCGGAATTCGTTACGGGCAATATTGCCTTCAGAGCGCCATGCGCCGTTTGCAGCTTGTTCGAGTGTCACGGTTCCGGACGCTATTTCAGTCTCGGCTGCCGGCGCTGCTGTTTCTGCGGCAGGCGGTGTCGCTGCGTGTTCTGTGTCAGGTGTATCCCCACCACATGCAGCGGTAAAAAGTGCCAGTGACAGAATGCTTGTTCCAAGCAGTACAGACTTCATTTCATTCCTCCTAAGGCGGTGCAAATCACAAACCCTTGCGCAGGGAAAATGGCATCCCATATGACTATTGTCGAGGCGCCGAAGTCGGGTCTTGACCTCGGATGCGCCGGTTTCGGGCATTCGGTGAAAACTGAAAGCAGGGGCACCTGCAAACTTGTTGCTTATGAAAGGACAGTCTTATGCAAACGATTGATCTCACCCCGATTTACCGTTCCATGGTCGGTTTTGACCGCGTAGCTAACATGCTCGACGCAGCGTCCCGCCTGGATAATTCTCAGGGTTACCCTCCTTACAATATCGAAAAGACGGGCGATAATGCCTTCGTCATCGAGCTTGCGGTTGCCGGTTTCGCTGAGGAAAACCTCGAAATCGAAACCAAGGAAGGCCTGCTCACCGTGTCTGGTAAAACCCAGGCAACTGAAGACGGTGAAAAGCGTGAATTCCTGCATCGCGGAATCGCCGAGCGCAGCTTTATTCGCCGCTTCCAGCTCGCTGATCACGTTGTCGTGAAAGGCGCTGATCTACAGAACGGCATGCTCCGCATAGAGCTGGAACGCCAGCTGCCTGAAGCGATGAAGCCGCGCAAGATCGCAATTGGTGGCACAAGCCCGAAAGTGATCGAAGGCGGTAAAAACGTCGCGTAATACCGCTTAGACGACGAACCTCTTCCCCAGAGTAAGAAACGGCGCATCGTTGGATGCGCCGTTTTTCTTTTATTGGTCTTTGGTTTCGGACGGTTCGTCTTCGCCGGAGCTTTCAGCGTCCGCCACCGGTTCTGCCGCTTCTGGCTCTGCGTCTGGCGCATCCGGAACGACAGCAGGTGTCTCTTCCGTAGCCGGGGCTTCGGTCTCGACCTCGGCTTTAGCTGATGGCGTGTCTTCAGAAGTAGTGTCTTCTGCTGCCGCTGTATCTTCTGTCGCTTCAGGGGTTTCAGAAGATTTTGATCCACCACGGCGACGACGGCGGCGCTTAGGCTTTTGTGGCGCGTCTTCGGATTGGGTGTCTTCTGCAGGCTCTTCCTGCTTTTCAGGTGCAGGCTCGCCAAGTGGAAGAATGTCAGTCAGGCCAGCGTCTTTGAGGAACGCTTCAAGTTCGGGTGTTGCAGGCGTGTCTGCAAACGCAGCTTTCAGCGTGGCATATGATGTCGCGGAATGGCCCTGAATGCCCTGTTTGAATTCGCCGACATCCATGCCGACGGTTACGGTTTTACGCTTTTTCGCGATTGCTTCGGCATTTGCCTCAGCCCATGCGATGAGCGTTGGAACAACTTCGTCACGGATCAGCGGAAGAAGTGTGTCACCAACAGCGGACAGATCTTCGAACACCGCGCCCTGACGCGGGTCTTCCATGAACTCGCACCACGCTGTCACGAACGGCGCGCTGTCACGGATCATTGCGCCGGATGTGTCGTCCTTCATCAGCTGGATGAGCTGACCGGCAATCGCGAAGTCTGCAAGGCTAGGATGGCCGCCAAACAGGAAGAGATGCTTTTCCAGATGTGCGTTGAGCAGCTTCAGGAAGCGCGCGAATGAGGCTTCGATGACCGGCGTAGTTTTCTTGGTCGAACCGATAAGCTTCAGGCGGCCGGACATGCTCTTCGCGATGGATTTTTCGATGTCGGCGCGGTTTTCGACTTCATAACCTTCAAAGACGGCATCAGCCTGACATGTCGCGGCAGCTTTTGCAGCTTTCGCTGTGCCCCAGCGATAGTGGAACATAGCTTTGTTTAGCCATTCGTCGGCATATTCTTCAAGCAGGAGTGCAAGCACGCGGCAGGCCGGATCATTCGGGCGCGCAGATGGCTTGTAAACCTTTCCTTCCAGGCGAGACAGGATCAGGCTGGAGTCGTGTGCGACGCCGCCTTTTGGAGAGACGAGCATAGGCAGCGCCTGGCTTTTCGCCAGCGACTGGAATTCCTCTTCTGTCCCAAATCCTTTCGCGACCCATTCGAATGGAAGCTTCTTGTATCGCAGATAGCTGCGAACCTTAATGGAGTAGGGTGAGGTTTCTGATCCGAAAAGGCGGTATTTGGCGCCCATAGTGTGCTCTCCGTCTGGAAGCGGAAGGCTTACGCGGGGTTCGTGTTTGGTTCAAGCGCCAATGTGCCCAAAAGGACGCTATGTGGCCGCTTGGCCACAAGCACACCTAGCTGTGTGAGGCAAAGAAGGCCTCATAAAGCGGTTCTGCGTCGTCGCGCTTGAGGCCGACCATCACCTCGATCCCTGCGTCGCGTAGAACCTCAAAGCCGCCAGCACCTTTCGGGTGAATGTCTGAAATCGCGCAGACAACGCGGGTAATGCCAGCGTCGATCAGGCGGCGTGAACAGGCATCTTCACCGGTCGAGCGTTCGCGGCATGGCTCAAGCGTGACATAGGCCGTGCCGCCTTTAGCGAGTTCGCCTGCATCATCCAGAGCAATCTGTTCGGCATGAGGGCGTCCACCCTCAGCGGTGACGCCAGCGCCGACAATGCGGCCCATCACGTCTGTAATCACACAGCCAACCGACGGATTATCGCCGGTCAGGCCGTGATTGAGGCGGGCGAGTTCAAGCGCCCGGCCCATCATACGTTTGTCTTTACGACGGCTCATGCCGGAATTGGCGGCAGGTCTTTTGCGCGATCTGCGTCGAGATAGCGTGCAGAAACCGGCGTCAGGTCGAAGTCCAGCTCGATGAGGAGCGGGTTACCTGTCGGGATTTCAACGCCGATAATGTCGTCTTCGCTAACCTTGAAGATGTGTTTCACAATCGCGCGCAGAGAGTTGCCGTGCGCGGAGATGATTGTGTGCGTGCCGTCTGTCAGCTTTGGTGCGATCGTTTTCTCCCAGTAAGGCAGAACGCGGTCGAGCGTGAGCTTCAGGCTTTCTGTTGCAGGAACCTCAATGCCTTTATAGCGCGGGTCTTTAGACAGATCGAACTCGGAACCGGCTTCAAGCGGCGGCGGTGGCACATCATAAGAACGACGCCAGATCTTGACCTGCTCGTCACCGTGTTTTTCGGCTGTCTCGGCTTTGTCGAGACCTGTCAGGCCGCCATAATGGCGCTCGTTCAGGCGATAGTCTTTTGTGACGGGCAGCCAGCAGCGGTCCATAGACTGGAGCGCAAGCCAGAGCGTGCGGATCGCACGGGTCTGAACGCTTGTGTAGCACTGACGGAAATCAACGCCTGCTTCCAGCAGCAGTTCGCCAGCGCGCTTTGCTTCGGCTTCGCCTTTTTCAGTGAGCGCAACATCCCACCAGCCGGTGAAACGGTTTTGAAGATTCCACTCACTCTGTCCGTGACGCATCAATGCCAGTACAGCCATTTGTCCCTCGCTTTAAAAACTTGCGACTGCCCATAACGCCTGATGGCGGCATGGTCGAGCCTTCAGAGCAAGGAAAATCGCGGTATTGCGCGGTTAGCTGAAGAGAGAGTCGATATCGCTCTGTGAAATGCCATGATCATGGTCAGGTTCATCATCCGGTGTGCCTGGCGCATTACCAATGATGATGCCATTGATCTGGCCGATATGATCGAACAGGGTTTTGCCGATCTCGGTGGCCGTGTCGAAGTCGCTTTTCATAACGGCTTGCTGGATCTCGAAGATCTTTGCATCGAGTGAATGGCAGGCTTTTTCAAAGCGGCTGATAATACCTGAATCTGCCTGGCAGTATGCCTCGATCGCGAGCTCTTTATCGCGGAAGCCTGAATGGCGGAAATGGTCGACATAATTCTCGGGTTTCCAGCTCAGAACTTCTTCAGAGATTTCGTCGTCTGAGCCGAGGAAATCGACGAGCATCGCGACTTCGTTGTAATGGTTGAGAAAATCAGTCGCAAGAAGGGTGTCCGGGCTAATGTTAGCCGCGCGCAGCGTTTCGACGTTGAGGTCGTGCGTCTTTCCCATATCCATCAGGCACTATCGGCACAAAAACGTTCAAACGCGCTTAACAAAATAGATTCTATGCGATTGAGTCTTGCATATAATGCCCCGAAGCGGGAAAACGCAGTTAAGGTTCAGGGGACGAACTATTGTATGAGTGATTTGTTTTTTTATCCGGTCGCCCTGTTGGCAGCACTGGCAATTATTGCTGGCGCGGCACTGCCTGGCCGTGACCGACTGGCCTGCGGGTCAGTCAGTGGGGCGGGCACCAATTATCAGAACGTGGAAGTGGTGGGTGATGACCTGTGTCGCATGGTTGCGGCAGGCCAGTCTGACATTGACCGCGTTATGACCGGAGAAGAGATTTCATCACTGATCGTTACGGCTGGTGCAGGCATGTTAGGTGACCGCCCGGAACGCAATCCGCATTTTCGTCTCGCCGCTGACCTTGAGCAGCAGTTTGCCGGACGCCGTGTCCGCGTAACCGTTGAGGCGAAGCCGACACAGCCGCGAGGCGCGCTGGCTTTCGAGATGAATTACAGCGCGGGTCAGGAAGGCAATTCCGGCTGGCAGTTATTCAATCTGACGCCTGAGTATCGCCCTTACAGCTTCGTCTGGAATGTGCCTGCGCGTGAAGGCACAGAGCAGGCGATTGACTACCTGTCCATTCGCCCGATCGTGCCGGAAGGCACACGCGGCGTGGAAATCCGTTCCGTCCGTTTCGAGCGCCTGCCTGACTAATACCTGTCGCAGGGCCGATTGATCACTGAGGAGAAGTAAAGTGCTTCCGACCCCACGAGCTGACATTGCTCCAAATACTGCCGAGTTTGAAACCCAGCCGCTGGTAAAGCCGACAGGCTTCCGCGAATATGATGCGCGCTGGTGGTTCGGCGTCCCCGGCCATGACAAGCCGTCCGAGCTGAACCTGCTTGGCGTTCAGGCGCTGGGGCAGGGTATGGGCACAGTCTTCCATGAGAAATGGGTCGCGCCAAAAGTCGTGGTCGGTCATGATTTTCGCCATTATTCCCAGTCGATCAAATACGCGCTGATGACGGGCCTGTCTCAGGCGGGCTGTCAGGTTCTGGATATCGGTCTGGCACTGTCTCCAATGACCTATTTTGCGCAATTTGCGCTGGATGCGGCCTGCTGCGCGATGGTCACCGCCAGCCACAATGAAAACGGCTGGTGCGGTGTGAAAATGGGCTATGACAAGCCGCTCACATTCGGCCCGGATGAAATGTCCCGCCTGAAAGAGATCGTTCTGAACGGCACGCCGGTGATGCGTTCTGGTGGTTCTATCTCTCGCGTAGAGAACATGAAGGACGTGTATCTGAAGGCCGTCACGAAAGATGTTCAGATCAAGCGTCCGCTGAAAGTCATCGCTGCTTGCGGTAATGGTACAGCTGGCGCATTCGCGCCGGAAGCTCTGCGCGCTATGGGCGTTGAGGTCGTCGAGCTCGATTGCGATCTCGACTGGACCTTCCCGAAATACAACGCCAACCCTGAAGACGAGAAAATGCTTCACGCGATGGCGGATGCGCTCAAAGAGCATAATGCAGACCTCGCGCTCGGGTTTGACGGTGACGGCGACCGCTGCGGCGTTGTCGATAATAACGGCAATGAAATTTTCGCAGACAAGATCGGCCTGATGCTGGCGCGCGACCTGTCGCGTGAGAATCCTGGTGCGAAGTTTGTCGTCGATGTGAAATCTACCGGCCTCTACAAAACCGATCCGGTTCTGAAAGAGAATGGCTCTGAAGTTGATTATTACAAAACCGGCCACTCTTACATCAAGCGTCGTACGACCGACCTTGAGGCATTGGCGGGCTTTGAAAAGTCCGGCCACTTCTTCTTCCGCCCGCCTATCGGCCTTGGGTATGATGATGGTCTGGTTGCTGCAGCGGCTGTGCTTCAGATGCTTGATCGCAATCCGGGCAAGACACTTTCCGAACTGCATGACGAGCTTGGTGAGGCTTACACCTCCATGACCATGTCCCCGCATTGCGGCGATGAGGTGAAGTATGGTGTGATCGACGAGATGGTTGAGGAATATAAAGGCCTTCTCGGCTCTGAAATTCTCGGCCGTAAGGTTGTTGACGTAAACACTGTAAACGGCGCCCGAGTGACACTGGAAGATGGCTCTTGGGTTCTGGTCCGCGCCTCTTCAAACAAGCCTGAACTGGTTGTTGTGGTGGAGAGCATGGTCTCCAAAGACGATATGAAGGCGCTCTTCCATGAGGAAGTGAAGCCACGCCTCGGCAAACACTCCGAAGTTGGTGCGTATAATCAGGAAGTCTGATCCTGACTTAGATATAAATTTGAAGCGGCTCCCATAATCGGGGGCCGTTTTCGTTTGTTGTCAGGCTTGGCGCTGAACTGACCACATCTCTGATTTTCCGCAGGTTTCATTTTGCGGTTCGGAAAATTGCGCTAGAACATGTTCAATTCCGATTATTGGGGACTGACATGAAACTGAAACTCGCTCTTCTGGCTGGCGCTGCAGCGCTGATGGCAAGCTCTGCAAATGCTGGCGTTGTTGAAGAAGTTCGCCTTGGCGTTCTGCAACACAATATCTGCGTTCTGGACTGTGATAACGCAGACAAGGAAGACGGCCCGGACATTTCCGGTGAGATCGTTTTCAAGTCCCCTGATTTCCTAAGCTGGGCGTTTGACCCACGTCCGTATCTTGGCGTGACAGCCAACACTGCGGGAAATACCAGCTTCTATGGCGGCGGCCTGCAATGGTCTTTCGGCATCACAGAGAACCTCTCATTCGAGCCAGGCCTCGGCTATTTTTTCCATGACGGCTATAACGAGAACCCGTTTGTTCAGGGTACGCCTGAATCAACAGCCTTCGGTCAGGAACATGTGTTCATGGGGTCTGACGACCTCTTCCGCACATCGCTCGCGCTGACATACGACTTCAACGACGATTGGGCGGCTCAGCTCATGTATGAGCACTACTCCCACGGCCAAATCCTCGGTGATGGCCGAAATCAGGGCATGGATAATATCGGCATTCGTATCGCCTATACCTTCGACTAAATCGAATGACTTCAGATCGTCGATGTGACGATCTCTCACATTGCCGGTGCGCGGCGCGCGATTAGACTAGTGCTATGACCGAGCCTCGCACCTTTCGCATTCTGTATGACGGCGACTGTCCGTTCTGCCAGTCCTATGTGACGTTTGCGAATTTGCGCAAAGCGGTCGGCGAGGTCGAGCTGATTGATGCGCGCGAGCGTCCTGACCTCATTCTTCATTATGAAGCACTCGGATATCTCATTGACGAAGGTATGATCGTCGATGCGGGCGACGAGATTTACTACAAAGGCGATGCCGTCTGGGCGATCAACACGCTCGCCAGCTCGAACCCTGCGCTGAAGCTGATGGGGAATCGGCGCTTTGTGAAATGGAGCTATCCGTTCCTTCGCGGTATGCGAAACGGCGTGAACCGGCTGCGCGGTGTTCGCTCTATCAGGTCCGGCATCCCTGAAAGCTAACAAAAAATCCGCATATAGACGAATCCACCCCTTGCTTTTCGACGCTAAACACTGTCCTTTCCCCGCGGTTCTAGCGGAGAGATACTCATGACCGGAGTCGTTGTTGTCGGTGCCCAATGGGGTGACGAAGGTAAAGGTAAAATCGTTGACTGGCTCAGCCACCGCGCTGACGTAATCGTACGATTTCAGGGCGGCCATAATGCCGGCCACACACTCGTCATCGATGGCAAGGTCTTCAAGCTGAACCTTCTGCCATCCGGCGTCGTTCGCGGCGGCAAGCTCTCCGTTATCGGCAATGGCGTTGTCGTTGACCCATGGCAGCTCCTGAATGAAGTCGCCAGCATGGAAGAGCAGGATGTCCACTTGGGCCCTGACGATCTGCTGCTGGCTGATAATGCCTGCCTCATCCTGCCATGGCATAAAGACATCGACGCAGCCCGCGAAGCGCAGGCTGGCGGCGCGCAGATTGGTACGACAAAACGCGGTATTGGCCCGGCTTATGAAGATAAAGTTGGCCGCCGCGCCATTCGCGTAGCTGACCTGGCTGACGAAGCAGCGCTCGACATGAAACTGGAGCGCCTCATCGCGCACCACGCGCCGCTGCGCAAAGGTCTCGACCTGCCACCACCTGACGCAGCAGAGCTCAAGCGCCAGCTTCTCGAAATTGCAGATGATGTTCTGAAATATGCCGGTCCGGCATGGCAGCGCCTCGACGCGGCCTTCAAACTCGGCCGCCGCATTCTTTTCGAAGGTGCACAAGGCGTGATGCTTGACGTAGATCACGGCACATATCCGTTCGTCACGTCCTCTAATGTTGTGTCCGGTCAGGCGGCGGCAGGTTCCGGCCTCGGCCCGCGTTCGGTAAACTACGTGCTCGGTCTGGCTAAGGCCTACACGACACGTGTCGGCTCCGGCCCGTTCCCGACAGAGCTGACTGACGAAGTCGGAGAAACGCTTGGCCGTGTTGGACACGAATTTGGTGTGAATACGGGGCGTAAGCGCCGTTGCGGCTGGTTTGATGCCGTTATGGTTCGTCAGGCTTGTGCGGTATCTGGCGTCGATGGTCTGGCGATCACAAAGCTGGACGTTCTCGACGGCTTTGAAGAGATCAAAATCTGCGTAGCGTACAAGCTGGGCGATAAGGTTCTCGACCGACTGCCTGCGACGGCTGCGGAACAGGCTGCTGTAGAGCCGATATATGAAACCATGAAGGGTTGGTCCGGCTCAACTCAGGGCGCGCGTGACTGGGACCAGCTTCCAGGTGAGGCTGTGAAATACATCCGTCGTCTCGAAGAGCTGGTCGGTACGCCTGCTGCACTTGTGTCTACATCACCTGAACGCGAAGACGTTATTCTGCGTCGTGACCCGTTCGGCCGCGTGATGTAAGCTGCCATAAGACGCGAGCAAGATCTTATGAGCCTGACCTATCCAATCGCTTCCAATGCCATGGAGGCGCTTCTGAACCCTGTGGGGCTGGAGCGTACGCTGACGGCTGCCAAAGCGACGGCAGGTCGGGCTGTTGTGTTCGAGAATGAATGGATCCGCCCGGGGCCGGAGCGCGTGGAAGAGTTGTCAGCTGCTGTGCAGATGGCAGCATCTCATGGCGCGGTTCAGGTATATGAGTCCGAAAAGGGCAAACCGGTTATTGCGCTGAAATACTGGCGCATTCTCACGGATGACGAACTGGCACCCAAGCCTGAACCAGAGCCTGAAAAGCCGGAAGACGGTGATGGGAAGAAGAAAGATCACACAGATGATCTCTATTTCCGCAAAGGCCGCACAAAACCACGCAAACGCGTGGTTGACCCGAACCAGATGGATTTGTTCGTCAAACCAGAAGAAGAGGCTCAGGCATCAAAGGATGATGAGGCCTGACACAAAGGTGTAAGCGGTGCATTCTGCTGACATGACAAGTTGCGCGTTCATGTATACACCTTGCGTTTCAGTTCTCTGATTGGTTCGAGTTTGTTTTCCTATGACTAATCCTGTCACGCCTCCTGATGTTTCGCCGTCTGCGACTGCTCCAGCACCATCGGAAGGACTGACCGAAAGCGAGCTTATGATGCGCGCCGAAGAAGTGACTCGCGATGCGTGGACCTGGCTGCAGGAACACGTTCTGACGCCGGAAAACCTGATCGCCATCTCCGTCCAGCTCGGCGTTATCGTAGCGGCGTTGCTTCTCGGCCGTATCTTTGCGCCGCGCGTTCGTAAGCTGATTGATCAGGGCATTTCGAAGCTACCTGAACAGGTGCGCGAGAAAGCCGAACAGATTGCACCGCTTATTCTGGACCATGGTCTGCGGCCGGCAATCTGGATTGCATTTCTCTGGCTCGGGCAGACCGCGCTTCAGGGCCTGGGGCAGCCTTATCTGCTGGTTCGGATCGCTGCGAGCCTTGCAACGGCATGGCTGGTTATCAAGTTGATCACCCAGTTCCTGCCAGAAGATATGCGCAAGCCGGTTATGTGGTTTGCCTGGGCTCTGGCCGTTCTGAACGCTATGGGCATTCTGGATGACGTTTTGATCTGGATCGACAAATTTGGCGTGCCGTTTGGTGATGGCGGCTTCATTAACCTGTCTTTCGTGTCGCGCGCCGTGTTTATGGCTGCGCTGTTTATCTTCGCCGCTCAATGGCTCTCCAAACGCCTGAAAGCCCGTGTTGAGACCTTGCCAAAGGTTGAGCCGAGTATCCGCATTCTGATGTCGAATGCGATCCAGATTGGTCTGTTTATCGCGGCAGCGGTTCTCACCATGACAAGCATAGGCATCCCGCTTGGTGGTCTTGCTGTCTTTGGCGGCGCGCTGGGTGTGGGCCTCGGCTTTGGCATGCAGCAGATCGTGGCGAACTTCATTTCCGGCGTGATCCTGCTGTCAGACCGTTCCATCAAGCCGCACGATGTCATTGAGGTCGACGAGACATATGGCGAAGTGAAATCACTTGGCCTGCGCTATGCGTCCGTCATTACACGCGACGGCAAGGAACACCTCATTCCGAACGAACAGCTCGTCACCAACAAGGTGGTGAACTGGAGCTATTCAGACGACAAGGTACGCGTGAAGCGCCGTTTCCTCGTTGAGTATGAGAGCGATCTTCGTCTTGCGGCGCAGCTTTGTATTGATGCCTGCGCCGACCAGCCGCGGGTTCTAAAAGACCCGGCACCGAAATGCCTGTTGATGGAATTCGGTGATGATGCGGTGGAGATGGAAGCGCGCTTTTGGATTCGTGATCCGCAGAACGGCATCAACAATATCGGCTCTGAAGTGATGTTCGCCATGTGGGACAAGTTCAAAGAGCACGGTATCGATCTACCACTCGGTCAGGACGAAATCCGGATCACCGGCGATTCAGAACTCAAAGTCCGCATGGTGCGCGAAAAAGCGAAGAAAGACGAAGACGCCTAAAGCGCCTCGACATTCCTTACATGGCCATCTGACCGGGCGAGGATCTGGTGGCTATCGCCGGGCCATGTCCGCATGTCACAGGTCATGCCAAGCGCGAGCGGAGGCGCTTGGCGGTTCCAGAGAAGCTCTGGTTCGTAGCGTAGCCATACCAGGGGCGCGTCATCCGTCGCACTGGCTCCTGCTGCTTCTATGAGGTCCGTCATGCGTTGGCGTGTTTCCAGCGGCGGATATTGGAAGAAGACCGAATGGAAGACGACGGTGACGGCATCGTCTGGCCGCATGGCCAGCTCCCGCTCCAACCAGTCTGCAGCATCGGCTTTTTCGACCTTCGTTCCGCGTGAGACGGCGATATCCGCAGCAGCATCAAAACGCGCAAGCCGTTCCGGCTGATCAGGCCAGACATAGCTTTTCAGCCTGAGCCGTGTCGCTTCATCGGACAGGTCCAGAGGATTCCGATCGCAGGCTTTCCGGTCACGAATGGAGATGGAGTTTGCAAACTCCGGGGCAGGGCCGTTCCAGTTCGTGGTGACCGTCATCGGTGATGTGGGGTCGCCCCACTGCCAACTGCCTGCATCATAATAGAAGGCATCAAAATTCTGATTGAGGCCCGCGCTCGCGCCAAGTTCCAGAAAATGGATAGGCTTTCCGAACCGCCCGGCGATTGCATTTAAGCCCATGAGAAGCATGAAGGCGCGGCGGGTTTCATTCGTTTGCGGCGGTGACTGTATGAAGTCAGTCACTCTGTCCGCGTTCGCTGTCAGATACGCTTCGACAACCGGCCAGACGGTCTCGAAATCTGGATAGGTGTCACCGGCAGGATAGACAAATTGCAGGTCTGGTGAGGCGCCGGACAGCACGGCGTGGTGAAGCGCACCCGCAAGACGCAAGCCGAGGGCATCTGCACTTGGATTGCCGGCCCAGTCACCAACCAGCTTCTTTATAATGCCGCCCGTTTCGAGGCTCGTGGCGGATGCGCGTAAGAGCTCTGCTGTGAAAGGAGAGCCAAGCTCGGCGCACCATCCGGCTTGTTCCGTAAAGTGTTCGTTGAGAGTCGGCTGCGGCATAGATCAGCAGTCTCCAGTGCGCGTGGCCGTTTCTGTGATCGTCGAATAGATGCGCGCAGAACCGGGGATGTTCAGTCTCGCGCGCGCTTCCACGGTATAGGCCTCGGCCGACTGTATGCTGATCTCACCTTCGCCGCTGCGATACATGGAGCCGAGGCCGCAATTCATGGTGAAGCTTGCGCCGGTCTCTGTCCCGGTAACGCCTTCGGGTTCGCAGAATAGAGGCTCGCTAAAACGGGCAACCAGCGCAGTATAATTGGCTTCTGCAGTGTCGCCCGTGACGCATATTGTGCGTGTCTCGATGTCCGGATCGCCGCGGACAGCTGTTGCGCGTGTGTGTGCCCATTCGCCTTCGGTCAAGCTGATAGACTGCGCGGCTGCAGTTGAGCTGAAAACGAGGGCCAGCGCCCCCAGCAGACCTGTTCTCATTATTCCCGTCTCCCCTGTTTATTATGAGAGTTTACTACACCAGCGCGGGAATGAGCGCCAGCTTCCAGCGTCTGGGCGAGAAGGGCACAAAAAAACCTCCGGAGCGTATCCGGAGGTTTTCCTGTTTAAGATGCGTGTAAGACTTAGACGCGCTCGACACACATTGCGATGCCTTCGCCGCCGCCAATGCAGAGGGACGCAACGCCTTTGGTCTTGTTCTGCTGCTCAAGCGCAGAGATCAGCGTGACGAGAACGCGTGCACCGGATGCGCCGATCGGGTGACCGAGGGCACATGCGCCGCCATTCACGTTCAGCTTGTCGTGGCTGATGCCGAGCTCTTTCATTGCGATCATAGGAACAACCGCGAAGGCTTCGTTCACTTCCCACAGCTCGACGTCGTCTTTTGACCAGCCAGCTTTTGTGAGTGCTTTTTCCATCGCTGGAACAGGCGCAGTCGTGAAGTATTCAGGCTCGTGAGAGTGAGACGCTGAAGAGACGATTGTTGCGATTGGCTTGAGGCCGCGCTTTTCAGCTTCGGACTGCTTCATCAGGACGAGCGCAGCCGCGCCATCAGAGATCGCAGACGCGTTCGCCGCTGTTACTGTACCGTCTTTGTTGAAGGCAGGGCGCAGTGTCGGGATTTTGTCCGGGCGAGCAGATTTAGGTAGCTCGTCCTGGTCAACTGTCGTTTCGCCTTTACGGGTTTTCACGACAACCGGTGTAATCTCACGTTTGAAGCGGCCTTGCTCGGTCGCTTCCTGTGCGCGGCGGAGTGTTTCCAGAGCGTACTCGTCCTGCGCTTCGCGTGTGAACTGGTACTTTTCAGCGATCATGTCAGCGAATTTGCCCATTGGCTGGTTCGCATACGCATCTTCAAGGCCGTCTGTCGCCATATGGTCACGTGTTACAGCTGCGCCGTATTTGTGACCTTTGCGAAGGTCGATCATGTGCGGAGCGTTTGTCATGCTCTCCATACCGCCGGCGACAACAATGTCAGCCTGACCGGAAAGGATAGACGACGCGCCCATGACAGCAGCTTGCATACCGGAGCCACACATCTTGTTAACTGTTGTAGATTCAGGGTGCTTGCCGAGTTCTGCTTTGATCGCAGCCTGACGTGCAGGGGCCTGACCCTGACCGCCCGGAAGGCAGTTGCCCATAATAACTTCCTGAACGTCTTCACCTTTCAGGCCGGCTTCTTCAACAGCAGCTTTGATCGCCAGAGCGCCAAGCTCGTTCGCTGAGAAACCTGAAAGTTCGCCCAGAAGGCCACCCATAGGGGTGCGGGCCATGCCAACAATTACGACCGGATCTGAAGTGCTCATGGTCGTGTCCTCCTCGTTACATCTCGTAAACTTAGTATATGGCGAGGAGTTGTGCGAGGTTAACCAGAGCGCGTCAAGACGTTTTATTGCAGGTGCGAAAACCCTAGTCGCCTAATAAAGCCGGGCCCATGCCTGGTCGAACTTGTTCGTTTTCAAGGCTGTACATGCCGAGAGATGTTGCCCAATCCCAGTAGCACCAGCCGATTCCATACTGTTCCGCAGTGCGGCGAATATGGCGCGTCCAATTGGCGCGGTCGGCGTCTGGCACCTCTTCATACACTCCGAACTCGCCCAGAAACACGGGCATTCCGATGCGTTGGCCATACTCTGCGGCAGCTGCGAAGTGGGAGATCACGTCTTCGCGTTCGGATTGTGAGCCCCAGGTCCGGCCAAGCGGCATAGGTTCATACGCCCATGGCGCGCCCTGATGGGTGAATTCAAACGGGCTGTAATAGTGGAATGTGACCATGGCGCGTGGGTCGTGTGGCGGGTTGGTCGGGACGAGACCTTCCAGATTGCCCCACTGGCCACCGCCAAGAATAACCCAGCGGTTCGGGTTCGTTTCCCGAATGATAGAGAGGATGTCACGGTTCATCTGATCGATCCGGCGAAAGGTCAGATTGGTGTGCGGCTCGTTCAGCACTTCGAAGTAAAGACCGTCCGGCCAGCTGGCATAGCGTTCGGCAATCTGCTCCCAGAAGGCATAAAGGCGGGGCAGGTGTCGGTCCGGGTTTTCATTCACTTCTTCATAATGGTGAACATCAATGATGACCTGAAGACCGGCGGCGAGCGCCTGCGCGGCGACGGTATCGACCCGGCGGAAGAAGAGCTGGTCGATCTCATATGGTGCGCGGGACTTGGCATGTGCGGACCATTTGACCGGAATGCGGACAGTATCGAAGCCCAGTTCGCGGATCATGTGCAGATCACGCTCGCGGATCACATAGCCCCAATCGCCTTCATTATCGGCTTCCAGAGCGCCGCCAAGATTGACGCATTGCTGGATTGGGGAGGTGCTGATCTCGGTCGTGCGCGGGCGCAGCTGCGCCTCCTGCCGCGCTGGCATGGCATCGGACCTGGGGGCGGAAAGTGACATGAAGGTCAGGCCCATCGCCGCAGCGATAAGAATACCGCACAAAACGAGCCAGATTGTACGTGTCATGTCGGTATTTCCTTCCTCACCCGTATGTCCTGGGCCGGAAGGTACAGCAAATGTGCCGCCGTTTACTTAACACGAACGGTAAATTCGCAGCAGAACCGCGCAAGTTCTTTTGCGCTGCAGCAAGATGGGTGGCGATAGGCACAAAAAAGAGCCGCTCGAGTGAGCGGCTCAGGGGAGTGCACTGAATTCTTAGGGACTAATTCAGTGAGGCGTTACATTCGGTAATTTCGTCTTCCGTCAGCGGGTCGGTGTTTGTGCCGAAGGCGTTGATCGGGCCGAGTTCTTCGACAACACGCTTACAGACGCGAACCGTTGCTGTGCGGCGGTTGAGTACGGCTTCGCACGTATCTGCCTCGCAAATCCAGATGGCATCATAAGCTGCGATGCGCGTTGTTTCTTCAACGGGTGTCTGGAGTTCAGCGGTGAAAAGCGTGGAGGCGGCAGCAGGCATGGCTGCGAGTGCAGTGGCTGCGAACAGAGTGGCAAAACGAAACATCATAAATCGATCCCATCATGCGATTTGGTGTTGAGACCTGTATATAGGAGGACTGAACAATCTGTCCATAATTTAGTGAACAGCGTTCTCTAAAATGACGCAGGTGCGAAATTGCGCTGATTTGTTTAGGCTTTTCCTCATAAATGAGGCGCCTCAGAGGCAAAATACCGTATCCGCCGCGGTCACGAATGCGTGAGACTGGAGCGGTATTCCGCAAGAGAATATAAATTTGAAATATTATGCTCCCCTAATTGGGGAATTTGGGGTTGATATGCCTTTCCAAGTATTTGATCGTCGTTTCATTGGATGAATTTTGCAAACTTGCAGTTTCGATGCAAATTTAATGCAAATAATCGAGACTTTTCATTTGATCTGTGCTTTAAGCCGCGCCTCGTCAGCACTGATTTAAAGCGTGCTGCACTTACCCCATAATTCTATAAATAATGTCTGGGTCTAGACCTTGCCTGAGCACACGATTTTGAAATCCCGCGAATACCGACAAATTATTTCATTCCTGACCAGCATAATCGATCAGTCATTCCTGAGTGAGAAAGACATGCTGCTTTCCGCAGAGGGCGCGCCGGATGATCGCCAGAAGGCCGAGCTGGCGGAGCTGCGTGAACGGCGGGACTCGGCGTATATTGTGTTGGAAAAGGTTCTTGAGGTCGTCCTTAAGGAACTCTCGGAGACTGAAGCCGATGACGGCGCGGCCCCGGACAAAGACGCGATGTCGTCTCTGACCGAGATCGTGTTTCCTGACGATGCAAAATGCCTGCTTCTCAAACGCGAATTCAAAGACGAACTTTCCAAGCTGAACTAGTGACCGCTCACGCTGCGTTGACGGTTTAAAGCTTGCAGGGCGCGCCGTGACGTGCAGGGTGTCGGAAACGACCTCGGCAGTATGTTTTACGGGAAATTCGCCATGCTAACTAACGCGCTCGATCATTTCGTCATACTTGTTCCGGATGCCGAAGCCGCCGCCGACAAGTATGGCCTGTTGCTCGGCCGCGAATGTGACTGGAAGCATCATAACCCAGCCGACGGCACCACGACCGCGGTCTTCTTTCTAGGTAATACCAGCGTTGAGTTGCTCGGCCCTTCAGGAGATGGTCCCGTCGGTGCGCGTATCCGCGAAATCCTCGGTGACAAGCCGGGAGCATTGACCACGTTGGTCTTCAATACCGATGACATCCACGAAACCCATTATACCGCGAGCCGTCGTGGGCTGCGTCCTGAAGAGATTGTCGGCCAGTCGGCAACGTATAATGGACTGACACGCAGCTGGTCACGTTTTCGTTGCGGCGACCCGCTTTTCGGTGATGTAAAGGTTTTCATGCTTTCCAATACCGAAGGCGTGAAGGTCGTCATTCCGCCTCGCGCAGGCGCTGCGACCCGGGTAGACCATATCGTGCTGAACACTGGAAATCCCGAGCGGACAATGGCGGCCTATGGCGCCAAGCTCGACCTGCGGCTCGCATTGGACCGCACCAATGAGAAATGGGGTGCGCGCTTTATTTTCTTCCGCACGCATGACCTGACGATTGAGGTGGTGCAGCGTCTCGATGGCAGCATGTCAGCTGAGGACAAAGATCATCTCTGGGGCGTTACCTATGAGGTGAATGATCTGGATGATGCGCATACAAGGCTCACGGTTGCGGGCGTTCAGGTATCTGAAGTCCGTAAGGGTCGCAAGGCCGGAACGCGCGTTATGAGCGTGAAAAGTCATGACCTCGGCATCCCGACGCTGCTGCTCGATAATAAGGGCGAGCGCTGACTTCTCCTAAAAGGGAATTGATCTTCGCGTGGATTGCGGCCTAAAAGGCGCACATGGAAGCGTTTAAGACACTCACGGGCCCAGCAGCCCCACTCCGCATGAGCAATGTCGACACCGACATGATCATCCCGAAACAGTTCCTGAAAACGACGGAACGCACCGGCCTCTCGCGTGGCTTGTTCTTCGAGCTGAAGACAAATGCGGACGGCAGCCCGAACCCGGACTTCGTTCTGAACCGCGACGAATACAAGGACGCGAGCATTCTGATTGCTGGCGCTAACTTCGGCTGCGGATCCTCGCGCGAGCATGCGCCATGGGCTCTGCTCGATCAGGGTATTCGTTGTGTGATCGCGCCAAGCTTTGCGGATATCTTCTATAATAACTGCTTCAAGAACGGCATTCTGCCGATCGCTCTGCCGCAGTCCATCGTCGAGAAAATGATGGACGAGGCAAACGGTGGCAATCACATCTTCACGGTCGATCTCGAGAACATGAAGGTCACACTGCCGGACGGCGAAGTGGTTGAGTTTGATCTTGATGGATCGCGCCGCCACAACCTGCTGGAAGGCCTCGACGATATCGGCCTGACACTTCAGGCTGAGGGGCGGATTTCCGAGTTCGAGACACGCCGCAAGCTCGCAACACCATGGTTGGAGCGCGCATAATGAAACGCCTGGTATCTTCGCTTTTCTTGGGTGCCGGGCTTTTTGTTAGCGGATGTGCGGTCAATACGCTGAATACCGATCCTGAAGTGCGTGGTCTTTCGGGCCAGATTTCACCGCAACGCCTGACCGATCCTGCTTCAGGTTCTGGGGTGGTTCTGTCTGAGGGCAACCAGCTCATTCTCGAGCTGCGTTCGAATCCGACCACCGGCTATATGTGGTCTGTGCTTTCTGGCACGGATACAGGCGTGATGAGCCTCGTGAGCGAGGACTATATCGGCGATGACAATCCGCGCGGCATGGTCGGCGTAGGTGGGCAGACGGTGTTTGTCTTTAATGCTGAGCAGGTGGGTGAGACTACGCTGAGCCTTGGTTATGCGCGCTCGGGTCAGACGCCTGATGAGGCGCTTGATATCCACGTTTCGGTTATTCCGCGCTAAGCTACCTTTTTGAAAATCTGTTGCGTTCAGCGCGCTGCGAACCTGTGCGCAGGAGAAGTATTTCGCGCCAAATCCTGTTTTCTGGAAAAGAATTGCGGGGTTGCGACGCCGTGTTGCGTGCCAAGGTCTTGATTTTTGCCGCAAGCTGAGGCTCACAGGCGACTGGTATTTCTTCTAACCGACAGGCGCGCGCTATGAGCCAGACACTTCTTCTTCTTCCAGGTGACGGTATTGGTCCTGAAGTCATCGAACAGACAGTTCGCGTGGCAGAAAAAGTGGCGCCGGATCTGAACCTTGAATACGGCGCAGTTGGCGGTGCGAGCTATGACGAATACGGCACGCCTCTGACAGAAGACACGCTGAACCGCGCTAAAGCCTCAAGTGCTGTCCTGATGGGCGCAGTCGGCGGCCCTAAATGGGATGGCGTCGAACGTCAGCACCGTCCGGAAGCTGGTCTTCTGGGCCTTCGTAAAGGGCTCGACACCTATGCTAACCTGCGTCCGGCGCTCTGCTTTTCTGCACTGGCTGATGCCTCTGCGCTGAAGCGCGAGCTGGTTGAGGGACTTGATATCCTGATCGTACGCGAGCTGGTTGGCGGTGTGTATTTCGGCCAGCCGAAAGGCATTGAAACACTGCCGGATGGTACGCGCCGCGGCTTTGACAATGCAGAATACTCGACACCGGAAATCCACCGTATCACGCGCGTTGCATTCGACATTGCGAAGGGCCGTGGAAACTTTGGTCGCAAATGGGGCGGTGTCTGCTCTGTTGAAAAATCCAATGTCATGGATTCAGGCCTGCTCTGGAAACAGGAAGTTCAGGCGCTTTATGACGCCGAGCTGAAAGATATGGGCGTGCCGCTTCACCATATGCTGGCGGATGCCTGCGCGATGCAGCTGGTGCGTGAGCCGAAAGGCTTTGACGTCATCCTCGCAGACAATCTGTTCGGCGATATCCTGTCCGATGAGGCGTCTATGCTGACGGGTTCTATCGGCATGCTGCCATCTGCGTCTCTGTCTGATGCGGGTAAGCCAGGC
>CENJ01114859.1_pt1 | contig 33769 bp, 33 predicted proteins | sample 356161 | NCBI WGS metagenome assembly CENJ01 (sample SAMEA2619531, study PRJEB7988) | marine metagenome | biome: marine biome (ENVO:00000447); feature: surface water layer (ENVO:00002042); material: "saline water (ENVO:00002010), including plankton (ENVO:xxxxxxxx)" | depth 5 m | reverse complement strand
TATGCTGGTGGATTAACATTATATGCTAATTTAGAGGCTTCATCTTTAATAAGAGACGGAAAGGTAATTACGCTAGATTTTAGAGACTTAAATGCTGAGGAAATTTTTGAAAATGGTGATATAATTAATATCGCATCCAACAAAGGGATTGTTTCTACGACAGGAGCTGTAACAAACGAATCAAATTTTATTTGGGAAAAAGGTTTAAAAGCTAAAAGATATATTAAAAACTCAGGAGGTAAATTATTTAACAGGGGTGGAAAATCATATGTGGTTTTACCAAACGGTAAAACTAAGAAAATTGGATGGTTTAAAAACCCCAGAGTTCTTCCGAATTCAATTATAGTAACCGACTTCAGACCAGAAGGTGAGGATACTAAAGTACGTATCCAAAGATTTATTGATGAATTATCAGGGACTTTACAATTTGTAGCTACTACCCTGACATCAGTATTAATTGCTACAAAATTGTAATTGAAATGAAAGAAAATCAAACTAATTTAAAGAACAATAGTGAGGAAGATTCAATTGATATTATTCCAATAATAAAAAAAGTTTGGTTTTCTAGAAAACTAATAGTTAAAATAACAGTGTGCTTTTTCATAATTGGATGTTTAGTTGCTCTATTAAGCCCAGTAATATATACTTCTCAAACTACTTTTGTGCCACAAGTAAGCAGCGATGAATTGTCAATGTCAAATAATAAATTAGGTTCAATAGCTTCACTTGCAGGTATTAATTTAAATCAAAATGAAGTTACCAGTGATTCATACTTATCTCCACTTGTATATACTAACATAATAGATTCTGAGGAGTTTTCACTCAAATTACTGAACGAAGAATTAATAAATTCTAAGTCAGAAAAATTTACATTAAGAGAATATTTATTATCCCAAAAAAGTTCATTTAATTTTAACCCAATTTCATTTATTAAAAAAAATATAATTGAATTATTTTTTAACACAAAAAACAGTGATGTTAATCGTGATATTTTTAAAAATTATAATTTTATCGGAAAAGTAGATTATAATCTGATTCAATTATTTAGGAAAAAATTTTCTATAGAACTCAATGAAAAAGAAGGTTATATCAAAGTCTTTGCAATGGATAAAAATCCTTTTATTAGTAGTCAATTAGTTGAAAAAATAACCAAAAGTTTACAGCATAAAATAATAGACATACGTACAAAAAAAATAAAAGAAAGGTTAGAGTTTTCAAAAGAACAGTATAAAATAAAACAGCTTGAGTTTGATCTTTTACAGAATAAACTAGCAGAATTTAAAGATTCTAATATAAGTATTTCTACGGCACGTTTCAGGTCTGAATTACAGAAATTAGAAACTGAGTATCAACTTCAACAAAATATTCTAATAAATTTAGCATCAGAATATAATAATAACAAGATTAAATTAAATAAAGACACTCCTATATTTTCTGTTATTGATGAGGTTACTGTTCCAAATCAAAGATCTAAACCTAAAAGAAGCTTTTTAGTTATTATTTATTGTTTTTTAGGATTAATTCTTTCCTTCGGTTATGTCCTTGGAAAGGACTCAGTAATTAATTTTATTAAAGAAATTAAAGATTAAGTTTTTTTAGATAATACCATTGAATTATAAAGAATCGCTATATTTTGTTGCAAAATGCTTGACTATATCTTCAGAAGACAGGAATAGAATAGAAATAGAAAAACAGTTGCAGTTGAAGAACATAGATTGGGACAGCGTTGTGAAAATAAGCACTACTCATTTTGTTCTTCCTGCATTATATTGCAATTTACAGAGGTCCAACTTTTTACACTATATACCTAATGAGTTAGTTACCTACATGGAGTATATTACCAATTTAAACAGAGAGCGTAACGAAAAAATTATTATTCAAGCAAGAGAACTAAATTCTCTATTTCTTATAAATAATATAAAGCCAATATTTTTAAAAGGAACAGCAAACTTATTAGCGGGAATTTATGAGGATATATCCGAACGAATGGTTGGAGATATTGATTTTATTTTCTCAAGTGAAGACTATCCAATAGCAATCAAATTATTAAGAAATTTTGATTATTCGGAGGTATATAAATATGACTATTATCTACCAGGTGGAAAACATTATAGAAGACTTCATAAAGAGAATTCAATTGCAGCTGTAGAAATTCACTCGGAAATATTTGAAACAGAAAAATATAGAGAAGAGTTTAATTATGGATTTTTGGTAAAAGATTTTCAAATAATTGATGAAGTTAGGATTTTGAGCTATGCAAATAAATTAAATTTATCCATAATATCATATCAAATTAATGATAATGGTTTTTATTATAAGACAATTGATTTAAGAAATGCCTATGATGTTTTTTTACTGTCTAAAACAACAAATGTAAAAGATGCTATAAATTCGTTGGATAGACTTAAAAATCCTTTAAATTGTTTTTTAGCGGCTTGTTACGAAATTTTTGGAAAGTTGGATAATCTCAAATACTATGATACAAAAATGGCAGCTTCCTATTTAAATGTTTTTAATAGTCAGTTTTCAAACCCAAAATCAATGAAAAGACGACACAAACTTGTCAAGATTTATCTGTTCCTTAAATCAAGGATTAATATACTTTATAAGTCATTAATATATCAAGAATATCGAGTTTGGTTATTTAAAAGATTGACAGATAAAAACTGGCATCAAGAAAAACTATCAATTATAAAAAAACAATTTTCATTACAAAATAATAATTAAAAATTACGTTTAGGCAAATCTTTGAACCACTTTTCATAAATCCTTGAACTAGGAAATATTGTTACCCAAATAGTTAAAAAAATAAGTTGTAAATCCAAAAAAAATGATTTCTTTTTTTGATACCAAAGCTCTAAACTTCCTTTAAATGGATATATTGTACTTTTATAAAAACTCCAAATATCTCCCCCATTATTTTTGACTTTTGTAATAATTTCCTCCTCATCTCTAAAAATTATTGAACCTATTCCTGAAAGACCAGGCTTTACATTATATATTACTCTTTGAATGTTTTCAGGATAAGACTCAAAGCTAACACGCATGACAGGTCTTGGCCCTATAACACTCATGTGACCAAAAAAAATATTTAACAATTGAGGTAATTCATTAATTTTAGATTTTCTTAAAAACCCACCCATAAAAGTTAACCTAGGATCATTTTTTACCGTTATAAAACCCCCTTTCATTTTGGTGCTATTTTTTAGCATTGTTGCAAATTTAAAAATTTTAAATGGCTTATTATTCTTACCGATTCTTTCCTGAAAGTAAAATACCTCGCCTTCTGATGTTAATTTTAGTAAAATCATAATTGGTAAAAATAACGGAGATAATAGTAGAAGGGCTATCATTGAAGAAATAATATCAAAAATTCTTTTTGTGATTAAATACATATTACATTTTTTGATCAAGAGATTTTCCAGTCTCAACGTGGTTAAAGGTCGATAAAATTTTATTCATTGTTTTTATGATATCCTCTTTGCTATATGATTTTTTTTCAAAAAGAGCTTTTATATCTTTTATTATTTGATCCATTTCAGATATTGACGGTTTTAAAGAGTTGGTAACGACTCCGATGGATTCATACAAATTAAAGTTTACTTCATCTTCAGAAGTATAAAACTCTTCGAATAACTTCTCTCCACTAGTATCAGTTTTAAAAAAATAAACAGGATATGAAGAGTTGGAAGATAGATTTAATGCTAATTCTTTAGCCTCATTTTCACTTTTACAAATCTTAATCTCTTTGTTTAGATATCTAAAAAAATCTTCGGTAATTGATTTAAAATTAACCAATTGATTCTCGTTTAATTTTGGAAAATATATATCTCCACTATTTCCCAAGATACAAGTCAATAAACAAATCTCTCCGCTTTCTTCCGGAGATACAAAAAATCTCTTTACATCTGAAGGACATGAAATAGGTTGTCTTTGTAGCAATCTTTCAATATAACCATACAGTAGTGATCCATTTGAAAATGCAACATTCGCAAATCTGGCTGTTGTAATTTTTAAATCTTTTGAATACGACATGATTACGTTTTCCATTAACTTCTTTGAAGCTCCCATTACATTAACTGGATTGGCAGCCTTATCAGTTGAAACGCAGAAAAAATGAGAAGGTTTGTTTCGCTTTAAATAATCTAATAATCTTTTAGCATCTAAAACATTGTTTTTGATCATTGCTTCTATAGAAAACGAATCCTTTTCACTTCTAACATGTTTGTGCGCTGCAAAATTTGCTATAATATCAAAAGCACCATGACTTTCAAACATCTTGTAAAAAACCTCAGAATTAAAAGACATTGGATAGGTCAAGTAACTCTCTGGAACAATTATATTAGAATCACTTCGCAAAGTTCTTGTAAGCTCTGTTAAACCATTTTCATTTATATCAACAACTACTAATTCATAAGGATGATATCTAAGCGCAGCCTTTATGTAAGATGAACCTATGGTCCCTGCTCCTCCGATGACTAAAATAGATTTTCCCTTAATTTCTTTAGTTAATTTTTCTCTATTGTCTATTAAATCATTTTCAAAAAAGCTTTTTTCTCTTTTGGTTACATAATTCTTAATAAACTCAGAAATATTTGGCAACATCATTACTTATAAAATTTTTTAATTTCTGAAATTACTTTAAATTGATCTTCTATTGTTAAATTAGAAGAAGAGGGGACACTTATGCACTCTTTAAAAATTTTGTTTGAAATATCATTTTTAGTAATGTACGTCAACTCCTTATACATTGGGAGATTATTCATAGGTGTCCAAAATGGCCTGCATTGAATATCGTTGCTATTCATATCGTTAAGCAATGCTCTCATTTTTTTTGTTCTAAAGGTGAATAACCAACAATTAGGATCTGAACTCGGGTCATTTTCCTGAAATTTGATATCTCCAACTCCGTGTAATTCACTTCTATAAAGCGTATCAATTTCTTTTTTTCTTTTTAGAATGCTTTCAAAATTTTCCATTTGTGCAACTCCAATAGCAGCCAGGACATTTACTAAGCGGTAATTATAACCCACTTCATCATGAAAATAATCTAAAGGATCAGTTTTAGCTGTTGTAGTAATATGCTTTGCCCTGACAGCTATATCTTTTTCATTAGTTAATATCATGCCACCACCTCCAGTAGATATTATTTTATTGCCATTAAAACTTAAAACACCCGTTAAACCAAAAGTTCCTGCATGTTTACCATTTTTAAAACTTCCAAGTGCTTCTGTACTGTCTTCTATTAAAGGAATACCATAAGTAGTACTGATTTCTATTAATCTATCAATATCAATAAACCCTCCTAAAACATATACTGGCATGATTGCTCCAATTTTTTTTCCTGAAGTTATTTCTGTAGTTATTGGTTTACCGTTTACAACTTTGCTAGAAGTATTATGTTCTAACCAATTTTGAAGTAAATCAATATCCATTTGCCAAGAATCTTCACAAACATCTATTAAAGCAATTTGAGCACCTGAGTATGAAATAGCATTTAATGTAGCTACAAAAGTTAAGTTTGGTGCTATAACAATGTCATTTGAGGAAACTCCTGCAAGGCTTAAAGAAACTTGAAGTCCAACTGTACCATTCATACAGGCGATTGCATATTTCGCTCCAGTATAATTTTGAATAGCTTGCTCAAATTTATTAACATAGGCTCCCGCTGAAGAAATCCATCCTGTATCAAGACAATCTTTCACATATTGCCATTCATTTCCGTCTATATTTGGTACTGATAATGGAATCATTAATTATTTAATTTAGCAGGTGATCCATAATAAACACCTGGTGTTGTTATAGATTTGGTCACGACAGAACCCAAACCAATTATTACATCATTACATATAGAAATACCATCTCCAATAATCACCCCAATACCAAAAAAGTTGTTGTTACCAATTTTAGTTTCACCTCCAACAATAACACCAGGACTAAAAATATTATTATTACCGATTTGAACATCGTGTTCAATAATTACTTTAGTATTAAAAAAATTAAAATCCCCAATAATAACATTGACATTCATAAAACATGAATTAATGAACAAGTTCCCTTTAGTTTTATTGATTTTTGATCTGAGCGTAGTACATTTCGATACAATATTAGGAAAAATGGCTTTTTTTTGACTTAACGACTCTATTAAAAAAAGTCGAAGGTCACGATCTCTGGGTGTTTTTAAATATGTAATTGTGATTGAAACATTTTTATTTTTTAAGTCCAACTCATTTTCAAAACCTAAATATTTTACTCCCAATATTTCTCCATTATCTTTAACATCAGTATATCCGCCAAATTCTAGATTTTTATTGCTAGAAATAGATGACACAACACTCTTCATATTACCTCCACCTCCAATTAGGATAACCTTCATAATTATTCTTTTACAAAAACTCTTAAAAAATCATCTCTAGTTGATATAACTAAAGAATTATCAGAAAGAGTTGCAATAACTTTTCCTGGAACATTATTACCAAAATCAATAAATTTATTTTTTGGAATTATTTCACTCTTGTAAACTTTAAATTCACTTTCATCAATTACTGCGATAGCATTAGGATATGGATCTGAAATAGCCCTTATTAAATTAAATATTTTTTTTGCATTTTGATTCCAATTTATTACGGAATCTTTATTTGTCCTAAGACGCCTAAAACTACCTTCTTCTAATTTTTGTTTTTTTCTAGGAACAATTCCTTCTCGTAAAAGAGGAAAATATGATTTCATTAAATTTTCGGTAGAATCATTTACTTTGGACAAAACATCCGATATGTAATCATTTTCTTCAATTTTAAAAATATCTTGACCAATGATATCCCCACCATCTGGAATATCATTATAAAAAAACATTGTAAGTGCAGAACTAGTATATCCTTCAGCAATTTGCCAAGCTAAAACTGATCTTCCCCTGTCCATTGGAAGCTTTGATGGATGAAAGCCAATAGTTCCAATTTTAGGTAAATTGACTAAACTTTCGTGAAGTAACTCACTCCACCCAGCTACAAAAATAATATCAAGGTTAAATTTTTTTAAAAATTCTACATGACTGTTTGCTGAATTTGATTTAATAATATTTTTTTCATTTGGAAAGATTTTATGATTTGGTTTTTCACATTGATCATTGTATGTTATAACAATCTTAAGATCAATAAATCTATTTGATTTTAGATAGTTGTAAACTATATATCCATTTTCCAATCCACCAATAAATGCAACCTTTATCATATAATTTCTTTAATTAACATAAAACTTTCAGCATACTCGACATTAATCAAACTACCTCTGTATCGGTTTAAAGCCCTCATTGTTGAAATACTCCTAGTTTGAAATTCTTCTAATAGTTCGTCTTCATACATAAGCAAGATGCTTTCTTTTTTTTCATAAAATTCAGAAATATCAATAAATATATTAGAAATAAATGAATTTTCAGGAAGAGAAGGTGCAAAATCAGTTTCTGAAATAACCTCCATCATAAGAACTTTCTTAATAAAAGGGCTTCTAAACGATTTAGTGCAAGCCTGAAGTGCTTGGAATACCGAGCGATGATCCGAATGAACATCAGACCTATTTGGAATGTAAAGAATCGAAGGTTTAAAATCTGAAATGGCCAGACTTAAGGGTTTAATAATATTTACTAAAGGTTCGTTTTCAAGATAAACCTCTTTTAAACCAAGTTTATATGTTTTACTCAAAGAGTAAGCTTCACTAACTCTTTCTATAATTTTTTCTTGAATTTTATTGCCGTTAGTTATAAATACAACAGAAACTGTGTCTCCCAGTGAAATATGTTTTAAAATAGTCCCTCCACAGCCAAGAGTTTCATCGTCAGGATGAACAGCAATAACCATTACTTTTTCCATACTCAAAATTTTTTATTATTTATTATTTGTAAAATTATCTCAGAAGATTGATTAACATGAAAATTTCTACTTAAAAATTGCCAAGAATTTCTTTTCATTTGATTAAATTTAGCATTATCACTCATTAATTTATTTATTGCTTTTTGCATATTATTAATATCTCCCGAAATAACCCAAAAACCACATTTATTACTTTCTATATCAATACCGATATCAGTATTTTTATCAGTAGCGGCAATAACAGGCATTTTCATCTCAAGATAAGACAATAAACGGGAAGGGTAATTTGGAATAGTAAATTTCCTATTTAAAAATATTAATCCAACATCACAAGATGCCAATAATACATCGTATTTTTCTTTTATTAATTCAGGCATTAATTTTGCATTTTGAGGGTTGTTTTTATAAAACCATTTTTTTATTCTGTTAAACTCTGTTCCAGAACCGACAATTAAAAAATACAAATCAGTTCTTTTAGTTTGCTTAATAGTTTCAAGTAAAAAATTTAATCCTTGTGGTCTTCCAAAATTGCCACCATAAATAAATATTTTTTTGTTTAATGGAATCTTATATTTTAATCTTACGGCCTCTTTCTCAGAAGCAGAATAATTAACATATTTTGGATCGATTGAATTAGGTATAACTAAAATATTTTTAAAGTTTAAATAAGAATTATGTTTCCTCAAGTAATCGACATTAGCTTTTGACATACAACCTATATAATCAGATTTTATATAAAGATCTTTTTCTTTTTTCTTAAAGTAATTATGTATAAAACCATCTTTTTTCATCAAATCTAAATCAACTGCATTTTGGGGGAATATATCCTTCAGTAATAACAAAGATATCGCATTGTCTCTTTTTTTTACAAAATCGATAACTTTAGAAAATGTTATTGGAGGTGTTGAATAGATGATTATATCAAATTTAATCTCACTAAAATATTTTTTTACCGCAAATAAATACTGATACTCAATCGACAAAGTTGCGAGTCCTTTCTCTAATAAATTTGTTTTTTGAATATTTAAAGTTTTAATATTAAGAATCTGTACTCTTCCAGCAATAGAAAATTTGGTTTTTAATTTCAACCTCCTTTCTAGCGGAGAAATTATAAAAATATTATTGCCCTTATTTTGAAGATCTCTAAATAAATCACTGTATATATTACGATCATTAACAGAATTAATCCTTAATAATGTTAAAAAAAGAATATTTTTACCACTCATTCCAAACGTTTCGTTTGACATAATCAGTATAAGAAACTATTATTCTTAAAACCTTTTCACTTACATTAGCCTTTGAATAATCTGCAACTGGGAATACGCTACGTTCAGCCCCTCTTTTTTGGTCTAATATTATATTTAGCCCTTGTAAAATCCTCTCAGATCCTAAACCAACCATCATTACTGAAGCCTCTTCCATAGCTTCAGGTCTTTCATGGGCTTCTCTAATATTCAAAGCTGGAAAATTCATAATAGAGGACTCCTCTGATATCGTACCACTATCTGATAAAACCGCCTTTGAGTACTTTTGTAAATGATTATAGTCATGAAAACCCAATGGCTTCATTAGTCGTATTAGTTTATTGAAAGTAAAACCGGTTTTGTTAATCTCATTTCTTGTTCTCGGGTGTGTCGATATAATAATAGGTAGTTTATATTTTTCGGCAATAAGATTTAAGCTTTTAACTAGATTTTTAAAATTAGATGAATTAATATTTTCTTCACGATGAGCTGAAACTAAAAAATAGTCTTCTTTTTTTAATTTTAATTTTTCAAGAATACTGGAATCTTCAATCTGCTTTTCATATGACTTTAACACCTCATATAGAGGGGAACCTGTTTTAATAACTCTGTCTGCTGGTAAACCTTCCCTTAATAAATATTCACGAGCAATATCACTGTACGTAAGATTAATATCAGAAATATGATCAACTATTTTTCTATTAGTTTCCTCAGGAACCCGCTGGTCGAAACAACGATTTCCAGCCTCCATATGAAATATTGGTATTTTCCTTTTCTTTGCTGCAATTGCGCAAAGGCATGAGTTTGTGTCACCGAGAACGAGAAAAGCGTCTGGATTTGTTTTCTCTAAAATAGGGTCAATACTGATCAATATTTGACCAGATGTTACAACAGCATTACTACCCGCTGCATTCAGGAAGTAATCAGGTTTTCTAAGTCCTAGTTCATTAAAAAAAACCTCATTTAATTCATAATCATAATTCTGGCCTGTATGAACCAAAATATGTTCTATAACCTCACTCTTATCTAATGCAGTTAAAGTGCAAGATAAACGGATTATTTCTGGTCGAGTTCCTACGACTGTTAATACTTTTATTTTATTCATAAATTATTTATTAGAAGCATTATTATCATTTTATTTATAATTTTTTTGAGATATTAAATTAATCCTTAAACCTTCATATAATATGTATCGGAATCTTCCTCATTGTATGGTTCATTTATCCAAAAGAGAGTAATTAATTCGCTATTTCCAATATTGGTAATATTATGAGTATACCAAACTGGCATATCAACATATGATGGTTTTTCTCCGTCCAAAATATACTCGATAATTTCCTTTGAATTAACTTTTCTCATTTTGATAGAAGCTTTTCCATTAATGACTGCAAATCTTTCTATCTTTCTAGTATGGAAATGATCTCCTCTTGTAATACCAGGGACTGTTGTTGAATAAGATGATTGGCCTGCAGAACCTGCTCGCATTATCTCCACAAATGATCCTCTATCATCTGTGTGCTTTATAAATTTTCTAGGAAAATAGTCTTTAGGAATATAACTTGTAAAGGTATTAAATAGATCCAATTCAACAGAACCTAAATTCAAACTTGGAACCTGACCGTTTTCTATGTAAGTAATTTTAAATTCTTTTAGCAATTTTAAAATTTCAGAAACTTTTTTTGAAAATTTATGTTGTACAACATAAGAATTTGAAATTTCTGAATCAGACTTTATAATTTCATTATAAAAAACTTCAGATAATTCATTCACGTAAATTAAGTCTACTATACTATCATTGATAAGAGTTGGTTCTTCTCCATTTATGATTTGATATGAAAATGTAGCAATAAATGAATTGTAGAATGGTTTCCCAAAAGGCCCAAATACATTAGGAATGATTAACGATGTTACTTTTCCACCACTTTTTTTAGCCCAGGCTTCTAAATACTGCCTACCATCTAGTTTTGACTTCCCATACAGATTATCTAATAATTCTTGAGTTGAGGATGAAAAAATTATTTTTGGAGTGGATCTGGTAATTTCACAGGCACTAATCAATTTCATCGTTAAATCAATATTTGTATTGTATATTTCCTGATGGTTATCATGTCGATTAATTGCTGCTAAATGAATAATAACATCACATAATTTGACAAATTTTTGTAACTTAATTTGACTTTTAAAGAAGTCTCTCTTAAAATCAATAAGTTCTATTTCTTTAAATTTTAATGCTAAAAAGTTGTTTAAGTGGGCGCCCATGAATCCACTTTTCCCCGTAATACCAACTTTTATCCGTTTGTTCATTTGTTTTATTTATCTTTTAAATAATCACCACTTTCAATATTATTAAGCCATTTTTCATTATCTAAATACCAAGCTACTGTTTTTTCAATTCCCTCTTCAAATTGTAAAGATGGCTCCCATCCCAGCTCTTCTTTAAGCTTTGTAGAGTCTATGGCATAGCGTAAATCATGACCTGCTCTATCAGTTACATAAGATATTAATTTTTCAGAAGTCCCTTCTTTTCTATCTAATATTCTATCAACAGTTTTAATAATAACCTTAATTAAGTCAATATTTTTCCATTCATTAAAACCCCCAATATTATAGGTTTCTCCTAATTTTCCTTTATGAAATATAAGATCAATTGCTCTTGCATGATCATCTACAAATAACCAATCTCTAACATTTTCTCCATTTCCATAAACCGGTAATGGTTTATTATTTATAATATTTTTTATAAATAAGGGAATTAGTTTTTCTGGAAACTGATATGAGCCATAATTATTAGAACAATTAGAAATTATAATGGGGAAATTATAAGTGTCGTGAAAGGCTCTAACAAAATGATCTGAAGATGCTTTTGAGGCAGAATAAGGGGAGTGCGGGTCATATTTTGTGTTTTCTGTAAATAAACCTTCTTTTCCTAAAGAACCATATACCTCATCAGTAGATATATGATAAAACAACTTATTAGTAAAGTTACCGTCCCAATATGCCTTTGCTGATTGAAGTAAGCTCAATGTTCCCATTACATTAGTCTTAGCAAAAGAAAAGGGATCTTCAATAGATCGGTCTACATGAGACTCGGCTGCTAAATGAATAATACCATCTATTTTGTATTCCTTTAAAACTTTTTTTACTATTTCATAATCACATATATCATACTTCAAAAAGGTGTAATTTTCTCTGTCTTCTATATCTTTTAGGTTTTCCAAATTACCTGCATAAGTAAGCTTATCCATATTTACAATATGATATTCAGGATATTTATTTACCAACAGTCTTACAAGATGAGATCCGATAAAACCAGCACCTCCAGTAATTAAAATATTTTTCATGAACTATTTGTTATTATTTTTATACAATCTTTGAGTGAGTCTCTCCAGAATGGAATTTTAATATTAAAATCTTCAATTATTTTACTTTTATTAAAAATTGAATAATGAGGCCTTTTCGCTAAAGTTGGGTAATCTTTGGTTTCAAGAGCATTAACTTCACAATCAATATTTGCAAATTCTATAATTGATTTAGCAAAATCATACCATGAAGCAACACCAAAACTTGAATAATGATAGATTTTTCCGTTTAAATTTAAAATCATTTTTTTTTCTAAGATTTCAAGACAAACAATTGCCAAATCTTTGGCATATGTTGGAGAACCTATTTGATCGGAAACAACACCTATAGTATCTTTTTTTGTTGCTAAGCTTATTATTGTTTTTACGAAATTATCTCCAAACTGAGAATACAACCAAGAAGTTCGAATTATTATCCCGTTAACTTCAGAATTGACAAAGAAATCTTCACCTTCTAATTTTGACTTTCCATAAACTCCGATTGGGTTTGTATTATCATCTTCTTTGTAAGGAATATTACTTGTGCCGTCAAACACATAATCTGTTGAAATATGAATAATTTTTATATTTAACGCTTCTGAATTTGCTACTAAATTAGCGACCCCTTTACTATTGACTTCAAAAGCCTTGTCACTTTCATTTTCAGCAAGATCAACTTGTGTATAGGCTGCACAATTGATAATGGCATCAATTTTATTTTCTTTAAGAAAATTTTTTACACGGACGGTATCACAAATATTTAGCGTATCATAGTCTCTGAAAAATAGATTATACTTCTTATTGTAGCTACTAATTTTTTTAAATTCAGAACCTAGCTGCCCGTTACTACCAGTTATTAAAATCCTCATCTAATTAAATGGAGTTAGAAAATTTTTAAATGAAGGTAAGTTCTTGTCTTTAATAGACAATTTAACGTCATCATTGCAAATCCCCCAATCAATACCTAAATAGGGATCATTCCATATTATACCTTCTTCATGTTCAGGAGAAAACCAATTATCAACCTTGTATGAAAAAATTGCGGTTTCACTTAATACAACAAAACCATGCGCAAATCCTCTTGGCACAAATAATTGTTTCTTGTTTTTTCCAGATAATAAAACAGCTAAGTACTCACCATATGTTTTTGAGTTCTTTCTAATATCTACAGTTACATCTAAAACTTCTCCATTTATACATCTTACTAATTTTGCTTGATCAAATCCAGGTTTTTGAAAATGAAGACCCCGTAATACACCTTTGGTTGATTTTGATTCATTGTCTTGTAAAAATTTAACCGGACCCAAAACCTCTTCAAATTTTTTTTGGTTATAAGACTCTAAAAAATATCCTCTCTTATCTTCAAATACAGTAGGCTCAATAATTGTAAGTCCTTCTATTTTAGTTTTGGTAAACTTCATGAATATTTAATCATATTTAAAAGATATTGTCCATAGCCATTCTTTTTCAATGGCGTAGCCAACTTCTTTATTTGTTCTGCATCAATATATTTCATACGATATGCAATTTCTTCAATACAAGCAATTTTTAAACCTTGTCGTTTCTCAATTGTTTCAATGAACTGACCGGCTTCCATTAAAGAATCATGAGTACCGGTGTCTAGCCAAGCAAAACCTCTACCAAGCAATTCTACTTTTAATTTTTTTTGCTTTAGATAAGCTTGATTCACAGAAGTTATTTCTAACTCTCCTCTTTCAGAAGGTGATATATTTTTAGCAATTTGTACAACATCATTGGTATAAAAGTATAGTCCAACTACAGCATAATTAGAAGCCGGTTTTGAAGGTTTTTCTTCAATTGAAGTTACATTTCCTGATTCATCAAACACTGCGACTCCATAACGCTCAGGATCACTCACATAATATCCAAAAACAGTGGACTTACCTGCAAATACATTTTTTTTTGCATTTGACAAGGTTCTTGAAAAATCATATCCGTAAAAAATATTATCACCAAGAACTAAACATACATCATCATTTCCAATAAATTCTTCTCCAATAATAAATGCTTGAGCTAAACCATCTGGGCTTGGTTGTATAGCATATGAAAGACGTATTCCAATTGTTGAACCGTCCCCCAATAATTTCTCAAAATTTGGTAAATCTTCGGGTGTTGAAATAATTAAAATCTCTCTAATTCGTGCTAACATCAAAACTGATAAAGGATAATAAATCATAGGTTTATCATAAACTGGCAACAATTGTTTTGATATGGATTTTGTTATGGGATATAATCGTGAACCGCTTCCTCCTGCTAATATGATTCCTTTCATTTAATAATTAAATTTATAGTTATTATTAGTTTAACTTTTATATCATTATCGTAAGCCTTTTAAATTATACTTTAATTTAATATTTGTAGTTTAAATTGTTTAATTACATCCAGATTACTTACAAGTTTTTTTATTCCTTCAACATTTTTTTGTTGAGTATTATGTGAATTATAATCTTCGACTAATGATATGTTTTTTTCACCTTTTGAAAAGAATTTTGAGTAATTTAAGTCTCTATTGTCTGCTGGAATTCGATAAAAATCACCAAGATCTTCAGCTTTTGACATTTCTTCTTTTGTACATAAAGTTTCATATAGTTTTTCACCATGACGAGTACCAATGATTTTTATTTCATTTTTTGCGTTAAATAATTCTTTTAATGCTTGAGCCAAATCACCTATATTTCCTGCCGGAGCTTTATTAACAAATAAATCTCCTTGATTCCCGTTTTCAAAAGCAAATAATACTAATTCTATAGCCTCATCCAATGACATCAAAAAACGTGTCATTTTAGGATTTGTTATTGTTATAGGCGTTCCGTTTTTAATTTGATTTAAGAACAATGGTATTACCGATCCTCTCGAAGCCATTACATTTCCATATCTGGTTAGACATACCGTTGTATTCCTTAAGTTTCTAGATGCTGCAATTGCAACTTTTTCCATTAGAGCTTTTGAAATACCCATAGCGTTAATTGGATAAGCTGCTTTGTCTGTACTTAGGCAAATTACTTTTTCTACTTTATTCTTTTCTGCGGCATCAATCACATTTTGAGTTCCTAAAACATTTGTTTTAGTAGCTTCAACAGGGAAAAATTCACATGAGGGAACCTGTTTTAATGCAGCAGAGTGAAATACGTAATCAACCCCAATCATAGCTCTATCAATACTGGTAAAGTCTCTTACATCACCTATGTAAAATTTTAATTTATCATTCATTAATCTGATACGCATATCATCTTGTTTTTTTTCGTCACGAGAAAAAATGCGGATTTCTTTAAAATAATCTGTATTTAGAAATCTGTTTAAAACTGCATTTCCAAATGAACCGGTTCCACCGGTGATTAAAAGAGTTTTATTTTTCAGCATAATTTTTTTTATTTTTTATTATTCTAAATGACAATATTAAAAGGCTTACAAATATAATAATTCTTGATTTCAATTTTAAAAATAAAGGTCTATTAAGATTAGTCACATTAGAATTATGAAGCCTTCTTAATAAAGTTATCTTATCTAAATGTATATTTGAATTCATTAAATTGGCACACTTTGCAATCCATAAGTCGTGTGATTCTACATATTTAGGTATTGGAATTATAGTGTTTCTTAAATCTTTCCTAAATGCCATAGCGCATCCAAAATAGTCTGATTTTCCTAGAAAAATTCTAAATATATTTTTAAAATTCTTAGATGAATCAGATTCTTTTAAAGGTGATCTAGAGGGTGATTGATTATTGAAATCTCCGCAGAAATTATTAAAATTTGATGAAACTAATAACTTGTTATTTAATTTTTCTAACATTAATCTTACTCTTCCCTCTACCCAAATATCATCTTGATCTGACAAAAATATAACTTCATATTTAGCTAAGTTTATTGATCGATTAAATGAAAAAACATGCCCCATATTGGTTTTATTTTTAAAAATTTTAATCCGACTATCATTTAGGCTTTCTATTAATTCGACAGTGGAATCTTTTGAACAATCATCTACAATGATTATTTCATCATTTAATTTAATTTGAGAAATAATTGATTTAATTTGTTCAATTATATGATCTTGACCATTGTATGTTGCCATACAAACACTTATATTCATTTTAATATTTTTTTGAGTATTTCAATTTGATTTGAAGGATTGTAAATTTCATCGATTATCCTCTGACATTTAAATCTTGTAACTTCTCTTTCAAATTCATCTTTTGAAATCCAATATTTTATTTTTTCTGCTAAATCTTCAATAGAATCTTCATCGAAAAATGATCCTGTTACATTATCTTCAATAACTTCAAATTCAGGCATTTGATTTTTAAAATTATTATGTGTTATAACGGGGGTTCCAAACGCAAAACTATGCATAGCAGCAAGCCCTATGTTTCCAGGTGAAACGCAAGCATATGAGTTATAAAATAATTCGCCAATTTTGATTTCATCAAAACATTCCCCGAATAGCCAAATTTGTTTATCTATACCATAATTTGAAATCAAAGAACTTAAATTTAAATTTTCGTTATCCTCTCCAACCATTACAAGATTACATGTTACTCCCCTTGTTTTAAGTAAAAATATTGAGTCAATAATTTGTTCTATTTTTTTTCTTTTTTGTAACCTTCCGATAAATATTAAAGTTGGACTATTATTTTTAAAATAATCTTTAAAGATAGAGGTATATGTTAATTGCTTTCTGATCTTCAATTGAACTGAATGATCAAGAGAATTGAAAATACATACTAATTTATCTTTATGAATACCTTCTTTAATAATTAAATCCTTAGCGTAATTTCCGTAAAGTAAAACCTTAGAGCTAAGACTGAAAAAAATTTTTTTAGCTAATTTTTTTAATTTAGATTCTCTACCATACCAACCATGTGTCCATATGTAAGTATTTTTTTTCAGAATTTTTGCAATAATAAGTATAATCCATGTTGATATACAATAGGGCTCCCCAGTTAGAACAATTTTATTGTAGGGTTTAAAAGCTATAAAAATTGCCCCTTTTTGCCAATAAAAATTTTTATATATTTTTATATATTTAAGACTTTTTTTAAATCCTTTTAAATCAAAATAATTCATTTGCTTGAATGGAGGTTTCTCCCACTCAGTAATATAAAAATCACAAGAAAGTTGTGTATCCATTAATTTATATATTGGAGCCCTGTACTGAGCAGCTAAATTGAAAATACAGCATATATCTGTTTTTCTTTTCCTATCATAAATTTTGTCGTTATTCATACTATAATATTTTTCTTTTTTTGGAGTATACCAAGCCTAAAGGAAAAAAGACTAAAATTGAAAAATAAATAGCTCCAGAAAATAAATGATGAGACATACCTTGAACTAGGATTATATAAACCCATATATAATCAGCACTTTTAAAAGATAGCTTGTGAACTTTTCTTAGTCCAAAATATAATATTAGAGAAAATAATAAAAAACCTGTAATGCCGGTTGACATCAAAACTTCTAAGTAAATGTTGTGGGGATAAAAATCTATTTCTATTCTTCCACCAAGTATTGGATTTTTAATAAATTCATTCCAAGCGTCAACCCATAATAGTTCTCTTTCACTGATAGACCTATTTTCTATGGTATCAAACACTCTTGTAAAAACCGAAGATCCTGTCGTAATAGCTCCCCAAATAAGAACAGGTACAACTAATAATAGTGATAAAATTAAAAAGCTAAAATTAGAACCTTTTGTATATATTAATAAAAGAATTAAACTTGTAAATAATGCAAATACAGACCCTCTAGAGGCGCCTAATAAAAACATAATTGCTGCCATTATTATGGTGAATATTAAATAAAATAATTTTGCTTTTGATAATTCTCTTCTTTTAAAAACAATTTTATAAAAACATAAAGCTAAGGTTAAGGCTCCCGCATAAGAAAGTGCTAAAGGACTTAAGGTCTCAGTAATACTTGGGTCAATATACTTTGCCATTGAAATTCTACCTGCTCCTAAAAAAAGTATATTTCCGTATAAATAAACACTAACTAAACCTAAGGCAAAACCTGAAAAAATAACAGAATCTAGGATTGTATTTTTATATGTATGGAAATTAATATTTGAAAACAATAAAAAAGGTAAGATGGTGTAATTAATCGGATAAAAAATGTATTCAAACCAATTTCTTTCTAAAGGATAATCATAAGCGTAATGGAATAAAACTTTAAAGAAATAAAGTATCCAGAAAATATAAAAAACAATAGTTATTAATCCAGTGGCTGAAGTTTCTTTTTTGAATATATTCCCGATTTTGAATAAAATATAAATCATTAAAAGAGTAGTTAAAAGTCTTAAGGGTACTGTTATATTTCTTGAAAAATCAATCATCCCTAATGATATTAATAATGCAAGAACTGCATAAAACCCTGAGTAAATAAAAAAACTAATAAAGTAAATTGTTTTTTTCAAATTTTTAAATTTTCTAGAATTGTACTGGTAAAGGATTTAGGTGATTTAAGTTTTACAAAAGACTTAGATTTTTTAAAATCAATCTTGACATTTATACTTTCTAATATTTTATCAGATATTTCTTTGGGTTCAACTTTATCAACCAAAATCCCAAGATTAAATTCGTTAACTAACCTACCAATTAAACCCTCATTTGTTGCTATCAGAATTTTTTCAGAAATAGCTGCATGACCTAAAATTCCACTTGAACCTTGATTATCTTTATATGTCATTACAATAACATCAGATTGATTAAATAAAGATTTCATCATCTCGTTAGATACAAATTGATTATCCCAGATTATTTGACATGACTCTGATTTTTGTATTTTTTTAATTTTAGACAGAATTAAATCTTCGGTTAAAGAATCTACAGCTTTTCCAACAAAAATGAATGTGATTTTTTTTTTCTCATCATTAGGTAGATGATAAATTGAATCAATAATTTCAAACGTTCCCTTTCTGTCACTTAAAGAACCAAAATGCAAGAACACTTTATTATTTTTATGGATCCCATAGTGACTTTTAATATCAAAATTTTTTAGAGGTGATAGGTTTGGTATAGGATCTCTTAAAGTTTTAAACACAGAAGTTTTAAATTCTTTATTTAAAAAATTAACAATTTGAGCATCTTCTAAAATAAATATATTTTTAATTCTTGAATTAAATAAAAATGATTTAATAATTAAATATTTTTTTAAATATTTTAGGGCCCTAAATAAAAAATTATCGCTGTTGTTAGAAAGCGGAAAAAATAATATTCCTGAGATGCTGTATTTTGGTCTAAAAAAAATAGTTGAAAATTGAAAAATATTAAAGTATAACAATATAACCTGGTCAATATTATATCTAATCGCATATTGATTCATAATTCTATAACTTTCAAAACTGGCTTTAATCAAGGGTGATTTTTGTATTATATTAAATTCATTACTTGTAACTTCAATAATGTGGATATTTTTATGAAGATCAACTTTTTTACACAAATCTGGGGAATGTTTTGAAAAAGAAGGATGAACAATAAAATAATATTTATCGTCTATTGATGATAGAATAGAATTGATAAGATGAGATAAATATTCTAAATGATGACCTGAAATTGAAATATCAAAAAATAGTTTATTCATTAAGATGCTTAATTTATTATTCTTTTATAAATTGATGGCGTGAATTTAGTCAGAAATTTTCTTAATAAAAATTTAGAGTACTGATTAATAAAACTAGATTTTCTTAAGAGCATTATTGTTGTTTGGTAGTGAGATTCTATATGATTTGGTTTACTCAAAATGCCATTATTTCTATACATTTCTGGAAAATGCCCATATTGAGAGGGGTCTCTAAATAAACGTAACTTATATTTTTTGCATAATAAACTTAAAATAGATTGATCATACCTGTGAGCTTTAAAATGTTTGGGATAACTTTGATTTAAGGTTGAGTCATTTATTAAATTAATATTTGTGCATAGCTTAAGCCATTCTTTGACAAATAAAATTGATTTTTTTGTTTTTTTTACTAATAAAAAATTTGCAAGTACTTGTGGTGAATTTCTTGTTTGAAGATCAGCATTAAAATATTTTAATAAGTTTGGTGAAGTCCAATGTTTTTCAGTTAGAGGTAATGAAAAAGCCATGATATCTTGTCCAGAACTATCTAGTGCATTAACTAGCGGCCTTATACTTTTTATAAAAAATGCAGACGAATCGCAATGAAATAGATAATCTCCATAAACTAATTTGCTATTTAATATTTTATCGAAAAAATATGGTTTCCACAGCCATAAACCAGCACCTTTTTTGGATTTTAAGATATCTTGATTTTTAGTTTTAAAATCATGGTCAATATCATCTGGAATATATGAATAAATCTTGTCAAATCCCCCAAATATCTTTGCAGAGAATGTATTCATTTTTTGCTTATTTGCATATTCTTTTGTCGAATAATTAACCAAAAACAATCCCATTTTAACTTTTTGTTTTAATTATATTATTTAATGTGTATTTGAATTTACTATTACGAATAATTGGATAAGTCATAAAAATAAATGCTAGTATAATATTATAAAAAGTAGAATACAAATAAGATAGTTCATAGTAATGGTTAAGAGCGTAACTGGACAATAATAAAAACAAAACTGAAATAATTAATATTATATCATTTTCATTAATTATTTCACTTACAAACAAATTTTCATTTTTACCGAAATAAAAAATTAAAAATAAAGCTGCTATTGATTGAGATAAAGTCCAGCCTAAGACTACGCCATAATGAGATAAAAAATTACCTAATACAAGTGAAAGGGATAAATTTAAAAAAGCCATCAACCCCATACTATACATGTTTATCTTAAGATTCCCTATTCCTAAATTGAATGTAAAGGATGTTAAAGAAAATAAATTAAATAGCAAGCCAATATAAATAAGAGGCACAAAGAAGTTAATATCAGCATTTATTTGGACACCGACTATTTTTAGTAAAACGGGCAATAACAAATATGCAGAAGTTAAAATTAAAATAGAAAATGTAAAAGTAATATTATTAACTTTTAAGAAAACTTGCTTGGTATTATTTGTCTTATTTTCCTGAATAGCTGAAACTGATGGGACTACAGTATTTGTAGCGACAACTATAATTTGACGAGCATGAAAGAGTAATTTGTAAACTATTTCAAAATAACCCACACTAACTAATCCACCAGAAGTTGACTTTAGTAAAAGCTTAGTTAAGGGATCCATTAACATCATAAAAATTGAAGTTATTTGAAACTGATATCCATATTTGAATATTTCCTTGAAAACAATTTTATTAAATTTTCCGAATAAAATTTTTAGCCCCTTTATATTATTTTTTATTGTAATTGAACTTAAAATAAGTATTACTAGATTTTTACACATCAAAGCAATTGCCAATCCTTTGAGACCTAGTTGTTTAATTAATATAATTGTTAAAACAACAAATACAACATTGGCAGAAACGCCTATGATACTTCTTACATAAAATCGTTTTAAGCCATCTAATGACGACATGTATACACTTGAACTAAATCCAAAAATAAATGCTAATAGTACGTATGGAAATATCTGAGTTAAGATTAAAAACTCATCATAATCAAAAAATAAATTTCTGAGTAAGTAACTTGTTAGGGATATAAATAATAGCAATAACAAAGAAAAAACTAGGACTACTAAAAAAGTTGTTTCAATAACTTGTTTTAACTTTTTATTATCACCTTTTGAATCATATTTTGAAACAAATTTAACAGCACTACTTGCAAACCCTGAGGTCCCTATTGATGTTAAAGAAAATATAGCTATCAAAACAGACCAAAGACCCAGAGTTGAAATACCTAAGGTTGTAATAACCAACCTGAATACTAAGAACATTGAAATAGCACTAAAAATATGTTCGATAATGACCGATGGAATATTTAATCTGTGTTTATTCACTTAAATATTATGACCTTATTTTTATATTATTAATCCACGTATTAAAACTCTTGTAGCTATAGTTATTTAGTTCTTTATCAATCTTGTCCGAGTTAAATATTGTATCACCAGATTCAATTTTTCTAGAAATTTCAGGCCATTTTACATAATTTATTTCCGTTAAAAATTTAAAGGCTATCTTTTGAGCTACATTTGACAACGAAAAAACATCACCTCCAATATTAAAAATAGATCTACTTTTTACAGGCTTAATTACTGACTCAACAATTATGTTACATATGTCATAAATATGTGTGAAAGTTCGCTTCATTTTCCCGTCACCGTATAAAGTAATTTTTTCATTTTGTATTGCTTTAGACAAGAAAAAACCTATTGTTCCATATGAGTAGTCACTGTTGATTAAATTGCCATATGGGACACATATTCTAAAAATATTAAAATCAATATTGAAAATTCTTGAATATAAATCTAATGTGTTTTCACCGACAACTTTTGATAAAGCATATATAGTATTAGGTGTTTTTTTACTGTCTTCAATAAGTGGCATGTCTTTTACACCATGATAAACTAATCTAGTAGAAGGAAATATAATTTTAGCCTTTAATCCGTGTTTTTTTATATAACTAAGCAGATTAATTAATCCAACTACATTTACATTAAAATAATTTTCATAAGATTCAAACCCATCATCAGTTCCGGTTATTCCAGCCAAGAAGAAAATTACATTAACTTTGCTGTCAATCTGATTAAAATCTTTTTTGTTAGTTATATCTAGCTTGGAATATTTCATCCATGAATAATTAGATGTTTTTGTCACATCAAAATCATGGTTTTTAATATTTGATTCTTTTAAAAAAAATGACAAATTTCTACCAATGTATCCATTAGAACCAATGATAATACTATTTATTTCACTTCTTTTCATATTATTTCTGGTTTCTTCTAACAGATTCTAACAAAAAAGCTTGTGATTTTATTTGATTAAAATTAAAGGAAAAATCCTCATTGATAATTGCTTTGTGAAAACTATTCAAAATTTTTATAAAATGATTATCGGCTGGTAATAAATGTTGCTTTTTGCCAATATGGTTTTCAATAATTACAGTTGGTTTATATTCAGGGGGAGCTGTGAAAGCCCTTTCAATAATTATTTTTCCTTTAGTCCCCCATAACTCTATATTATTTTGATAAAAATTATTAAAACCAAAAGCTAGCTGAGATGGAATGTTATCTTTATTAATCATTAATACTGAACCATGAAAATCAACTTCAAAATCACTATTATCTGATGAGTAGGCTAATATATTCTGGTCAAATCCAAGAAAATGCTGAGCAGCCATTAAAGTATAAGCTCCTGCATCTAATAAAGCACCTCCTCCTAATTTTTTGTTATATCTAATATTCGTTGATTTATCAAAAATTGGAAATCCAAAAGAACTTCTTAACAATTTAATCTCTCCAATAGTACCATTAGATATATTATTTTTTACAAAATCAAATTGCGAATGGTATGGAAACATAAAGTTTTCAAAAACACATAGTTTTCTTTTAGTGGCTTCATTAATTATGCTTTCAGCTTCAAGATATGATATACATATGGACTTCTCAACAAAAACATTTTTGTTAGCTTTGAGTGATCCCATCACCCATTTGTAATGTAAACCAGTTGGAAGAGGTATATAAACACTATCGATATCATCTCTTTTCAGCAATTCAGAGTATCCTTGAATAGGATCACCTCCGAAAATTTTAGTAAACTCAATAGCTTTATTTATGTCTCTACTTGCAATACACACTATTTTAAAATTTCCTGATTTAATCATATTTGGAATAACATGACGCTTTGCAACATTAGCACATCCCAATATTCCAATTTTTATTTTTCTCATAATCTAAACATATTGTATTGACGATATTAAATTTCTTGCCTGTATGTTTACATAATTGTTAAATTTCAAAAACCAATTTAGCTGGTTCAAAGTTAGCCAGATATAATTTTCAGGCAGGTCCGAAGGTATATCATTGGCCATGATTATCATATTCCTATTTTGCTCTTTATAAAATCGACCTCCTTCTTCAGATTGGATAGTGTCAAAAATAATCTGACTATGTGAAACATTTAGAACATAATCTAAAAACGGTAATTCTCCTTTATTAGTGGTCTTATAATTCCCCGTTAATGTCTGTACTGTAGGAGCCATTTCTATAATATCTAAATTTCCACACTCTAATTTTAGTTGTACTGCAAAATGAAGTATTTCGTTAATTTTTTTACATATAAATACACATAAACCTTGGTGAGAAGGTTCTATCATAGGTTGTGTCCAGTTAGTAACTTCTCTATTTCCAATGTTAACATCAACAGCAATAATCTTAAAATATTTATTGTCTTCATGAAAAATTTCACTTTCACTAATTTTCCAATTATTTATTTTATTAAGAGGAATTTTAGTAAGATTTAAAAAGTAATTGCATTTGATGTCTGTAATTTTAGAAATAATACTTTCCAAAGAGTTAAATGTATTTGTATTATAAAAACTAGAATAAAGAAAATCCAAACCATACTTATTTTCTTTATTTTTAATTTTATTGATGTGATCTAAAACTTCATTACCAAAATTTCCAAATGATATTCCAGACAATACTGTTCTCGTATCCATATTAACTATATTATCATATTTCATTAGCTCTTTTAATTGATATAAACTAAGCCAAATGAAATTATCATATAAAGTTATTTCTTCATGCTCTTCTAATTTTATTATTATATTTCTATTTCTTTTTTTGAGAAATCGTGCACCCTGTTCAGATTGCAATTGATCTAATAACACTTGATGAGGTTTTGCATTTTGGAAGAATTCTAAATATTTTGGTTTTAAACCTTTATGGATTTGAGTGTAATTACTTTTAGTAGCTTGAATAGTTGGTGAAATCTGAACATAATTAACATTACCAGGCTCTACCTTCGCTTGAGATAGGAAATGTAAAATTCCGTTAATTTCCTTTGTGATAAAACCCAAATAGCCAATTTCTGCTTGGTTAATTATCGGCTGTTGCCAATTTGTCAAGGAACCCCAATTAGTATTAATATCAACCCCCTCTATATTAAAGAATCTCTTGGAACTATGTTCTATTATTTTTTTATCAAAATTCCATGATTTTAAATCTTCAAAACAAATCTTAGAAACAGAAACTTCAACCTGCTCATTTTGATAATCTATCCAATCTAGAATATAATCGATTGAACTATGATTCTTGTCTTTAAATAAAGCACTTCTCAAAAAAGACATAGAATTAGATTTTAAAAAGTCATTCATATTTAAAATTTAACGACTCTTAATTCATTAATGTTTTCTTTAAACCATTTGTAGGTTTTGATTATTCCGTCATTTAAATCGGTACCGTGTTTCCAACCTAGATCATTTATTTTTGATGAATCCATTAATTTTCTTGGCGTCCCGTCAGGCATTTCAGTGTTCCAAACTATCTTTCCCTTAAAACCAATAACCTCTTTTATTTTATTAGCCAGGTCAACTATTTTTACATCGACACCTGTACCAACATTGTATAAATATTCCGGCATTTTATTTTCTAGAGAAAAAATTATTGCCTCTGCGAGGTCATCAACATATAAAAATTCTCTCATCGGATTACCGCTTCCCCAAAGTGTTACATTTTCACTGTTTTTTAATTTAGCATCATGAAATTTTCTTATCATAGCAGGCAAAACATGAGAAGAGTTTAGGTCAAAATTATCTTTAGGTCCGTATAAGTTTGTAGGCATAAGTGAAACATAATTTGATCCATATTGTTTTCTTAACGATTCTATTAATTTAATTCCGGAAATTTTTGCAATTGCATAAAATTCATTTGTTGGCTCAAGTGAATCAGACAATAGATATTCCTCTTTGATTGGTTGTTTTGAATATTTTGGATATATACATGAACTTCCTAAAAATATAAATTTTTCTATTTTTAAATCAAATGCAGATTTTATCAAATTATTTTGAATTAACATATTATTAAGCAAAAATTGATAAGGATATGTCTTATTTGCCATTATTCCACCAACCTTTGCAGCAGCATTTATGATTGCATAAGGTTGTTCCTTTTTTAAAAAATCATATACATTTTTTTGATTCATTAAATCAAGCTCATCCGACGTTTTAAAAATTAAATTTTTGTAACCCTTTTTTTTAAGAACCCTTATGCAAGCTGAGCCAACCAAGCCATTATGCCCTGAAACATAAATTTTTTTATCCTTTATCATAATAAGTCATTATTTTGATTATTTTCATTTTCCATATACCACTCAACCGAAAGTTTAACACCCTCTTTAATATCAATTTTAGGTTTATATCCGAGATGTTTAATTTTTGAAATATCCGGACATCTTCTTGGTGTCCCCCCCAAATGTGTGAATTCGCCAGGATTTACTATAATATTTTTATTTATATTTTTGGTTATAATATTTGCTAATTCTTTAATTTCTATCTCATGATCATTGCCGATGTGATAAATTTGCTTGTCTTTACCCTTAAGCATTAATAATAGTAATCCATCGATTAAATCATCGATATAGCAAAAGGCTCTAGTTTCACTTCCGTCTCCAATTAATTCAATAGATCCTGAATTATTTTCATTTGCATTCTTTACTTTATTTATAATTTGGGGTAAAACGTGTTTAAAGCCCATATTTGGACCATATATATTATGTGGTCTAAAAATTATGGACTTTTTAAAATAATCTAGTCCATAATTCATCACAAGTAATTCAGAAAATATTTTACTTCCTCCATAAGAATACCTTGGATTACTAATATCCGGAATAATCAACGGGACAGATTCATCAGTTGGGATGATTTTGGGATTTTGATAAACTTCAGCTGAGCTTGCAACAATTATAGATGCTTCAGAAAATTTAAAATAATCGTATATATTCAAACAGCTTTTAACCCCGACTTCAAAAACCTTAGATTGTATTTTATAAAAATTATCAGTACCATTAATTGCTGCTAAATGGAAAATCCAATTATAATCTTTTTCTAAAACTTCAAGCTGACTATAATCCGTTAAATCTAAATTAAATATTTTAATTCCTTTTTTTAGTCTATCATAATCTCCTCTAATTTGATTATCAACAATATGAACATTGTTACCTTCATCAAATAGACGGTTGGCGAGATATGAACCAATAAATCCGGCCCCCCCGGTTATCAATATCTTTGTCATAAACCTATATATTTTGATTTTACTAAGTTAATTTGTGGGTGTAATGACCATAAATCTAAAATAATTGAGTTCTGATTAGTAAGTTCAGACAATTTGTTTAGATCCATTCTTTTAAAAATTGGATTATTATTTTGTATGATTATCAAATCTTTCTTTTTGAATGATTCTTCAACCGAATAATCACGTTTGATCCCAATCTTTTCAAAATCTTCATCAAAAACTATTGGATCATATGCCGAAACATTTATGTTGTTTTTACTTAAAAATTCAATAATTTTTATTGCATAGGAATCTCTTGTATCATTTGTAAGAGGCTGACCTTTAAATGAAATTCCTAGAATTGATGCTTTCTTCACATTTTTAATCAAGGTATTTAATATTTCGATTACATAGTTTTCATTTAACCTTCTAGCACTAAGGATTATAGATTTTGTTTGTGATTCGTCAATTGAGCCAGCAAGGATGTAGGAATCTTTTGATAAACATGGTCCTCCAACTGGCCCTGATGAATATATATTACATCTGGGATATTTATAATTACATGCATCAATAACTTCTTTAACATCAATTTTTTGTTTATGAGAAATTAGACTTATCTCATTTGAAAAGCCAAAAATTACATCTCGATATACATTACTAGTAAGCTTTACCAACTCAGCAGTCTCAGTAGTCGAAACACTTTTTACCTCAGATGAAACTTTTGCAAAGAAATTATTAAAAAAATCTCTTGATTTATGATCATTTGACCCAAATACTTGTGGTATTGTTGATAATTCATGAACTGCTTTCCCTTCAATTGTTCTTTCAGGTGCAAAACAATAATATACTGATTTATCAAAAGACTCACAATATTCTCTAGTTAGCCCAAGTGCTACTGTACTCCTAAGGATAATTCCATCTTCATCTTCTACCACATCTTTCAAAAAATCAAATACCTTATTTAATGATTCTCTGTACAATTTTTTGTCAACAATTGGTGTGCCGACTGTGACCATATAAATTTTATTTAAATTAGTTCTAGATTTTTTATATTCATCTGGGCTTATTGTTTTTAAAAGACCTTGATTTACAAAATTGTTTAATCTTCCCTGCAAACCATCTTCAAAAAAAGGAAGAATTCTCTTATTAATGAGCTTTCTTGTGTTATCGTTGTTTTCAATACCAATTACATTATATCCATGTGCATTTATGTGTAAAGAATAAGTTAATCCAACATAACCCATTCCAACAACAATAATTTCATATTTTTTATCATTTACAATTATATTATTCATATTCTTTAATTTTTTTAAAATATTTTATAGTATTAGAAAGTCCAGTTTCAAGACCACATTTTGGATTCCAGTTTAAAGTTTTAATAGCTAAGTTTATTTCGGGATTTCTTCTCTTTGGATCATCTTCAGGTAAATCACGATATGTGATTTTTGATTTTGAGTTAGTTAATTTTAAAATCATTGAAGCTAATTGATTGACAGAAATTTCATTAGGGTTACCAATATTTATCGGTCCAGTTATATTATTTTTTGAATCCATCATTTTAATCATTGCAATTACAAGATCGTCAACATATTGAAAACTTCTGGTTTGTTTTCCATCTCCGTTAATGGTTATATTCTTATTATAGATTGCCTGATTAATAAAATTTGACACAACCCTACCGTCATCTATTGCCATATTTGGGCCATATGTATTAAATATCCTAATAATTTTGATTTTTAGATTATGTTCCCTGTAGTAATCCATAAAAAGCGTTTCTGCACATCTTTTACCTTCATCATAACAAGATCTTGGTCCAATGGTATTAACATTTCCACTGTAAGATTCAGGCTGTGGATGAATATCGGGGTCGCCGTATATTTCACTTGTACTAGCCTGTAGTATTTTTGCATTGTTTTGTTTTGCCAAACCTAACATATTAATAACACCAATTGTACATGTCTTAACAGTTTTTATCGGATTAATTTTATAATGAACAGGAGAAGCTGGACAAGCTAAATTATATATTTCATGGATATTTTCTCTGTAAAAGGGTTTTATAATATCATGATTAATAAATTCAAAATCTGGATTTTGCATTAAACCTGTAATATTTGATAATGAACCTGTTATTAGATTATCAATGCAAATAACTCTATGATTTAGGCTCAAAATTTTGGAACATAGATGGGATCCAATGAAACCTGCACCACCTGAAACTAAAATATTTTTTTTCCTCATTAATGTTTTCCTATTCCTTGATAAATAAAGCCTATTTTTTCAATTTTTTCTTTATCTAATAAATTTCGTCCATCAAAAATGAATGCAGGTTTTTTCATTGAATTAAATATTTTAATCCAATCATAAGCTATAAATTCATCCCATTCTGTCAAAATTGCAATTGCATGTGAATCCTTTGAGGCCTCATATGGATTATTTTTAATATTTATTAATTCTGCATTTTGTTTATCACTGCGTTTACCTAAATAATTTAAATCCTCATGTATTTTATTTTCGCTAACTTTTGGATCATAAACATTAATTATTGCTTTTTCATCAATTAACAAGTCAGCAACATATATTGCTGCTGATTCTCTTGTATCATTAGTATTTTTTTTAAATGCCCAACCAAAAAAACATATTTTCTTACCAGCTACAGTATTATATAATGTTTTTAAAATATTTTTTGCAAATCTTTCTCTTTGATGATTATTAAAAATAATAACCTGACTCCAATAATCAGCAACTTTATTAAGGCCAAGTGATTTAGAAATATATACAAGATTTAGTATATCTTTTTGAAAGCAACTACCTCCAAAACCAACAGATGTTTTTAAAAATTTAGAACCAATTCTTGAATCCATTCCAATAGCCTTTGCTACCTCGTCCACATCAGCCCCTGTACTTTCACAAAGCTCAGAAATTGAATTAATAGAAGATATCCTTTGCGCTAAAAATGCGTTTGCCACAAGTTTAGATAACTCAGAGGACCATAAATTAGTTGTTAAAATATTTTCACTTGGAACCCACGATGAATAAATGTCTACGAGAGATTTAATGGCTTTTAATCCAGACTTATCTTGACCTCCACCTATTAATACCCTGTCAGGAACTATAAGATCTCTCATCGCAGTCCCTTCCGCCAAAAATTCAGGATTTGATAAAATTTCAAACTTTACACCGGAGCCAGTTTCGTCCAATATATTTTTAATCGCTGCTGCGGTTTTTACAGGAAGTGTTGACTTTTCAACAACAATTTTATCGCTCTTAGAAACTTCTGCAATTTTTCTAGCACAAAGTTCAACGTAAGTTAAATCAGCAGCCATTCCTTTCCCATCACCATATGTTTTTGTCGGGGTATTAACAGATATAAAAATCATTTCTGCCTCTTTTATACTTTTTTCAATCTCATTTGAAAAAAACAAATTCTTACCCCGGGTTTCAATGATAACTTTATCGAGACCTGGTTCAAATATTGGAAGTTTACTTAAATCTTTTGAATTCCATAGATCAATTCTATTTCTGTTTATATCAACTACGGTTACATTAATTTTTGGATTTTTTTGAGCGATTACTGCCATTGTTGGACCTCCAACATAGCCAGCACCAATGCAACATATATTATTTATATTCATTTAAAAAATTTAATTAAGTTTTCAATAATATATTCCTGATTAGAATCTTCTATTTCTGAGTGTATCGGTAATGAAATAGCTTCATCAGAAAGTGTATCTGTATTATCTAAAATTTGATTATTTCTGTATGGTCTTTGTTTATGAATTGGAATTGGATAATAAATCATTGACGGAATTCCTAAATCATATAAATAATTTTTTAATTCATCCCTCTTACCGTTTAGTATTCTCAACGTATATTGATGGTAAACATGGTCCGAGTTTGTAATAACAGTAGGAAGTTGCAATTCTTTAATATTAGCGAATGCTAAATTATAATTATTTGCCATAATTTTTCTGTTATTATTATAATCATTTAAATATTTCAATTTTACATTTAGAATTTCTGCTTGAATTGAATCTAATCTTGAGTTACAACCAATAATTTCATGATGGTACTTAATTTTTTCTCCGTGATTTACTATCATTTTAATTTTTTCAGCCAAAGTATCATCATTTGTAAAAATTGCCCCCCCATCTCCGTAAGAACCTAAATTTTTAGAGGGATAAAATGATGTAGTTCCAATATCGCCTAAAGTACCTGTAAATTTAACATCACCGTTATTAAAAGTATATTTACAGCCTATCGCCTGAGCATTATCTTCAATAATTTTAAGATTATACTTTTCGGCAAGATAAATGATTGGAGACATATCACAAGATTGACCATATAAATGAACCGGTACAATTGCTTTTGTTCTATCATTTATATGTGGTTCAATTAAGTCAGCTGTAGTATTATATGTTTCTAAATCTACATCGCAAAATACAACCTTTATTCCCAAAATAGCTGCAGCCTCAGCAGTAGCAATATACGTCCACGATGGACATATTATCTCATCACCTGGTCTTAAGTCTAAAGTCATAAACGCAATTTGCAATGCATCTGTTCCATTTGCACAGGGGATTACATTTTTCACATTCAAATAATCTGATAAATTTTCAGAGAATTCCTTGACGATCGGTCCATTTACAAATCGACCTGATTCAATAGAAGCAATGATATTTCTGTCAATTTCACTCTTAATTTTAGAGTATTGACCCATTAAGTCTACCATCAGAACATTATTTTTTTTCATTTTGTTTTTTTAAGGCTTCGCCAACGTCAGTCACGATAATGACTAACAAAATTAATACTTAATTATTGTATGCTAAGCTAATTTTAGCTTAACACTGTAACCAATAGATTTCAAATAAATCCAAATGTTATTGTTTGAAATTCTACTGACAATTCCTTTTTCATTATTAAATGATGGTAACTTAAAATCATGGCCAATATTTACGGACAAAGAGTTACTACTTATTAAATTGTAATTTCCATCTAAATATTTTTTTAAAATATCGATCTCTGATTGTCTTACAATTGCTCTTTTACCCATCCAAAACATGTATCTAACAACTAAGTGAGATTCAAATACCCTATTAATATCTTTATCGTCTATCTTGACAAGGACCATTGAAGGTAAAACCGGTTTATATATCTTTTTTTTGCGATCACTCCACATTTTAAACTCAGATCGAGTCGGACAATAGGCATTTATTCCTAAAGACAAAAGCTGCTCTTCAACTTTTTTCTCGCTTCTAGGTTTTGTATATAAAACGTACCAATTCATTCTTTAATTTTTTTAAACAGAATAATCGAATTTGAATCCAATCTTTGATTTAACAAGAAACTAACTTCTCTTCCAATTTTATTTTTAATTTTTGGTTTTATTTTTTCCAAGTATTCTTTGTTTACTTTTGTTCCATTAATAACAATTTCAATATTTCCGCAATCAATTCCCATGGCATATTCACCTGTTAAGGCTATTTGATCAACATCTCCAATTCTTTCAATTACAGTTTCAACAATATCTTCTAAACCTAGATGTTGTCTAACAATTTTTTGCAAAACACTAAACATAGGATGTGACGTATTAGCATTATATATAACCCTATTGTTTTCTTTTGATTTTAAGAGGTATCCTGCGCTGGAAAGATTATTTAATTCCTTTCTAATGGAATTGGTAGATTCATTAAATTCATTAGCTAAACCATTAAGGTATCCGTTGTTAGCAGCACTAACAAAGAATTTTATAAGCATTCTTAGCCTGGTTTTAGATGTAATTAACGAACTTAACATATATTAAGTAACAAAAGTACTTATTTTTAAGTAAAAAAAGTACTTATTCTATAAAGATATATATTATTACATGTATTAATTAGAAATATGTTAGCAAATACAATATCTAATATCTGTAATCGTCTGACTTATATGGGCCGTATTTATCAACACCAATATATTTAGACTGGATATCATCAAGTTCAGTAAGCTCAACCCCTAATTTTTCAAGATGTAATTTTGCAACTTTTTCATCTAAGTGTTTAGGAAGAGTATAAACCTTATTTTCATATTTTGATGAATGAATCCATAATTCTATTTGAGCCAATACTTGATTTGTAAAAGAGTTACTCATTACAAAACTTGGGTGACCTGTTGCACAGCCTAGATTAACCAGTCTTCCTTCAGCTAAAACGATTATATCATT
>CENJ01018953.1_pt1 | contig 33853 bp, 28 predicted proteins | sample 356161 | NCBI WGS metagenome assembly CENJ01 (sample SAMEA2619531, study PRJEB7988) | marine metagenome | biome: marine biome (ENVO:00000447); feature: surface water layer (ENVO:00002042); material: "saline water (ENVO:00002010), including plankton (ENVO:xxxxxxxx)" | depth 5 m | reverse complement strand
ATTGCAGAGGTCGCCATCGGTAAGGAGCTTAGAACGGGCGCTGCAACACTTGAAGGACAAGAGACTGTGCTTGGCACAGCGATGATGCTAATAGGCGAAAATAGCCGAGCTGTTGCGCTAGACGTGGCTGATAAAGTGGATGAAATCCAAGCAAGCTTGCCAGAGGGCGTGCTTATTCAAAGTGTTTATGATCGCACTGCGCTGGTAGATAAAGCCATCAACACAGTACGAAAAAACCTTATTGAAGGCGCATTGCTGGTTATTGTCGTCCTATTTTTACTATTGGGCAACATACGAGCTGCCATCATCACCGCTACTGTCATCCCTCTTGCTATGCTTGCCACGATAACAGGTATGGTAAGAACGGGCGTAAGCGCGAACCTAATGAGCTTAGGCGCGTTAGACTTTGGACTGATTGTCGATGGTGCAGTTATTATTGTGGAGAACTGTATTAGGCGGTTAAGTGAATCGCAGCGGCGAACGGGTGCAATACTGCCTCTTAAAGAACGGCTGGAAGTTGTATTTGAGGCAACGAATGAAGTGATAGGCCCAAGTCTTTTTGGCGTGATGATAATCACGATTGTGTACATTCCTATCTTTAGCTTAACAGGTGTCGAAGGGAAGATGTTTCACCCAATGGCGGCTACCGTAATATTGGCATTGTTAGCGGCAATGGTATTTTCAATCACCATCGTGCCCGCAGCCGTTGCTATGTTCATGTCAGGCAAGGTTAGTGAAAAAGAGAGTCCAATAATAACAGGGGCTAAATCAGTTTACCGCCCTGTATTGGAGTGGGCATTAAAATTACGATGGTTAGTCGTAGGTGCTGCGACATTGCTTGTTATCATCAGTGTTTGGTTTGGGATGCGTCTAGGCTCTGAATTCGTGCCGCAACTTGATGAGGGTGACATCGCCCTTCATGCAATGAGAGTGCCCGGCACGGGAATTGAGCAGGCTGTCGATATGCAAAAACGGCTTGAACAGGTCATTATGCAATACCCACAGGTAAGCACCGTGTTTGCTAAAACGGGTACTGCTGAGGTGGCTACTGATGCTATGCCACCCAATGTCACCGACACTTTTGTCATGTTAAAACCAATTGATCAATGGCCAAACCCTGCATTATCGAAAGCGAAGTTTGTCGAGCAATTAGAACGGGATCTTCAAAATGTGCCCGGCAATAACTATGAGTTTACGCAACCCATACAGATGCGCTTTAACGAATTGATTAGTGGCGTTAGAGCAGATTTAGGGATCAAAATTTATGGTGATGATCTGGATAAGCTGCGGGATTCAGCTGGTGATGTCTTAGCCGTATTACAAGGTATTCCGGGCGCTGCTGACGCACGAGTAGAACAAGTAGATGAGATCCCCATCTTCAAGGTGAACCCGAAACCTTATGCGCTGGCGCGTTACAACTTAGACGTAACTGACTTGCAAACATGGTTAAGTGCATCCGTTGGCGGCAAAGTAGCAGGCTTAGTATTTGAAGGTGACAGACGTTTTGAGATTGTTGTTCGTTATTCTGAAGATATTCGCAATAACTTAGAAGCACTGGGAAATATACCCATCATGACCAATGATGGTGAGTATGTGCCAATCGCCGAGGTGGCTGAGCTTGAATATACCAATATACCCAGTCAAATAAGTCGAGAAAACGCAAAGCGCCGTATCGTAGTCACAGCAAATGTGAGAGATCGTGATTTAGGCTCTTTTGTGAATGATGCTAAAGAGCAGATCGCAGCCAATGTGGAACTGCCAAGTGGCTACTGGATAAGTTATGGCGGTACGTTTGAGCAATTGGAAAGCGCAAGTCAGCGACTGAGTTTGGTTGTGCCCGCAACGCTTTTTCTGATCCTTACATTACTTGTGATTGCATTCGGCTCAGTCAAAGACGCCTTGATAATTTTTACAGGCGTCCCTTTGGCATTAACTGGCGGCATCTTTGCGCTTTGGATCAGAGATATGCCTCTTTCAATATCCGCAGGGATTGGTTTTATCGCGCTCTCTGGTATAGCTGTATTGAATGGTCTGGTGATGCTGTCTTTTATCAGGCAGAGGATGGAAGAAACTGGCGAGTTAGTAAACTCGATTATTGATGGTGCAATGACACGTTTGCGGCCAGTGCTGATGACCGCGTTAGTGGCGAGTCTTGGTTTCGTGCCCATGGCGCTTAACGTAGGTACTGGCGCAGAGGTGCAGCGACCTCTGGCAACGGTGGTCATTGGTGGGATCATATCCTCTACCTTATTAACTCTGGTTGTACTACCTGTACTCTACAGACTCGTTCACAGCAAAACTGCGATCTAATGTTAAGGGCTTTCTGATTAATGACGAAAGCCCTTATTTCGAATTAACCAGAACGAAGATGAGTTTGTAGATGCTCGTTTACTAACAGAAGATGAGTTAGAGAAATTAAGAGAACTGTATATTGCTAAGTATTTAGGCATTGCAGTTAAGACACCACAATGTGAAGAAAGAAAGAAAGCAAAGAACTATTACAAAATGGCTACATACAGATTGTTCAACAAAGCAAAAGCAAACATAAAAAAAATAGAAGATGAAGGTATGTTTGGAGTAGGGCATTAGAGTTACAATGTTTGTAACTTACAAGTCGCTAAGTTACTGATAAAACAGAGGAATTGGTTTAATGGGCAGAACAAAAACAGAAGGGAAGAGTTACACGAAAGTTACACGGTTTTATTTTCGTGCTTGTAGCCCTTTGTCTATAAGGCTCTGTAAATCTGCGACTATTGAGTGGGAGTGAAATAATGAAAAGATTTCATACAGATAAAATAGGAACTGTTGGTATTTGGATTGCTGCTTTAAGTTGTCCCGCATGTTTTCCTGCATTCATTTCACTTGCTTCTGTTATGGGGTTGGGATTTCTGTCTGTTTTTGAGAGTATTGCAATTAACTACCTGCTACCTTTTTTTACTTTAGTAGTCTTGGTTTCAAATTTATATTCGTGGTTTAATCATAAAAACCATCTGCGTGGTTTTTTAAATACTACAAGTCCGTTTGTGATTTTTTTAGTTCTCTATGTCTTTTGGGAATTTGCATTTAGTAGGACGATTTTTTATGTGGCACTTTTGTTGATGTCTTTTGTGGCAATAATTGATGTGATAAAACCCATATCTAAAAGGTGTTGATAAATGGAATTAAACTCAACTATAACTTGCCCTAATTGTGGATATAAAAAAACTGAAACAATGCCGACTAATAGTTGTCAATTTTTTTATGAATGTGCAAATTGTAAAGCACTTTTAAAACCTAATAAGGGTGATTGCTGTATTTTTTGTTCTTTTGGAGATGTTGTTTGTCCACCTATTCAAGAGGGAGATGCTTGTTGCTGAAACAATCGGTTCGCAATTGATAAGGTAGGATTGAGTCTCCTTTTTCACTTTAATCTTCATTGAATCAACCAAGAAAAACCAGTTAGACCAGGGCAGTATTTTATCTTCTGACACAGTGAGTCAGTGAACAAAACATGTATAATTTTCTGATACAAACTTTGTATGAAACACCTAGGTTATAGGTATAGTCATACAACAATGGGTAAAAAATGAAACCTCTCTTATACAAAGTTAATACAAACTTTTTTAAAACCCCTTTAAATAAAGGGTTTCAGAGAGTATTACTCATTGAGTGGGAGTGACCAGAGTAAAAAAATCCGTTTAAAATCAATAGGTTATAAATCAACCAACTGTTTCACACCTTTGTAACCTGTTGTTTTTATTGAGTTTTTAAATTCTACTTTCACAGTTTGTTTCACAAACTCGTGTCTATTGAAAATCATAAGTCACAACCAAAATGTAGCTATTCTAGCGTTTTAGCGTCTTTAGAAGTTCTTCGACTTTTTCTTCAAAATCTAAGTCACTATTTAGAGTATCTTTCACACAGTTTTTTAGATGTGTTTTTAAAATTTTCCCCTCAATTGTAGCTATTGCACTTCTAGCAGCTTTCAATTGATTAAGAATATCAATGCAATACTTTCCTTGTTCGATCATCTTCCCAACTCCTCGAATTTGCCCCTCTATTCTATTAATTCCTGCTAGTTGTTCTTTGTGACATGGATGACTCATAAAAACCTCGGGACTAAATATGTGAATATTGTTGAAAAGGAAAAAATTGCTAAAGAAAGAAAAAATATGAACTTTGACCGTTTTCTTATTTGCATACAAAGTTTTGCCAATTCTGGGTCTGTTGGGCAAGGCGCATACTGTGATCTATAATTCGCAAACCCTGCTATCAGAAGCATAATTGCTGCAAAGCAAGTAATAGCAATTTTATGTTGAGAAAGAATAGTTAAAAAAGGAAAGAAACTCACTAGGCTTGCGAATGATGCCCCTGCGCCAAGCAAGACAAAAAGTGCAGGCATGGCGCAACAAATTAATGTTGAAGATGATAAAAATAAGGAAATAAAGTTAGATGACTTAACATTCATATCGATGCCTTAAAGATCTAAAACTTCCATTTTTGTTGCATTTTGACCATTGGCAGTTATTTTTTCTTTTATATCATCATAGCTTATTTCGCCTTCCTGTTTGTAAGCGATCAAAACCTTACCTTTATTTAGGTCAACATCTACGCTGATAACATTCTCATCCTTTTTAAAGGTTTTTTCGATTCCTCGAGCGCAGAAATCACAAACCATACCCTGAACGCTAATAACCGCTACTTTGGCGCCGCTAAGATTTTTTACAAAATTGCTAAATCTCTTTTGATCAACACCAAAGTTATTTCCGTCAACAAAGATTTCAGTATTGTGTTGTTGTGAATTATGCGCATCCTCATGAGAATGATGCATCATGTTATCTGCCAGTGAGAATGATGAAATTGCAAATGTGATAAAAAAAATATTTTTCATAAAACCTCCTTAAAACCTTCGCATAAAATGAAAATCCCAATTTGATTTTCCGTTGTAACCCAACTCCAAAAGATTGTCTCCTTTGAAAAATTTTAGGCAAGGGTATGTTGATGTTGTGTCTGTAATTGAATTTCTTGTAGTCTTTAACATTATCCAGGTGTGAAGATCACCATATTCACCTAGATAGGGTGCAAAACCTATCTGATATTTCTGTTCAGAAAAATTTTGGTTTATTGACTCAACTTTTTTAAAGTCAAATCCTATAAAGTATCTTCTAGTTTCCCAGTCACCATGAATCCCATAAAACGAGTTGTCATTTGAGTCGAGACTAAAGCCTGAATGAAAGTATAAATTTCTTTGAGAATTCTGGGTGTTTTTTCGATTAACAAGATAGGTAAATCGTAGTAGCGAGTATTGATCTTCAATACGCTTATCTTTTTTTCTTTCTATGCCAATTGCGTATTTATTGGTGGGCGAGTAATGCATGTAAACAGAATTTTGGAAATTATCTGCTTTGGTCATCAAGGTGAATCCACCGGGATAGGATACAGGTCTGCTATCAACACTCATTGAAAGTATTGCAAGCAAACAAAAAGTTAAAAATCGTATACCCATAGGGGGTATATTAAATGCTTGTGGCGCCATGTGCAATAAAAACAATAGCCCCAGAATGAGAAGTAAAAATCTTAATGTTTTATAACGAATTACCTATACAGAAGATTATGATATTCTTTAGTTACACAGTGTGAAACTATAGGCGATTTTTTAAACGGTTTTGATTGATTTTGTCGGGTGAAGGCAAAGGTTCTACTTTCACACTCGTTTCACACTTTTTAAAATATCAATATAATCAATGGGATATGATCATGATGTCATTGAGTGGGAGTGAGCAGTCGCTCTGAAACCCTTGTGGTTACTGGGGTAATTTTTGAGTAACTATGGAGTGGGAGTAACTGGGTAGATATTATTAATTGAGTTATGTAGCTTCACAAGCTTGTGACAAACCACTCCTAGACAGCAAATTGTAGAAACAAAGTCACAAACGACTGCTATGCCTCCAAATCATAAGTAGCATTTTAGAAGAGCAGCATGAAATCACACTTAAATGCGGAAAGTGCTGTTTATTTATCTCATCTCATTACTTTAGCAAGCATAGACAAGCATGATAGCAACGGTAAACTTAGATACAAAATGGCTTTGACAAAACTGGGAACTAAAACAGCTGAGCGATTGCAGACAACCACCTTGCTGCTAATAAAATAGGGTTGTTGCTTTTATTGACAATTTTAGGGAGAGCCATTTTGTATCTAAGTTTACCTTCAATGCGCACAATCATCGCACTGATTATTGGCTGTTTTTCTATTTTGGCCGAACCCGCAGAGCGCAAACCAAACATTATCGTGATAGTCGCCGATGACCTTGGTTACGCAGATCTGGGGTTTCAGGGCGGTCGCGACATTCCTACGCCGAACATGGATCAATTAGCGGCCAGTGGGGTACGATTAACCAACGGCTACGCGTCCGGGACTTGGTGCACCCCTACCCGAGCTGGGTTACTGACAGGGCGCTATCAGCAGCGGTTTGGAAAATATGGGCACGAAAATGAGTTCGACAATGCTCTGGATCTCGATGAGACTACGTTGGCTCAACGCCTTCGCGCCGCAGGCTACGTCACTGGGTTGGTCGGTAAGTGGCACCTAGGCTCCAGCGACAAATATCACCCTCAGCGTCGCGGGTTTGATGAGTTCTTCGGTTTTCTCCACGGCGGCCACAACTTTCTACCAGATTTGCCGATGATAATGTTCCCTGACCATAATGGGGACGGTGATGATCTGTCCAAGGATGTGGAGATCCGTGCGCTTCTCAACCGGTCCATCATGCGTGGCACAGAATTGGTTAATGAAACAAGCTACTTGACTGAGGCATTTGGTCGAGAGGGTGTTGCATTCGTGCGGCGTCATTCAGACCAACCGTTCTTCCTATACCTATCTTTCAACGCGGTTCACACGCCAATGCAAGCACCCGATCGGTTAGTGACGATGTTTTCCTCGGTACAGAATCCTGTAAGACGGATCTACAATGCGATGACCAATGCTATGGATGAGGCGATAGGTGCCGTACTCGGCCAATTACGAGCTTCCGGTATTGAGGAGGACACATTGGTCTTCTTTATGAGCGACAACGGTGGGCCGACACTCCACCGATATGCGTACAACGCGTCTAACAACAGTCCGCTGCGTGGCTCAAAAGGAACTACTTTAGAGGGCGGTATTCGGGTTCCCTTTGTGGTAAGTTGGCCTGGAACATTGACGGGCAATCGCTCATTCAATGCTCCCGCAATTTCGCTGGACATAGCAGTAACGGCAATGGCTGCTGCCGGAATCGTGAAGCAGCCAAAAATGGCCTTGGACGGCATCGATCTGCTGCCGCACTTAAAAGGTGAGGTAAACAGTGCACCCCACAAACAACTGTTTTGGCGCAGCTGGGGCCAGATGGCAATTCGGCAGGGCGACTGGAAGCTGGTGAGCTATGTCGCGAAGATGGATGAGGGAGAGCTGAAGCGCGGCGAGCCCCGAGATATTATGACTCCTTATCGCCTGTACAATTTGCGTCGAGATGTGGGTGAACGGCAAGATCTTGCAGCCAAAGAGCCTGAACGCGTTGCCGATATGCTCGGCGCTTGGCGTGCCTGGAATACGCAAATGAAGATTCCGCCTCAATCATAAAGATTACAAAGGATCCAAAGAGCTAATATTCAAATTTTGTTGATGGATATGTTGAAATTGTATTGAGACAAAAACTAAAGATCTGTAATCGATGAAGCTCATTCAAGCCTTATAAACAAAGAGCTCTCAAGAATTATCGACTGAAAATAAAAATGATCAGATTATGTTGAGGTTGCGCAATCAGATTAAAAATATTCATAAGAGTAGTTTAGATGAGAATATTTGGGTAAAAAAAATTGGGCGCGCATACTAGCGGTTGACAATATTCTTTAAAAATAAATTTTGAAAGACATGGGCATCACATCAGAGATTGTGTTAAACATAAACAGCCAAAAACACCGACCAATTCTATGCTTTACTAACAAAAGATCGGATATAGTGGATGGAAAGGTTTTTAAAAGAATCAAATTGAATTGTTTAAAGCGGTGGATATGGGTTGGATAAATATGAAAGATAAGAGGCTAAATTAAAATCTGTTACCAAGAGTAGGATTTTCGTTGGTGAACATTAGACAGTCAATAACAAAAACTCAAAATGTTTCTTTAGCGCGTGTTTTTTCTTAATTACAACATCACTTAATTTTTCAACCTTGTTAGCGCAGCTCCTTACACATAAAACATGTAATTTATGCATATTTCAATTCAAACATAACACGAGGTACACCATGCCGGTCAACTTCGGCGAGGATTATTTATTGGGAAGTATGGGTAAAGATGCTCACGTGGTGCATTAGCAAATTACGTCAATTTGTCTCTCCTACACTACGGACCGCAAACAATTGCAGCAACATGTACCGAAAGGTTTTGAGATAACTGAACCCCTAGTTCAGATTTTTGCGACAAAGAACAACGGCTGCAGTTGGCTAGCCGGTCGACGCTATAATGTTATTGGCGTTACTGTTCCAATAATCTTTAAGGGAAAGATTGATAAGGTGGAAGGCTCTTATATGGTTGTACTGTGGGAAGATGTATGTGAGGCAATTATAGGAGGGCGAGAGTAAACGGGGATTCCTGAGGTGTATGCGGATATTGAAGAGGTGCGACTGCACCAGATAAAGTGGCATGCGTCTGCAAGTTCTCATGGCAACAAGTCTATTGAAATCACATTGAACAACGCAGAAGAGGTACCGAGAAGTGGGGGGCATGAATAGCAAAAAAATCGAAGAATTAATAACATGTTGGCATGGCGCTACATTCCGAATATTGGTCGGTCCGGTGCCGCTTTGAGTCATGCCACCCTCTATCCCCAAGAAATCGGACCAATAACAAAGATTTTTTTGGCAGGGAGAACCTGAGGCTCAATGGACAAATGTAAGTTGGGACCAAAGCCCCACCCAATTTAAGATTAGCTCGGCCTTAAGAAGATTACCAATCCTGGAGTATCAAAGTGGAATAACCCTTATTTCTTCCGCGAAATTGCTAATTGGTCTTGCACGAGGGCTTCAATAGTTTAGATGTATGTGTGCGAATATAGTCTGGTCGGTTGAATCAGATTCACCATTATACCTAAAATATCTCTGCTGACTGAATATTTACGTTAGTAAAGATGTCCACATTGGATGTGTTGAAGAATCACTGATTCTTCACTTAAAACTTTCGCCTTTTTGTTAATTCATATTTTCCTCAAGTCGATCGAGAACCTTGGTTTTATATTTTTGGTCATATCCATGCTCTTCGTAGTATGTGTCTAGCATTTTAAGCAATCTTTTTTTTGGAATATTTCCACCCTGCCCTCGAGACGAGTAGATAAAATCTGTTGCACCTTGATGCAATATAAACTCTGGGGTGAAGTCCCAAAGTGAGGGATTTCCAATTACTCGAGGATCCATTCTTTCTCTGAGATAATCGAATAACTCTTGCTTCATTTGATTAAATTTGGCGTCGTGTGTGGTATCAAAAGATAAATTTTTTACGGCATAAGTATCTGTGACTAGATGATATAGCTCAAATTCTGGTCTTTTCTCGATGTTAAATGCGATATATCCATTTTCAATGTCATGTTCTTTCACAATTTCTTTTTTGATGAGATTACCCTTTACATCAGTTGCAATAGGGAAGTTATCGGGCATTGCATTCCAGATCAAGAGATACTCATTACTGCGTATGCTTCTACCGGGATAGTTTCCGCATTTAGCATCATCAGGCAGAACATTTTCCATACTCCAGAGTTTACATGCGCTTTTCTTACCATGTCGTTCGGTCCCCGCAAAAATTTTCCTACTGTCACTTCGAATCCTTCCGCTTTTATCGGTGCGAAAAAAATCGAGCAAACTTTGTCCTGACATCTGGTCTGGAATTCTCAAACCTGCAATATCAACAAAAGTCGGCGCCAAATCTGTGAGTGAAACTAAGTCATCTACTCTTCGTTGAGGGCTGATTACCTCTGACCAAAATGCGACTAAGGGTACCCTCAATCCATGATCATAGAGATTTCCCTTTGCTCTCGGAAATGGCATTCCGTTATCGGAGGTAAATATTATGAGTGTATTGTCAAGTTCATTATGCTTTTCTAACACTTTAAAAACTGCCCCAACTTGATCATCGAGATGTTCAATTTCTGCCAAATATGATGCGATGACTGATCTAGTAGTATCAGTTTCGGGATAAAAGGTTGGAACTTGAATGGCCAAAGGTTCTATTTTGCGATGGGCCGCAAATGACTCGGTATAAGGTGTATGGGGCTCATGGAAGCCTATCCAGAATGCAAATGGCTGATTTTCATGACGATCGAATAAAAAATTATTGAAGTTACCTGCATAATTAATCGCCGAAACTGAACTGTCATCGAATTCGCTTCTATAGTAATTTTTTTTTAAGTATGTGTATGGAGTTCCCACGGGATTTTTTGGTCTTCCATATAGCCCTCCAGGACCCCAGCCCTTTCCGGTTGAACCGATTTTATAACCCGCTCCCTCGAGAATCGCTGTGTAAGTATTAAATTTTTTTGGCAAATAACCGTTAAGTAGCATTCCATCCTCCAGTTCAAAGCTATTCCTGCCAGTTAATATTGCACTTCGGGATGGCGTGCATGTTGAACTGCTTGCGAAAGCATTCTCGAACACCACGCCGTGTTCTGCCATTTTATCTATATTAGGTGTACCTAGCGCTTTTGCGCCGTAGGTTCCAAAGTGTTGCCAAGATGCATCATCTGCAATTATCAGCACTATATTTGGCCGATGGACGGGCAATTTGTCACCGGCATAAAGACAAGTATGGATCGATATTAGAGCTACGAGAGTAAAGATGTATGAGTAGAGTTTAGTTAAAAAAAACGACGTGTAGTAGGGGTACATTTTTCTCATGATCACAAAGACTATATTAAAATTGGGACCTAGTTTGATTAAGAAATTCACTATAACATGATTACCTAAGTTGCAATGCTCGGTGATAATCAACCTTAGTGTTTTAGTTTTTGGGTTTTATGATCATTTTAGTGGCGCGTGGAGACCGATACATCATTATTTTATAGAGGTATAAGTCATTTCATTTGAAATTTCGTCGCGACCTATATTTTAAAAAATTATGTGCATCAGCAATTACTAGAGGTGTATCGTCATGAAAGATAATAGCGCAAACGTATTTTTGATAAGGCATGGGGAAGCGACTGCTAATTGGGGTCAAGATTCTGATCCAGGCTTGAGCCAGAGGGGTTTTGAGCAGTCCGAGGCAGTGAGTTCTATTTTCTCAGAGAGATTTCGAGCGCCATTAAAAATAATAAGCAGTCCACTTTTGAGGGCTAGGCAGACGGCTGCTCCACTTGCCAGGTGCTTTGATACGACTGTTGAGATAGACCCTGCATATACGGAGATAATTTCTCCGCACGGTTTAGCGGCGAGACAGGTATGGCTAAAGCGGTTTATGGAAGAGACATGGGAATTTCAACCCCAAGCACTATTAGAGTGGCGGAAGATGGCGATAGAGAGTCTCAGGAATATTTTGCCTGGAACTGTTATTTATACACACTTTATGGTGATCAACACGCTTGTTGGTTGGTTAGTTGACTCTCAAGCGACTGTGACATTTAGACCAGATAATTGCTCTGTTACTGAATTAAAATTAGAAAAAAAACAATTTACTCTTGTAAAGTGCGGAGGTGAGCTACCATCGGTCATCAATTAGCGTTCGCTGATGGCCTCGATCACGTGTATATTTCAATGCTAACGGGCTCACCATGTAAGATTTAAAAATACGTTTACGATGTTTCATTTGAAAGGAACGGGGTATGGATCGACCAACTATCTCTAATCGTGCAGCTCTAATTGCAGTGGTCGTTGCTTTTGTAACTGGCATGGTTAGTTCTCTCGCCATTCGCCCGGTCCATCAGTCAGCTGAGTCCTCAACTTTTTCATCATCACAAAGGGCAGCAGGGACTGGCCGGATCAGATGGCGTATGCCCACTACCTTCCAGACCAGCACACCTGTGATTGGCGAGAATCCGATTTATGTTTCAGAGGCGATCCGAAAGGCTAGCGGTGGCGAAGTTCAAATCAATGTAATTGAGCCGGGTGAAATCGTCCCTACCTTTGCTATCACTGATGCAGTACGCGATGGAAAAGTCGATGTTGGATACACTTGGCTGGGATATGATCAGGGCAAAATACCTGCTTCGCCATTAGTCTCGGCGGTGCCATTTGGTATGGAGCCTTGGGAGTACACCGCTTGGTGGTATGAGGCCGGTGGTAGAGAACTGACTGAAGCGTTGTATGAACCTAACATGGTCTATCCAATCTTGTGCGGTATCACTGGGCCGGAGACAGCGGGTTGGTTTCGCCGCAAACTGGAGTCTCTGGAGGAGCTACAGGGCCTGAAGATTAGATTTGCTGGTCTAGGTGGGCGTGTTATACAACGTTTAGGCGCAAGCGTTACGATGTTGCCGGGTGGAGAAATCTTTCAGGCTTTGGAAAAGGGTGCGATAGATGCAACAGAGTTCTCGTTGCCTATTGTTGACCAGGCTTTGGGATTTAATCGTGTAGCAAAATTTAACTACTATCCCGGTTGGCATCAGCCTTTTACGGCTTTTCATATGATCGTTAACCTGGATGTTTGGAGAGCGCTTTCGTATTCGGATAAAGCTTTGTTAGATACCGGCTGTACTGCAGGTGTTACTCGAAACCTCGCTGCTGCAGAGGCACATCAGGGAGCCGTACTTGAGGATTTTGCTGAAATTGGAGTATCCGCTGAAACATTTTCTCCTCAGTTATTGTTTGAGCTTCGTAAAGTCTCGGATGAGGTGTTAAATGATGAGGCTGAAAGAGATTCTAATTTTGCTGAAATCCTTAATTCTCAGCGCGATTTCCGTAGAACATATGCGCAATGGAAGTCCCGAGCATACTTACCTCGGGCGTTTTAGTGTCTGATAGTTACCTGCCTCATACACCTTTATCGCGATGCATAGATAATTTTATTTCTATAATTGGAAGAGGGTTAGTATTTATCTGGCTTATACTATTGGCTGTAATAGTGGTAAACGTAATCTCGCGTTATGTATTCAGTCAAGGGCACATTGAATTAGAGGAATTACAGTGGCACCTTTATTCAATTGGTTTCATTTTTGGGATTAGTTATGCGTATCAAACTGATGCTCACATTAGAGTTGATATATTGTACGAAAATTTCAGTGATCCCATAAAAGCATGGATTGAGTTGTATGGAACTTTATTATTTTTGGTCCCGTTCATAATCCTTATTCTTGTCTTTAGTATTCAATTTGTTTCATCCTCATGGGCGGTAGGCGAGGTTTCATCTTCGCCAGGAGGTCTACCTTTTCGTTATCTTATCAAAGCAGCACTGCCGACAGGGTTTTTATTACTTTTGTTGGCAGTGGTTTCGCGTCTAACAAGAATTTTTCAGTTTTTGTTTTTTCCGTCAGCAAAGGGAAGTAGTGATGCCGGCAAATGAAATACTAGCCATTATCATGTTTCTTAGTTTTTTTGGGCTGGTATTCACGGGATTTCCGATTGCTTGGCTATTGGGTGGACTCGCAGTTATATTCACTGGATTGGCGATTATATTGGAGGCGGATTTTAATCAGCATACTGGCATAGACTGGAACTATGCGTCACTTTCCATTGAGCGTGTTTGGAGCGTGATGGAAAACTGGGTAATGGTAGCATTACCAATGTTTATTATGATGGGGTTACTTTTAGATCGATCCGGTATTGCAGAGGATTTAATGAAAAGTCTCGCTCGATTATTCGGTTCTCTGCGAGGTGGACTGGCTGTGACTGTTACACTTATAGGGTTAATACTTGCAGCAACAACCGGTATTATTGGAGCATCAGTTGTGCTCCTGACACTGCTCGGGTTGCCTGCAATGCTGAATCAGGGTTATGACAAATCGCTTGCTACTGGAACAGTATGCGCTGTGGGCACATTGGGAATCCTAATACCCCCAAGTATCATGCTGGTGCTTATGGCGGATAGAATGTCCTTGAGTGTTGGTGATCTCTTTCTTGGAGCAGTGATTCCGGGCGCACTTTTGGGAAGCCTTTATATTTTGTACATTGTCTACACTGGTTGGGTACATCCTGAAAAAGCGCCGGCTGCTAAAACTGAGCCCTTAAGCTGGGTAACCGTAAGGGATCTTTTTAACGCAGTGTTACCTCCCTTGGTTTTGATATTCGCTGTTCTTGGAAGTATTTTTATGGGCCTCGCCACGCCAACAGAGGCAGCGGGAGTGGGTGCGGCTGGCGCGATGGCACTAGCCATTTTAAAGCGAAAACTCAATCTTTCTGTCTTAAATGAGGTTCTTCATGAAACCACTCGGACTACTGCCTACATTTTTGCTATTCTGATTGGAGCAACCGCATTTTCGTTAGTATTGAGGGGTCTAGGTGGAGATGAGCTGATTGAACGATGGCTACTTGGATTACCTTTTGAGCCGTCTGGAGTTGTACTCGCAATTCTGTTTGCTACTTTTCTTTTGGGATTCTTTCTTGACTGGATTGAATTGACCTTAATAATATTGCCACTCGTCTCGCCAGTAGTGATTAACCTTGGATTTGATCCGATCTGGTTTACGATTTTGTTTGCGGTATGTTTGCAAACTAGCTTTTTGACACCGCCAGTAGGTTTTGCAATTTTTTATTTAAAAGGCGCTGCGCCTAAAAGTATAAAGACAACCACTGTTTACCTAGGTGTTTTACCCTTTATCGCGATTCAAATTCTCGGTATGCTGGTAATTTTCAATTGGCAAGGGATCGTAACTTGGCTTCCGGCACAGGCTTATAATTGATCTTATCAGTCAGATTTTAACAACCTTTTTATGAGAATTTGCCTTGCGTTTAGCAACAGCGGTGTATCAACGATATGCATTCATTTACTCCCCCATAAAAGGCCATGTGATGGTAAGACCGATGCTCGTTTAACTTGACCGAAGGCAAAATTAGTCTCCAAAGCACCGATGCCAGCTATGTGAGTGAGCTTTCTGCGGACGAAAGTTTCGTAATGTTTTAAAGACGCGGCAAAAACCTGTAACAAATAGTCATTACGACCAGACATTAAATAACATGCGGTTATTTCGTCCAAAGCCATAATTTCGTTTTCGAACACCTTTATTTCTGAGTCAGTCTGTTTGACAAGTCTGACACTCACAAATGCCATTATTGGTAGGCCAAAGAGTTCAGTATCAAGCGTTGCGCTGTATCCTTTGATGATTCCTGCTTGTTCAAGCATTTTTACTCGGCGGGCACATGGAGTCGGTGATAAATTGACCCGATCGCTCAATTCCTGATTACTGATGCGCCCATTTTTTTGAAGTTCATTTAAAATTGAAAAATCTACTTTATCCATAAAAAAGGCTTTTATCACTAAAATATACAAACATAATAGCATAATTAAGTGAATTTCATTAAATAAATAGTGTTATAGTTTTTTCAAATTAGTTGGAGAAAAGCAGTATGACAGTAGAAAATCGACGTCAATTGAGTCCTCTTCGAAATACCACTCTTGCGGAGGATTCAGAAGCCCTTGCTCTCGAGCAGGCGGAGCATTTTGGTATTGATCCAACGAGTGAGTTTGGAGTAGCTCTTATCACGCTTGCTAGAGACCTTTATCAAGCTAATCACGCTACACATGCCCTCTGGAAAATCACGCTTGATGGCCTCGCGGACATCGACAGAGGGGATAGGATTGCTTGGTTTAACGCAAAACGTTTTATCAGTTTTCAACTCGCAAAAATTCTTGATTCGATGCAAAATCCACTTCGCGCTTCCTATCAATCTATTACGACAGATTATCCCGGGTTTGCCAGTAAAGGAGCCTATCCAATATTTGATAATGTTGCGGCAATTTTTTCTGCCACTCCTGTGATTACGAGAACTGCAACGTATTTGTTTGCCTGTACTGAGTGGGTTGAGGACGCTTTTCGTGGCCGAGAGCTGTTGCACGATATTTATTCTCGTCTAATGAATCCAACTTCGGTCAGCCTGGCAAATCACATAGTCGATCTTGAGTGTGGTGCTGAGGCCAATCAATACATGGCTTGGAATTTTAACTCGGGTATGGCGGCGATTGACGGAATTTTGAGCCATCTCGTTGGACGAGATGACATTATTTTGTCATCGAGAAATATTTATGGCGGATCTTTTCAGCTCCTTCATGACTGGTACGCGAAAAGTGCCAAACTTGGCGTAGCACTTTACTGGTTTGATGGATATGATCAAAAAGCGTTTTCTATTGCATTGGAAGAAGTTAAGAAAAATGAGGACGAAAGGTTGAAGATGGGTCGAAAGATTCTTGTCTATTTAGAGAGCCCATGCAATCCTCACGGATACGTTCTTGATGTAGCTGGGATAAGCCGAGTCGCACATCAAGAGCGCTGTTGGGTCATAGTTGATTCAACTGTAGGCACTCCTTTTTTACATCCGCTTTTAAAGACAGAGGATCGAATGGATCGGCCCGATTTTGTGGTTCATTCTTACACGAAGGAGTTGACAGGCACAGGGACAACAACAGCAGGAGCGGTTATCGGTCGTAATGAAGATATGTTTGTGCCCAAGCATTCTCATGCGGAAGCCTTGTGGCCTGATGGCCGGGCAAGGGTTGTGAACTGGGATGAGTCTCTTTTTTGGAATGTTTTTTACATAAAAGGCGGGTTTTTAGATGCAGATAAGGCATTTGAGGTGCTCAACGGGATTAAGACATATGAAATGCGGATGTTGCAGAAGACGATTAATACAACCCTTATGGCTTACGTGCTTGATTCTCACCCAGATATCAATGTTTCCTGCCCAATTCTCAAGGGAAATGCTAACCATAAACTCCTAAAGGATAATATGTACCTTGGGTTACCCGCACCGCTTTTTACCATCGACATGGAGGGCCGTGATGATCGTCCTCCGATAAATCCCGTCGTTTTCAAGCGCTTTCTTGATGCGTTAGAGCCGGCAATCGGTATGCAAGTGAGCTTGGGGCAGACTAATTCGTTAGCTTTGTGTCCAGCTATGACGACACACTCTGAGTTGACTGATTCCGCCTTACGAGAGGCCGGAATTGCGCCAACAACAATGCGAATATCGGTAGGACTCGAGGATCCAAGGTTATTTTTAGCTCACTTCATTGGTGCGTCCCGATTGGCTTTAGACTCTGCGCATCCAGGATTCAGCCGATTATTTCCCTCAGCTGAGGAAATCGATAATCGCTACGCATCGATCCACAGCGACATTAGCCAACGTCATATTGAGGCATCTCCTGGGATTGCGGAGTTAATGACTTAGGTAACTCTATCAGCAACCGCATATAGTCTTTTTTGTAAAAAATGCTAAGTTATATTTCTTGAATCCAATTCGCTACCGCCTGTCCAATTTCTATTGGCGAATCTTCTTGTATAAAGTGTAATCCACTTACCGTGATCTCTTTTTGATTGGGCCAGAGTCGACAGAACTCTCTCTGCCTCCCAACGAGTATAGATCCCGGATCTGCATTAATGAACAACTTAGGGATCTGGCTATTCAGCATAAAACTTCCATATTCGTTCACCAGATTGACTACATTTACTGGCAGTCCGTCTAAGGGTATTTGTCTTGGCCAGCTTAGCATCGGGTGGCGGTCTGCTGGCTTTAGATAAGGGGCGCGATAAGCATTCATTTCTGCATCTGATAGAGTGCGTATCACCGAACTTGGCAATACAGCTTCAATGAAAAGATTACGATTGCCTATCAGGTCTTCGCCCTTCTCGGAACGAAATCCTTTGAAAATTCCAATCGCATTTTCTGGCCAATCTTTCCAGTCTAAGGGTGTCACAATAGCTTCCATATATGCCAAGCCTTTGACTGAATTCATATGTCGCATTGCCCACATAAAACCAATTGCTGAGCCCCAATCATGTAATACTAGCGTCACATTTTTATCCGAATTCACCTGTTGCAACAAGCCGTCAACAAAGGAGTAGGCGCTTTCAAGATTGTATTGTTCGGGCCACTCATCCGTATTAAGCTTTTCCGAGTCGCCGTGACCAATAAGATCTGGAACGATGACTCGTCCAAAGTCGGTCAACTCGGGTATGACATTCCTCCAAAGGAAAGATGAGGTCGGATTACCATGGATCAGCACGATTGGATCGCCTTTACCCTCGTCAATATATGCGATTTGCTTCCCTTTTACCTCAGCAAACTTTTTAGTGAAGGGCATGTCCTCTGAGATCAACACTTGCCACCAGCCAATTTTTATCAACTATTAATTTGTCCACTACTTTAAACTATTTGGCGATACTCCTCGATAAATACTTACTTGTTTTATTGGGTGTTGACTGAGCTTATTTAATTAATTAACATCCAACCCTCTTTACTTAAAGACCATTTTTTTGTTGGGTGCCAATGCGGTTTCGGTTTCTATACAGCCTGTTCTTACCAGCTGCGATTGCTGTAAATTTTATCGCGCATAGTCATGAGCATCTCGGACATCTTCTAGGATCCCATGATGAAACCTATGCCATTAATTTTGTCTCTCACCAAATTCACCATGTTGAGCATGATCACCAAAACTCCGACATTGAAGTTGATGCATATTGCGATCTTTGCCAAGGCTGTGAAGACCAAAGTGGGCAACAAACTTTAATACTACAACCATTTTTATATGATCATCATCTGTCCGATTTTGCGCAAAGCAAATTTAAGACAATTCGGAAAAGCTACCTATTCATTCGGGCACCGCCTAAAGTTACGTTTTCTTAAAACATAACTTTTTTCTTTTTTCTTTTAAAAGGTAGCAACCATGAGAAATACAATTTTTTATGGCCTATGCATTGGCGTGGGCCTATTTGGCATAAATTCTTCTTATTCGGATAGCCAAATGATTGAAGAGGTAGTGATAACCTCTTCAATCCTAGGTGAAACGTTTTCAGAGGCAAACAGCGTTGTGCAAGTGATAGAAAAAGACGTCTTGAGTGTAAGTGCTTCTGAGAGCATTGGTAGTACTTTGGACTCATATCCGGGGATATCGTCAAGAGACTTTGGAGCGGCTGTGGGTCAGCCTGTTATCCGCGGTATGTCTGGCAATCGTGTCGAGATCCTCTCGGACGGGCTTGTGACCCGAGATGTATCTGGTATTGGTGAGGACCATGTCAGCGATGTTGATTTAACAAATGCTGAACAGATTGAGGTGATTCGTGGACCCGCATCATTACTCTACATTAATGGATCGATAGGCGGAATCGTGAACGTTGTGACTAACACAATTCCTAAAAAAGATCTGACTAATCGTGAGATCCGTTTGGCAATTGAAAGCCAGTCGGCCAGTGACGGGAGTGCCGTAAAATTCGGTTACGAAGAAAACATAGGTGGACTTAATGTCACCATGGATGTGGCAGATTCTGATCACGAAAACTTTTATGTTCCAGTCGGTGCGATTATTCATGATGAAGATGAGGAGCATCATGGAGATGAAGAGTCCGGATTTTTGCCCAATTCCGATCTCGAGACTTTGTCTTATAGACTGGGCGTTTCCAAAGTCGGTGATTGGGGGCACTTTGGTCTCTCAGTCGGAAAAATAGAAAACATGTATGGCGTACCTTTCCACGTCGATGCACACTCAGAGGACGGTCATGATGATCATGCTGGAATGGACCACGATGATGACCATACTGGAATGGACCACGACGATGACCATGCTGGAATGGATCACGACGATGACCATGCTGGAGATGACCATGGAGACGAGCATGAAGGAGAACGAATTTTCTCGACCACTGATTCGGAAGTTTTTAATCTGAGCGGATCATTAAATCTCGATGCCGGCATTCTTAATACAGTGGACTACTTCTTCAGGGATTCCTCCTATAGTCACACTGAGGCTCATGCTGAAGAAGATGATCATGGAGACGGGCATGCTGGTGAGGATCACGTAGATGAGCACGCTGGTGAGGATCACGGAGATGAGGGTGGACATGACGCACACGGGCACGGGGAGCCTACAAGGTTTTCTAATGATGCGAGGGAGTATGGAGCGGTTATTGATTTCAGTGGGGAGGAAACCACTCAAAAAATTACGATCGGTGCCGTTACAGAAGATATTGCCATAATCGGCTCCGAGGCTTTCATGATGCCCTCAAGTGTGGATGAATTTTCCTTCGGATACTATCTAGGAAGAGAAATTGGCCCTTTCTCGCTCGGTCTTGCCTTGCGCTATGATCAGGTTGATAAGTTGGGTTCTGTAGCCGAGGCTCATCATGATGACGACCATGCGAACGAGGAGCATGCGGGTGAGGATCACGCAGAAGAGGATCACGCAGAAGAGGATCACGCGGGAGAGGAACATGCAGGGGAGGAGCACGTAGACGAGCATGAAGTCGAGATTACTGATTATGCTAGAGACTTCAATAACTCCAGTATCGCATTGTCTCTCGGGACGAAGCTGAATGATTCCATTGATCTTGCGCTCAATTATGCAACCTTTGAAAGGGCACCGGAGGAGGTGGAGCTCTTCATGAACGGACCGCACCTTGCTGTGGGCAGATATGAGGAAGGGAACCCTAGTATGCAGGCTGAGCAAGCAAGTAACATCGATCTTGCGCTAAATTATGAAAAAGATGGCCTCTTTGCCTCTCTTTCTTTTTTCCAAAACGATATAGATAATTATATTTACTTGGAGGATGATCCCTTAGGCACAGTGGAAGAGGGCCTTTTGAAGGCCACTTACCAACAGCATGATGCTGAATTTGATGGGTATGAGCTTGAATTTGGGAAAGGATTTTCCTTGACAAAGGGGTATTTAGTTTTATCTTTTGCAAGGGATTCCGTATCGGGAAACTTCGATGATGGGTCCAATGTCCCAAGGATGGTTCCGGAGAGGAATATGTTCAAGCTTAAGTACACTGGTGAAGACTTCAGTGCTGCTTTTACGCTCAAAGACGTAGAGGAGCAGACTAGTATTGCTGTTGGTGAGACTGCTACTGAGGGCTTTCAGATGTTGGATATTAACGTGTCTAAGACATTCGAGTTAGCCCCTGGTTCAAGTGTTCAGTTTGCGTTATTTGGGAAAAACTTGTTAGATGAGGCAGCGCGTAATCATTTATCATTCGTGAAAGATGAGGTACCTTTGCCTGGGCGTAATGTAGGTGTCAAACTAAACTTAACTTTTTAAGAATTTTTAGAATGTTTTTCGGAGTTTTGTATCTGGTAAAACAAAAGGTTCCTCAATAGTAAGTTCCCTTGGACACGCCGCCGCGCTGGTCTTTTAGAGCGGCGGCTTTCCAAGGTGGAGTGTTCCATTACAACCTATTAAGGGGTACTCGATTCCCTGTTTCAGGCGCCGCTACTGAATTTTCCGCTGTCCTCAATTTCTGCAGCTTCAAATTATTAGTGACCCATTAAATCCAGAGGCCTCAACTAATCTGGTAACGGAGAATCAATTTCCGTTATTCCTTGACCCGATGCAATTGAGGATACTGTTTATGTTGTTTGGAGTAGCCATGTGCTAAAAAGATTGGGTCTCGGTTGCTTTTGATAACATGCTTTATATTGACCAAGACTCGAGCCGAAATTATGCGGGAGGAGGGGGTCATGGATTGACTTTTTGGAGACGAGTAAGTTGCATACCGAAAAAAGTGCGTCGTTAGATTTGACGCGATTTTCGAATCTTTTAAGAGAATATTTTCCGTATATCATCTACTTAGTATTAGACCTACATTCCACAGGAAAATTATATGGATCACGTTCCGCAAAGCCACGATTTGTTAATCATATTGGGCAACCAGCTTTTTCCAATTGAAGAAATACGCAAGACTGAGTGTCGACGTATTTTTATGGCGGAGGATTTGGGAATTTGCACAGAACACCGGCATCATCGGCTTAAGATTTATATGTTTTTTTCGGCCATGCGGTCCTTCAGAGATAGCTTGAGGGAAGAGGGTTTTGAGGTTTTGTATCGATCCATTGAGGACCCTGATTTTCAAAGCCCATACCTTAAAAAAATAGAAAACGTAATCTCTCGATTAAAAATAAAAAAGGTTAAGTATTTCGAGATTGAGGATCATTTTTTCGAATCGCAAATAGAAAATTTTTTGGCGAGTTCTGACTTTGTCTCTGAAAAATTTGAGAGTCCGATGTTTCTGTGTTCTCGGGAGAAATTTGGTGATTTCGCTGCTGACAAAAAAAAATTGAGGATGGCGAGTTTTTACCAATTGATGCGTACCGATTTATCAATACTTTTGGACGCAGAAAATAAACCGGTCGGAGGCAGGTGGTCCTTCGACGAGGACAATAGAAAAAAACTCCCAAAGGATATCAAATTACCGGAGAGGCCGGCTGTAAAAAGGAAGGAAAACCTTTCTCTAAAAGAGCTTATTATAAAAACTTTTCCAGATCATCCAGGGTCGATAGAAAACGCTTGGATGCCAACGTCCCGTCCGGAAGCACTGGCATGGTTGGATAGTTTCCTTACTGAAAGGTTTAGACTATTTGGCACGTATGAGGATGCAATTCACACTGAAAACCACTTTCTCTTCCACAGTGCGCTTAGCCCGATCATGAACATGGGAATTCTCACACCTCGCGAGGTGATTGATCGGGCATTGGCTTATGGGGATGAAAACAATATCCCCATTAATTCATTAGAGGGTTTCATTCGTCAAATAATTGGATGGAGGGAATTCATAAGGGGCGTTTATCATGAAAAGGGTGATGATCAGAGTTCGTCGAACTTCTGGAATCATAAGTTTCGGTTAACTGAACATTGGTATGATGGCTCCACTGGGATTCCGCCACTTGATGATGCAATATTTTCGTGTATTCGTTACGGATACACTCACCATATTCCAAGGTTGATGGTGATTTCTAATTTGATGACTTTGTGTCGAATTCATCCTGATGAGATTTACCGTTGGTTTATGGAGATGTTCGTTGATTCCTCAGATTGGGTGATGGTGCCTAATGTTTATGGGATGGGCACTTTTGCTGATGCCGGGATTTTTGCAACCAAGCCCTATCTATGTGGTTCGAATTATCTGTTGAAGATGAGCAACTATAAACGAGGCCAATGGTGTGACATCGTTGATGGTCTGTATTGGAAATTCATGCACGATCACCTTGAATTTTTTAAAAGCAACCCCCGGCTTGCGGTTATGCCTCGAGCCTTGAATAAACTCAATCCGGAACGTCGCCATTATATATTTAGTCAGGCAGAGATGTTTATCGAAAATTTTACCCAAGTATAAGCTGTACTCACAAAACTTATGAATCAATGCATGCGTAACGAAATATAATGGCAGGCGATTCTTTCCGTAATACATATGGAGCGTCGATGAGTTTTGTAGTATTCTGCCGACTGTCACGGCGTTCATAGAAACCAATAATAAACAGGCATTGTCGGAAAGAATCACTTTAAGCAATCATCCAAAAAAGGTAGTTTATGCTCACTTTCAAATGGCTCGCTCAAACGATGATGTTTGCGCTGGCTGTCGTTTGTTTAGATGTTTTGGGTGCCGAGGATCAAAGATTTAAAGTAATTACAACGTTCACTGTGATCGCTGATATTGCTCAAAATATTGCTGGGGACGTTGCAGTTGTAGAATCAATAACAAAACCGAATGCAGAAATTCATAACTACCAGACCACCCCAGGAGATATCCGGCGCGCGCAGGGCGCGAATCTCATTATCTATAACGGATTTAACCTGGAACTCTGGTTTGATCGGTTTTTTCGCAATCTCAATGATATCCCAAAGGTGGTAGTGACTGAGGGTATTGAACCAATCGGTATAAGGAGCGGTCCCTACACCGGCAAACCCAACCCACATGCGTGGATGTCGGCGCCCAATGCTATTATCTATATCGAAAATATCCGTCGGGCGATGGTGCGGTATGATACTGCGAATGCGGCCACCTACACAGCCAATGCGAAGCGATATACCAAGAGACTTTTGGATACGCTTGAGCCTTACAAAGCTATTTTATCGTCTATACCTGACGACAAAAGATGGTTGGTCAGTAGCGAGGGGGCTTTCAGTTACCTCGCGAGAGATTATGGGCTAAAAGAACTATATCTGTGGCCCATGAATTCGGACGGGCAGGGAACGCCGCAACAGGTTCGACAAGTTATTGATAGCATACGAAAATATAATATTCGAGTAATTTTTAGCGAGAGCACGGTTCCCTCCAAACCAGCAATACAGGTAGCCCGAGAAACTGATGCAAGGTATGGGGGGGTGCTGTTCGTTGACTCTCTTAGTGATGAAGACGGTCCCGTACCCACTTACCTTAGTTTGTTGACCACGACCTTATCAACCATCGCAGAGGGTTTAGCTGAATGAGTGGTTTGGAGATCAAAGATATCACTGTTACATACAAAAATGGGCACACAGCGATTGTTGATACGAGCTTTAACCTTCCCACTGGATCTATTACAGCTTTGGTTGGCGTCAATGGGAGCGGTAAATCAACCCTTTTTAAATCCATAATGGGTTTTGTAAAACTTGCACGGGGATCCGTAAAAATTCTCGGTTTAGATGTGGCTGATGCTTTAAAGAGTAATTGCGTAGCTTATGTCCCGCAATCAGAAGATATCGACTGGGATTTCCCTGTCCTAGTTGAAGATGTCGTTATGATGGGTCGCTACGGTCATATGAACATGTTTCGGATAGCTAGAGATATAGATCGGAAAAAAGTAGATTTTGCACTTGAGCGTGTAGGCTTAGCCTATCTAAAAAAACGGCAGATAGGAGAGCTATCTGGAGGTCAGAAAAAAAGGGTCTTTCTGGCCCGAGCACTGGCTCAAGAAAGTGAGGTTATTCTTCTGGATGAACCATTTACAGGAGTAGATGTGCAAACTGAGGAGCAAATTATGGCTTTGCTTCGAGACCTTCGGGACGTAGGCAAAATAATCTTGGTATCTACGCATAACTTAGGCAGTGTTCCGGAGTATTGCGATAGAGCTGTACTAATAGATCGAACAGTTTTAGCACAGGGAAAGACAGATGAGGTGTTTACTCAAGATAATTTACAACGCGCATTTGGGGGAGTACTAAGGCGCTTCGTACTGACCGGAAAACAATTACATGACGACGATGATAGTCGTCAGGTAACAGTATTGTCTGATGATGAACGCCCCGTTGTGCTTTATGGTAACGATTATTCATCGATTCGTATTGAGGAAAACTCATGAGTTTACTGTTGCCCTTTGAATACAGTTACATGATTAACGCGATGCTAATATGCTCTTTGGTAGGCGGAGTTTGTGGATTTCTCAGTGCTTATTTAATGTTAAAGGGATGGTCTTTGATAGGAGATGCTCTTTCACACTCGATCGTACCTGGCGTAGCCGGTGCATATATGCTTGGGTTACCGTTTTCTCTCGGGGCCTTTTTCGCAGGCGGATTAGCGGCGGCGACTATGCTTTTTCTGAGCCGACGCTCGAAGCTAAAAGAAGATGTAATCATAGGACTTATTTTTAGTTCTTTTTTTGGTATCGGACTATTTATGGTTTCGCTCTCTCCCACGTCGGTCGATGTCCAGACGATTGTGCTTGGCAACATTCTTGCCATCACTCCGAGTGATACTTTCCAGCTCCTGATAATCTCTTTTTTTTCGCTTCTTGTGTTAGTCTCAAAGTGGCGAGATTTGTTAGTCGTATTTTTCGATGAAAATCATGCTCGCAGCATAGGCCTTGATCCTTTTTTATTAAAGGTGGTGTTCTTCGCACTGCTGAGCGCGTCGGCTGTTGCTGCACTTCAAGCGGTTGGGGCATTTTTAGTAATTGCTATGGTTGTGACTCCAGGCGCAACTGCATACCTCATGTCAGATCGATTTGGTGTTGTGATTTTGCTTGGCACGGGACTTGGTGCAGCAACGTCATTGCTTGGCTCTTATATAAGTTTTTTCTTAGATGGATCGCCCGGAGGCATTATTGTTCTTTTGCAAGCAATTATATTCGTTTGCGTATTTTTAGTGGCACCGAAGCACGGCTTTATAGCAGGACGAAAACGTGCGTCTGAGAGGAGGGCTTTAGACCCCGCTTTTGACATGTGTCCTCTTTTGTTTGAGCAACAGGGCGGGTCGGAGCAATGAGCTGATGCTCTCTTATTTTTCGGAAACATTGATGGAGCCATTTGCATACACTTTTATGCAGCAGGCATTCCTTATGGTTGCTTTGGTTTCCATACCCACTGCTATACTTTCATGCTTTCTTGTTTTAAAGGGTTGGTCGCTCATGGGAGATGCAATTTCGCACTCAGTTTTGCCCGGCGTAATACTGGCTTATATCGGTGGGTTTTCGTTTGCGATTGGGGCTTTTGGAGCAGGCATGTTGTGTGCTGTATTTACCGGATTTTTGAAAGAAAATAGCAGGCTAAAAGAAGATACCATAATGGGCGTCGTGTTCTCTGGGATGTTCGCGGTTGGATTGGTAATGATGACTAAGGTAGATTCTAACATTCATCTTGATCATATTTTGTTTGGCGACGTTCTAGGGCTTAGTTGGCATAATATACTTGAAACTGCAGGAGTCACTGCACTGGTTTTATCGTGTATTTTTTTTAAAGGAAAGGATCTACTTGTTTTCGTTTTTGACCAACAACACGCAAAAGCGCTCGGCCTGCCAGTAACATTGCTTCACTATGGTTTACTCAGTCTGTTATCTCTAACAATTGTTGCCGCCTTGAAGGCAGTCGGTATGATTTTAGTAATTGCCATGCTAATCACTCCCGGAGCTGTCGCACACTTGCTAACCAAAAAGTTTCGACGCATGATTCTTCTCTCGATAATCATCTCAATTAGTACTGCTTTTTTGGGAGTGTACATCAGTTTTTACATAGATAGCGCTCCGGCTCCCACCATTATTGTGCTTTTGACACTGTTATTCGTCATTGTGTTTATTTATCAGGACCTTCGGTCGGTCAGATGGCAGGGCAATTCTGATACAAGAAAACCCTCCAGAATGGTTCGAATATTCCAATCGGATTAATTGAGGATTTTTAGTTGTAAAAAAATCTGGACGCTTTAGTTTTTTGTCTTAGATCTGCTATGGAGCGTGCTTTAATGAAGAAATTTTTAAAAGGGTCTTCAATTAAGACTTCTCCAATCATTATCAATCATGCGATGCTCGCCTAGGATATTTTTAAGTATCGTTATTTTGCTTTCTGCCACCTCATGTGGCAACAAAGTTTATTACACAAACAGTGATGGATCTCAAATAAACAAGCCGCTCTCATCGCTTTTACAATGGAGGCTTCAGCGTGATCCGCCGGAGCCAAAACGCCTGGTCGTATCATCCGAATGGAAGCAATTGAGCCAATCGGACAACCGTTACGCAATTTGGATAGGGCATTCTACATTTCTGATTAATAATGGTGATTTACAGATCTTAACTGACCCCATATTTGCAGACCGTGCTTCCCCATTGAGCTGGATTGGACCCAGAAGGCTGGTTCCACCAGCGATGCGATTAGATGAGATATCAGAAGTTGACGTGGTAACTATTAGTCACAACCATTATGATCATTTGGATATTTCAAGTTTAGTCTCTCTTCAGAAGTCTAATCCTACTTGTTTGGTTCTTGTTCCGATGGGGGATAAACAACTACTGGACACTGTGGGAATCAAAAATGTTGTGGAGTTTGATTGGTGGGACAGTATCAAAGTCGACAACACAATATTTTTTTTTACGCCAGCTCACCACTGGTCTGCTAGAGGATTAATTGATCGGAATCTCAGTCATTGGGGAGGGTGGTACATTCAAACTCCAGAGATGTCTCTGTATCACGTTGGTGATTCGGGATATTCGGCAGATTTTCGAGAGGTTCGGAAACGTTTGGGCAGTCCTAAATATGCTTTCATTCCGATCGGCGCCTACGCTCCGCGTTGGTTCATGAAGGCGGGTCATGTTGACCCTGCTGAGGCATTACAGATAGCCGTGGATGTTGGCGCGAAATATTCATTTGCGATGCACTGGGGAACATTTAGTCTCAGTGATGAACCGATTTTAGAACCAATTCATGAACTCCAACAGCTTAGAATAGACAGGGGCTTCCCCGAAAATTTTTTTTCCGCTCCGGAAATGGGAGAAATAATTTACTTAGAATAGCAATAACGCTGTAAGGTATAATCAAAGCAAATCTTTCGTACTGATCAGATTCTTGGATGACATTAAACAACACTTCATAGGAAGGTAATGACAATATGGGACGAGATGAATCTAGGGACTTAAATGCCATGGATATATTAAATCAAGAAAATCAACGGGAAGTTAGGAAAACAATTGTCCCGATTTTTCTGTTTATTTTAGTCGCCGTAAGTGCAACTACTTTAGTTAGTATTTCTGAAATAACCGCGAGTGTTTCTGGTCAAAATGCGCCATGGGAAGAATTTTATTCAGTTTTTGGGATGATTTACGCTATTGTCTCCGGCTTTTTGTTAGTTGAGGTGTTGAATCGCTTCAACAAATTGTCTGAAGTGGTCGAAGCTGAATTAAACGCTATCAGCGATGTACGTGATTTTTTGATATATGTGGATGGACAACCTAAGAATAAGGAGGCGGTGAAAAAAGAGTTGCAAGAGTATGTCTATTCCGTTGCCAAAGTAGAATGGCGCACAATGAACGACGACTATGCAGTGCTTAACTCCGACACCTCCAAAGAATTATATGACATTATGTATGCGGTAAATGAATTGGAAATGAGTAATGAGAGTGATCGCGCTGCACTACATTTCCTTATGGAAAAGATGTCGTCTATTACTACACTTCGGACTGAGCGAATCAGTATCGCTAATCAACAATTACCTCCGCGCCTAAAACATCTTTTGGTTTATATGTCCGCAGTCTTAGTAGCTGCCTTTATTATAAATGCTGGGATGGACCCATGGATACATTGTTTCATGGTTGGATCGATCACAGCGTGTGTACACTTGTTATATATTGTAATTACTGATTTAAATACGCCTTTCACGGGTTTATGGACAATAAGTGTGAAGCCCCTTATTGAGTTATATCTGAGCTTTAATGACGACGAGAATTTGGTGGAGCCAGCGATAAACGATTTGAAAAAATTTAAGCAGGATAGTCTGTAACAGTGTTATGAAAGACAGTGCAAGAAGACTAATGTATGCTAAAAGTAGCGTAAAAACACCACTAGGGTCTTAATACAATGGAGTTTTTGAACCCCTCATTAATGATTTTATATGCATTGCCAGCATTTCTTTCACTAATGTTATTGGAGTTTTTGTATGGCATTTCCCAAAAGAATAACACCTATCGTTTTAATGATACATTTTGTAGTCTTACACTCGGAGTTTTGAGCAGAATTCCGCCAGCTTTACACCTAGGCATCAGTGGCGTGGTATATGGTATCGCTGCAGATCATTTTAGTATCAAATTATTGGCTTATCAAAATTGGATAACATGGGTCATGGCATTTTTTTTATATGACTTTCTCTATTACTGGAAACATCGCCTCTCACATGAACGTTCGATATTTTGGGCAAGTCATGTGGTGCATCATCAAAGTGAGGATTTCAATTTGGGGACCGCGCTCAGGCAGACTGGAAGTGGGTTTTTGTTGACTTGGATTTTTTTCACCCCAATGTTCGCTATAGGTATACCTGTCGAAGTATTCATATCAGTTGCGTCGGCGAATCTTGTCTACCAATTTTGGGTGCATACAGAACACGTGGGTTCTCTTGGCGTGCTGGACCGTCTTCTCGTTACACCCTCTAACCATCGTGTTCACCACGCGAGAAACACTCATTACATAGACGCTAATTATGGTGGTGTTTTAATCGTTTGGGATAGGATATTTAGCACCTTCCGACCTGAAGAAGATTCTATTACACCGATCTATGGTACTTCAAAGCCGCTACGGAGTTGGAATCCAATCTGGGCGAATATAGAGATTTACAGTCAGCTTTTACGCGACTTCTGGGTCACTGAGCTTTGGAGAAATAAATTACGGGTTCTTTATTCTCGAACTGGATGGCGTCCAGAGGATGTTGCGACGCGGTTTCCGAATGTGCACTGTCAAGATTGTGATGATCAGAAATATGAGAGTGATTCCGATATTTCCACTATAATATTCGTCATTGTCCAGTTTTTAATATGGTTGGTTTTAGTGATATTTTTAATGAGCGATATTAGAGACTTATATTTTAATGATCGTTTGATCGCTCTGTTTTTACTATTTTCAGTCGGTATAACCGCATGGCATCTCAAAGGAAAATTACTATCGTGGATCTTTGAGGGTGTTAGATCTGTTTTAGTGATTCTTCTGATCTTTTTGGTTGGTGTTTGGGATGTAGGATCACAAATTGTGCAGGTCTTAGCCCTCCAAGCATCATTTAATCTTGTGTTTTTGAGTATTTTAGGGGTTCGACCGTTTATATCCCTCCTTCACAGAAGATCTGGCAAAATATTTCCTTAATCATTCAGAGAAACTATGGTTTTTGAGAGTTCTCCGGGTATTTCCTTGACGAGCCTAGGTAATAAAAAACCGGGCAGGGCTGTTTGCATTTCCGAGTAAACTGTTTTAATACGTGCTTTATCAACATGGAAATGAGTTGCACCCTCCACTGGGTCGAGTATGTGCAGATAATAGGGGGTTACCTCACAGTTATATAGATGTTCGCTGAGCGATATTAAGACATCACTGCGATCGTTGACATTTTTCAGAAGTACTGATTGATTCAGTAAGCAAATTCCAATTTTACGCAATTGGCGCAATGACATTTTTACGGAATTATCGATCTCATTGGGATGGTTAATATGCAGAACGATAATTGGTTTTAGACGAGTGCTTTGCATCCAAAGTAACAGTTCGTCATCAATCCGAGATGGAATAACGACTGGTAGCCGTGTGTGAATCCTTAGGCGTTTAACATGAGGAATTTTAGCGATCCTTCCAGTAAGCCACGATAGAAAACTGTCTTTTGCTGCCAAGGGGTCTCCACCGCTAAAAATAACTTCATTAATTTCTGGTCTATTAGTTATGTAGTCTAACGCTGAGAACCACTTCTCTCGATTTTGGTGTTGCTGACTATACGGAAAATGTCTCCGAAAACAATATCTGCAGTTTATGGCGCAAAAAGAACCTACGATTAATAGCACCCGATTTTGATATTTATGTATGACACAGGATTTTGGGTTATGGTTCAGTTCGTTTAGAGGATCTTTCAAGTAATTTTTGTTTTTCTTCAATTCCTCCCTGACTGGCAAGACTTGAAGCAGGAGGGGATCTTTTGGGTCACCAAGGCGGATACGTTTGATATATGATGGAGGTACTCTAACCTGAAATTTTAACGCCGCTTTTTGTCCTTGGCTTAGTAATTTAGGACTTAAATTGAGTCGCATAATTAGCTCCTCAACGCTTGTCACTGACTCAATAAGTTCGGTTTGCCACCGATTCTTAATTTGTACTAAATTGGTTTGCTCGTGCATTTGTTGGTGCCCTTGTTTAGGGAAAATAGTATAAATCATTTTGTCGAGGGGATTTGGTTGGATGCAAGGAAAAAATAAGAGTAACGATGAGACGTTTATGGACATAGCTCTCGAAAACGCCAGATTAGCAATGAGTGCGGGAGAAGTTCCAATAGGCGCAGTGTTGGTGAGAGATGGAAAAATTATTGCACAAGGCCATAATCAACCGATTCAGAAATGTGATCCTACAGCCCATGCAGAAATTGTTGTTTTGAGAAAAGCGGCGAGTTTGGAGGGAAATTACCGTCTTGTTGGCTGTGAGATGTTTGTTACTATTGAACCGTGTATTATGTGTGTCGGAGCCATGTTACACGCCCGTATTAGACGGATTACCTTTGGCGCGAAAGAGCCTAGATTCGGTGCTCTCACAAGCCACATGCGGATCCTAGATAGTGAGACATTAAACCACAAAATTGAGTGGCACGGTGGAGTGCTTGCGGAGCAAAGTAGTGTGTTAATGCGCAATTTTTTTAAGTTAAAGCGTGTTAAGAAACAATATGCCTCCAATAAGAGTTGGCCCAGGTAAAACCGGCCAGTTGTCCGAGTTGTAATCACGCAATTTTCAAGCAACGTTTTGTAGAGGGCTCTTCTTTACCGTTTAATAACGAGCGTAACCGAAGATAATTTAAATAGTACTTAATACTGTCAACATACTTAACAGCAATCTTGCCATTTGTATATGCGGCGTCACCGGTATGGGGATTACTTTTTTTATTAAGGTGAAGTAGGAGAGACCTCACATCCACCCACAGGTCAGGGTCCTTATTTGCGGTCTGAGTCTGTGCTCTCGCCTCTTCAATGTTTCTGAGGCCAAAATTGTATGCAGCTAGTGCAAGCCAAATACGTTCACTATAATCGAGCCTTTTTGGAAGACGCGTGATTAGTTTTTCCAAATACTTTGCACCGCCCAAAACGCTTTGTAGTGGATCTAGGCGATTTTGTATTTCCATTTCGATCGCAGTGTCTTGTGTCAACATCATCAACCCTCGGACGCCGGTCGGTGATGTGGCAAGAGCATCCCAATGAGATTCTTGATAGGCAATTGCCGCCAAAAGTTCCCATTCAAAATTTCGTTGATTGGCAATTTTTTTAAATATATGCCTATATTTGGGAAGGCGTTGATCTTCCATCTTTTCTAGCAGCTGAGAATTAGAGGTTGAGAATTGATCTGGATTAAGAAACATTTTTTGTTTAATGGCGTCTATTTTGTTTTGAGTTATAAAATCACGAATAAAAAGGTTTGCGGCAGATAACAAACTTTTGTCTCCATCTTTTAAGAATCCCCAGGATAGAGGCTTTTTTTCTGATATTTCGATTCCAACAGCAAGCCTATGAAAAATGTGTCGGTTCATGTTTACGCTAAGTGAGTCAACGATAGAGTAATCATAATAATTAGTATGTACCATCTGCATCTTGTCGGTGTTTGACAGAGACGGATTATCGATTAGAAATAATCTTGGATTATCTTGCAGAGTTTCTTTTATTTGGGTAACAAGAAAAGAGGGCTGACTTGACAGTACCATAGTTCCACTGAGATCCTCAATCTTGCTTGGCTTTGGGTTTCCGCGTCGATAAATCAGTTGCTCAGATACGAAGTGGTAGGGTTTAGAAAAATTCAGAAAATTTTGAGCTAGGGCAGTTTGAGTTACATTGGCTGCTATTAGATCTCCCTCGCCGGCATGTAGGGCTAAATTGAGTTCTTCAAAATTCATTTTTGTTTTTATTTCAAGTTCAACTCCTAACTTTTTTGCAAAGTCGTTTGCGATTAAAAATTCAAATCCATTGCAAACACCAGATTTCTCATAGAACGTGGTTGCACTCTCTGTAGTTAGAATTGTCAAAACGCCGCGCTTGAGGACCCGTTGCAGATTATTTGTATGAGTACTACTCTCTAAAACTGCTATAAAAATAATGATCATTACTACCGTAACTAAACCACGAGTTCGCCGCGATGTGCTCGGAAAATTGATTTGATTTAGATTGGTAAGATCCAACGTTGACTCCAGTGGGCGCGAATAGTCCAGAGTATAAACTTGTAATTTGATGATGGTTAAGAGCAAAATGAAACTGCGTTTAATTGGATTGTAGTATAAACTAACGCTAGTTAATTTGTTGTGTTCGGACTTTCATTGAATGATCATTTTTGACGGTGGCCCTTGTTTTTCAGATTTCAGAAAGCACAAGTTATTGTCTAAATTACAGGCCGCTCAGCCCAGTGTCCTCTCATTAAGAGCAAATTATAAATATTTCGTTGATACCGTTGTTACTCTCTCAGAGAGACAGACTAATGTGCTCGAATCATTGTTGAATTGCCGAAATCAAACTATTACAGCTAATTTTGCCACGCATCTTTTTTGGGTTGTACCG